>ENA-ORCM01002946-ORCM01002946.1-human-gut-metagenome-genome-assembly--contig:-NODE-2946-length-11601-cov-2.960083_pt1 | contig 11601 bp, 5 predicted proteins | sample MGYA00242906_ERZ507928 | MGnify/ENA primary metagenome ERZ507928 (study PRJEB26167, sample SAMN06115497) | human gut metagenome | host: Homo sapiens | place: China:Shanxi | collected 2015-05-07...
AAAATATTGTGCGCCATGTGGCCATTTTCCCCGCCAGCCACTATATCGTCGGCCCTGAAAAAATGAAAGAAGGTCTCGCCAAGATCCAGACCGAGATGGAACAGCAGGTGCAGGCCTTTACTGCAGAGGGCAAACTGCTGGAAGCCCAGCGCATCCAGCAGCGCACCCAGTACGATATGGAGATGCTACAGGAAGTTGGCATGTGCAAGGGCATCGAGAACTACTCCGCTGTCCTGTCAGGCCGTGCGCCCGGCTCCACGCCCACAACGCTGCTGGATTATTTCCCGGATGATTTCCTGCTGATGGTCGACGAGAGCCACGTCATGCTGCCGCAGGTGCGCGGTATGTTCGGCGGCGACTACAGCCGCAAGAAAACGCTGGTCGAATACGGCTTCCGTCTGCCGTCGGCGTTTGACAACCGCCCGCTGAAATTTGAGGAATTTGAATCCAAGGTCGGCCAGACGATCTTTGTCAGCGCTACCCCTGGCCCCTATGAACGGGAACATTCCAGCCGCGTGGCCGAGCAGGTCATCCGCCCCACCGGTCTGCTGGACCCCGTCATCATGGTACGCCCAGTGGAAGGCCAGATCGAGAATCTGCTGGGCGAAATTTTGCAGCGCATCGACCGCGGCGAGCGTGCCCTAGTTACCACCCTGACTGTCAAAATGGCCGAGGACCTGACCGACTACCTGGAAGAACACGGCGTGCACACCAAGTATATGCACCACGAGGTGGATACCTTTGAGCGCATGGAGATCATCAAGGACCTGCGCACCGGTGCCATTGATGTGATTGTCGGCATCAACCTTCTGCGCGAGGGCCTGGACCTGCCGGAAGTTTCGCTGATCGCCATTCTGGATGCCGACAAGGAGGGCTTTCTGCGCAGCGAGACCAGCCTGATTCAGACCATTGGCCGCGCGGCCCGCAACGCAAACGGCGTGGTGCTGATGTACGCCGATGAAGTAACCCCCAGCATGGAGCGCGCCATCATGGAAACCGAGCGCCGCCGTGCCATCCAGGATGCCTACAACAAAGAACACGGCATTACACCAAAAACTATCGTGAAAGCCATCGGCGGCGGGCTGGAAATCAGCATGAGCGAAGAAAACAAAAAGATGCGCCAGCACCGTATGAGCCGCGCTGAACGCGAACAGACCATTACCCGCCTGACCCGCGAGATGAAAGAAGCCGCCCGTCTGCTGCAGTTTGAGCACGCCGCATTCCTGCGTGATGAGATTGAAAAGCTGCAGCGCGGGGAGGACCCTACCGCCGATACCAGCACCCGCCGCGCCGCTGAAAAACAGCGCAAAACGGGCAAGGGGAGAAGGAGCTATAAAAAGTGAGCAACATTCAAATTGATGCCAACAACCGCATTACGATCAAGGGCGCGCGGGAGCATAACCTGAAAAACGTCAACCTGGTTCTGCCGCGCAACAAGCTGATTGTTATGACGGGCCTTTCCGGCTCCGGCAAGTCTAGCCTGGCCTTTGATACCATCTTTGCGGACGGCCAGCGCCGCTATATGGAAAGCCTTTCCAGCTATGCCCGCATGTTCCTGGGCCAGATGGAAAAGCCCGATGTGGACGAAATCACTGGCCTTTCCCCGGCGGTTTCCATTGACCAGAAAACCACCAGCCACAACCCGCGTTCCACCGTGGGCACCGTGACGGAAATTTATGATTATCTCCGTTTGATGTATGCCCGCATCGGCGTTCCGCACTGCCCGGTCTGCGGACGCGTCATCAGCCAGCAAACGGTGGACGAGATGGTAGACGAGGTGCTTAAACTGCCGGAACGCACCCGCTTCCAGGTGCTGGCCCCTGTTGTGCGGGGCCGCAAAGGCACCCAGGCCAAGGAGCTGGACGCTGCCCGCCGCGGCGGTTACGCCCGCGTGCGCATTGACGGCAACATGTATGATCTGGACGAAGAGATCAAGCTGGAAAAGAATATCAAGCATACCGTTGAAATCGTCGTGGACCGCCTGTCCATCAATGATACGGTGCGCGGCCGCCTGGCCGATTCTATTGAGACTGCCGTTGCCCTGACCGGCGGCCTTGTCATCATTGATGTTATCGGCGGCGAACCGATGGAGTTCAGCCAGAACTATGCCTGCCCGGAGCACGGTGTTTCCATTGACGAACTTTCCCCCCGCATGTTCAGCTTTAACAATCCCTTTGGCGCCTGTGAAACCTGCACCGGCCTGGGCACCTTTATGAAGGTGGACCCGGCCCGCGTGATTCCGGATCCGCACAAGTCCATCCGCGAAAGTGCCATCAAGGCCAGCGGCTGGTATTATGCGGAGGGATCCATCTCTGAAATGTATTACAAAGCGCTGGGCAAGCGCTATGGCTTTACGCTGGATACCCCCATCCAGGAGATGAGCAAAGAAGCCGTGCACGCCATCCTGTATGGCACCGGAACTGAAAAAATCGAGATGCAGCGCGAGAATATGTTTGGCTCCGGCACCTATATGAACACGTTTGAGGGCATTATCCCCAACCTGGAGCGCCGCTTCCGTGAAACAGGCAGCGAGTGGGTCAAGGAGGAAATCGCCCTTGTCATGTCCAGTGAGGAGTGCCCCACCTGCCACGGCCAACGCCTGAAGCCCACCAGCCTCGCCGTCACGGTGGGCGGCATCAACATTGCCCAGTTCTGCGATATGAGCGTGAACGAGGAGCTGGAATTTATTCAGACGGCAAAAGTGTCCGAGCGGGATGAAGTCATTGCTGCCTCCATCTTCAAAGAGGTCAAAGAGCGTCTGGGCTTTTTAAAGAGCGTGGGTCTGGGGTACTTGACCCTGTCTCGCGGCGCATCGTCCCTTTCCGGCGGCGAAAGCCAGCGCATCCGCCTGGCGACCCAGATCGGCAGCGCACTGACCGGCGTGCTGTATGTGCTGGATGAACCCAGCATCGGCCTGCACCAGCGCGATAACGATAAGCTGATTGCCACCATGAAGCGCCTGCGCGACCTGGGCAACACCCTGATTGTAGTAGAGCACGACGAGGACACCATGCGCCAGGCGGACTATATTGTGGATGTCGGCCCCGGTGCCGGTGTGCATGGCGGCGAGATCGTGGCCGCCGGCAGTGTGGAGGACATTTGCAATGCCCCGCGCAGTGTGACCGGCGAGTACCTTTCCGGCCGCAAATTTGTGGAAGTTCCCACCGCCCACCGCTCCGGTAACGGTAAAATGCTCACGGTGGTCAAAGCGCGGGAAAACAACCTGCAAAACATTACCGTGGATTTTCCCCTTGGCAAAATGATCTGCGTGACCGGTGTTTCCGGTTCCGGCAAGTCCACGCTGGTCAATGAAATTTTGTATAAGTCGCTGGCCGCAGCGCTCAACGGCGCCCGCAGCCGCCCCGGCCAGTGTGACGAAGTTCAGGGTATGGAATGGATCGATAAGGTCATCGGCATTGACCAGTCGCCCATTGGCCGCACCCCGCGCTCCAACCCGGCCACCTACACCGGTGTGTTCGGCGATATCCGCACCCTCTTCTCCAACACCCAGGATGCCAAACAGCGCGGTTACGGCCCCGGCCGGTTCAGCTTCAACGTCAAGGGCGGCCGCTGCGAAGCCTGCGAGGGCGGCGGCATTGTGCAGATCGAAATGCACTTTCTGCCGGATATTTACGTCCCCTGCGATGTCTGCAAGGGCAAGCGCTATAACCGCGAAACGCTGGAAGTAAAATATAAAGACAAAAACATCTCCGATGTGCTGGATATGACGGTGGAGGAAGCCTGCAATTTCTTTGCCAACCAGCCCAAAATTGCGCGTAAACTGCAAACCCTGCAGGAAGTCGGCCTTGGCTATGTGCAGCTGGGCCAGTCGGCCACCACACTTTCCGGCGGCGAAGCCCAGCGTGTCAAGCTGGCCAACGAGCTTGCCCGCCGCGATACCGGCAAAACCGTCTATATTCTGGATGAGCCTACCACCGGCCTGCACATTGCCGATGTGCACCGCCTGGTCAAGGTGCTGGATAAGCTGGCCGATGCGGGCAACACCGTGATCGTGATCGAGCATAACCTGGATGTGATCAAGCGTGCCGACTATATCATCGACCTGGGGCCGGAGGGCGGCAGCGGCGGCGGTACCATTGTGGCAACCGGTACGCCGGAACACGTGGCCCAGAACCCGAACTCCTTCACCGGCCAGTACCTGAAACCCGTGCTGGAGCGCGCCTGGAAACTGCAGGGTACAGCTCCGGCCCCCGTGCCGGAAGAGCCGGGACGCCCGGCGCCCGCAGAGGAAAAAGCCTCCGCCCAGCCGCCGCGCAAACGCAAAAAAGCAGACAAAAAATAACCACAACAGGGAACTTTGTGCAGCAAAAGCGCAAAATTGGATTTGACAATTCCTGTCAACCTGTGGTTTAATTATCTTTACGCGCCTGAAAAAGCAAAATTCTGCGCGCACAGGGGTACGCAGCAGCGTGATTCCCTGCATCCAAAAACGGGAGGGAACTGCCGAATGGCAAAAAAGAAGGAAGAATACGGCAACGAAAGCATCAAGAGCTTAAAAGGTGCAGACCGTGTGCGCAAGCGCCCGGCCGTTATCTTTGGCTCTGACGGTGTGGAAGGCTGTGCCCATTCCATTTTTGAGATCGTATCCAACTCCATCGACGAAGCGCGTGACGGCCACGGCAACAAAATCAACGTTACCCTTTACCCGGATCACTCTGTGGAAGTAGAGGACTTTGGCCGCGGTATCCCCGTCGATTACAATAAAGCTGAAGAACGCTGGAACTGGGATCTTGTGTTCTGCGAACTGTACGCGGGAGGCAAATATGGCGAGGGTAGCGGCAACTATGACTTCTCCCTTGGCCTGAACGGCCTTGGCCTTTGCGCCACTCAGTATTCCAGCGAATGGATGACTGCGGATATTTACCGCGATGGCATGCACTATCACCTGGATTTCAAAAAAGGTAAGAATGTCGGCGGGCTGAAAAAAGAGCCGTTCACCGGCCGCCGCACCGGCTCCGTCATCCGCTGGAAACCGGACACCGATGTGTTTACCGACATCAATGTTCCGGCGGATACCTTCAAGGATATGCTGCGCCGCCAGGCCGTTGTCAATGACGGTGTGACTCTCGTGTTCAACGACCACACGGGCGAACGTGCCGAAAAAATCGAATATTTCTATGAGCATGGCATTCAGGACTATGCCAATGAGATCGCCGGTGCGGGAACCCTGACCCCGGTGTATTTCTGCTCCGGTTCCGCAATCGGCCGCGACCGTGATGATCAGCCGGAATATCAGGTCAAAATGAACGTGGCGTTCTGCTTTTCCAACGCGGTGCAAACGCTGGAATACTATCACAACTCCTCGTGGCTGGAGCACGGCGGCAGCCCGGACCGCGCTGTCCGCCTGGCCTTTGTCAACCAGATCAACAACTGGCTGAAAAATAAGGGTCTGTACAAGAAAAACGAAAGCTCCATCACCTTCAACGATGTGCAGGACTGCCTGATTCTGGTTTCCTCCAGCTTCTCCACCCGCACCAGCTACGAGAACCAGACCAAAAAGGCCATCACCAACAAGTTTGTGGCCCAGGCCATGACGGAGTTCCTCAAGCACCAGCTGGAAGTCTACTTTGTGGAGCACCCGGACGAAGCCGAAAAAGCCTGCAAGCAGGTGCTAATCAATAAGCAAAGCCGCGAGCACGCCGAAAAAGCGCGTGTGTCCATCAAAAAAACAATGACCCAGCAGATGGACCTGGCCAACCGCGTGCAGAAATTTGTGGACTGCCGCACCAAGGATGCCACCCGCCGCGAACTGTACATCGTGGAGGGCGATTCCGCTATGGGCGCGGTCAAACAGAGCCGCGATTCGGAGTTCCAGGCTATCATGCCCATTCGCGGCAAGATCCTGAACTGCCTGAAGGCCGATTACGCCCGCATTTTCAAGTCTGACATTATCACAGACTTGATCCGCGTGATGGGCTGCGGCGTGGAGCTGGGCGGCAGCCACAATAAGGACCTGGCTACCTTTAATCTGGACAACCTGCGCTTTAACAAGATCGTCATCTGTACCGATGCTGATGTGGACGGTTATCAGATCCGCACCTTGGTGCTGACGATGCTCTACCGCCTGACCCCCACCCTCATCAATCAGGGATATGTGTATATCGCGGAATCCCCGCTGTATGAGATCAACACCAAAAATAAGACCTACTTTGCCTATACCGAGCCGGAAAAGGCCGATATCATGAAGCGGATCGACGGCCAGAAGTTTACGATCCAGCGATCCAAAGGTCTGGGCGAAAACGACCCCGAAATGATGTGGCTGACCACCATGAGCCCCGAAAGCCGCCGCTTAATTAAAGTTCTGCCCACCGATGTTCAGCGCACGGCGGAGGTGTTTGACCTGCTCCTGGGCGATAATCTGCAGGGCCGTAAGGAGCACATTGCGGAGCACGGCGCTGAATATCTGGACGATCTGGATGTATCTTAATCAGGGGAGGAGAGAGCAAAATGGCAAAAAAAGCAACCAGAAAGAAAGCCGCCCCTGCCCGCCCGCAGCTGGGCGATAACGTCGAGATCCTCTCTGCCGGTGAGGTCATCGAAAGCCCCATTACCGATACGCTGGAAACAAACTACATGCCTTACGCCATGAGCGTTATTGTTTCCCGCGCGCTGCCGGAAATTGACGGCTTCAAGCCCGCCCACCGCAAACTGCTGTATACCATGTACGGCATGGGCCTGCTGAAAGGCGCCCGCACCAAAAGCGCCAACATCGTGGGCAGCACCATGCACCTGAACCCCCACGGCGATGCCGCCATTTACGACACTATGGTGCGTATGGGCCGTTCCAACGAAAGCCTGCTGGTGCCCTTTGTGGACTCCAAGGGCAACTTTGGCAAGGCGTACAGCCGCGATATGGCTTACGCCGCCGCTCGTTACACCGAGGCAAAGCTGGAACCCGTGTGTGAAGAGCTGTTCCGCGATATCGACAAGGATACCGTGGATTTTGTGCCCAACTATGACGGTACCACCACCGAACCGACGATGCTGCCGGTCACCTTCCCGACCATTCTGGCCAACAACACACTGGGCATTGCGGTCGGTATGGCGTCCAACATCTGTTCCTTCAACCTGGTGGAACTCTGCAATGCAACCATCGCCCTGATGAAAGACGACCAGGCGGACCTGGCCCAGCTGATGCCTGCGCCGGATTTTGTCGGCGGCGGTTCCATCCTGTATGATGCCGCCGAGATGCAGAATGTGCTGGAAAAAGGCCGCGGCAGCATCCGCGTGCGCGCCCAGTGGGCTTACGATAAAGAGAACAACTGCATTGACATCACCCGCATTCCGCCGACCACAACGGTGGAAGCCATCATGGATAAGATCACCGAGCTGGTCAAACTGGGCAAGATCCGTGAGATCAGCGATATGCGTGATGAAACCGACCTGAACGGCTTGAAGCTGACCATCGACCTCAAGCGCGGCCAGGACCCGGACAAGCTGATGGCGCGTCTGTTCAAGGCAACCCCGCTGGAGGACAGTTTTGCCTGCAACTTCAATGTGCTGATCGGCGGCCAGCCCCGCGTGTTGGGCGTGCGCCAGATTTTGTTGGAGTGGATTGCATTCCGCTCCGAATGCGTGCGCCGCCGCACCTACTATGATCTGCAGGGCAAGCAAAAGCGCCTGCACCTGCTGCGCGGCCTGGAAGCTATCCTGCTGGATATTGATAAGGCAATTGAAATTGTGCGCAACACTGCGGAAGAATCCGAGGTTGTGCCCAACTTGATGATCGGTTTTGGCATTGACGAAGTGCAGGCTGAGTATGTGGCGGAAATCAAGCTGCGCCACCTCAACCGTGAGTATATCCTCAAACGCACCGAGGAAATTGAGGAACTGGAAAAGGCGATCGCAGACTTGGAAGATGTTCTCAAACGCCCCGCCCGCATCCGCAAGATCATTATGACCGAGCTGGGCGATGTTGCCAAAAAGTATGGCAGCCCCCGCAAAACGGAAATTCTGTACGACCTGCCGGACGATTCTGCTGCCGATGAGCAGAACGAGATCCCGGATTACCCGGTCACGGTGTTCTTTACGCGGGAAGGCTACTTCAAAAAAATTACCCCGCAGAGCCTGCGCATGTCTGGCGAGCAGAAGCTGAAAGACGGCGACGAGGTGGTTTATACCAAAGAGACCACCAACAGCGCCGAGCTGCTCTTCTTTACCAACCATGCCCAGGTGTACAAATCCCGCGCATCGGAATTTGCCGATACCAAGGCCAGCGTGCTGGGTGATTATGTCGCTTCCAAGCTGGAAATGGAAGAGGGCGAAGTGCCGCTGTTCATGACGGTCACAGTCGATTACCGTGGTTACATGCTGTTCTTCTACCAGAACGGCAAGTGTGCAAAGATCCCGCTGGCCAGCTATATGACCAAGCAGAACCGCCGCAAGCTGCTGAAAGCCTATAGCGATAAGGAAGAACTTGCCGCAATGTTGCACATTGAGGAAGAAACCGAGCTGGCCGTCTTCACCAGCGGCGGCACCGGTGGCCCACGCTTGATCCTGGTCGGCAGTGCGCTGATTCCCGAAAAGGCTACCCGCGATACCGCCGGTATCAACATGGTAACGCTGAAAAAGAACGCCCGAATCGCCAAAGTGCGCCTGGCGGCGGGGCTGGAACTGAAAGACCCGCACCGCTACCGCGTGCGCACCCTGCCCGCAGCCGGCGCGCTGCTCCGCCAGGAGGACACGACCGAGCAGATGAGTCTGTAAGGAGCCCAAAAAGGCAATGCAATCTTTTTCTGCACAAGGCAGGGTAAAGTTCTTGCATTTTGCTTTTTGGTATGTTATATTATAACCTGTATGAGAGTTAGGGCAGGCCGAAACATCCGTTTTGGCTGTGGCCTGAAAAGGAGTTGCTGTTAATCCATGACCGCTTATGAAATCGCGTTCGGCGTTGTGCTGATCATTGTTTCGGTTCTGATCGTTGTGTTCACTTTGTCCCAGACCCAGAAAGGGCAGGGCCTGTCTGCTGCCATTATGGGTGATAGCAGCTTTATGGCTGCCGGCCGCGAGCGTGGCCTGGATGCCAAGCTGGCCAAAGTGACCAAAATCTGCGGCGCTGTTTTCTTTGTAGCTACGCTGCTGGTTGGTGTGCTGAGCGCCCGCTTGTAATTGAATGAAAGGAGAACGGTCTGGCCAATTTTGTTGGCGTTCCGCTTTCCCTTATTCAGGAACCGTCAACGACCCGCCCAATACCGCGGGTCGTTTTTTATGGGAAAAATAAAAAGGTCACAATGGTGCAGGTGCTGCCGCGAAACCAAAGGCCACGCCTGCTATGGAAGGACCCTGCCGGGTGGCAGGGTGACGTAAACGAGGAGTAAAAACAAAGGCATGGGCCGCTGCCTGTGCCCAACCCAAAGGAGAAAACATGACACCATTACAGAAAAATATTCTTGCGGCGTGCAAGCACCGCCCCCAGACCCTGCGTGAACTGCAGAATGCTTTGCAGGTGGATAATTCCCGCCTGCGCAACACCGTAACCGGCATGGTAGCTACCGGTATGCTGTCCGCCCGCAACGGTACCTATGTTCCGGGCTTTGCCGTGATGGAAAATACCGATGCCCCCGCTGGCATTCCCTGCACACTGGTCAAGCTGGCGGCCCGCTTCGGCTTTGCGTCCCGCGATGACGGCACCGGCGATATCTTTATTCCCGGCCGCGCCCTGCATGGTGCTATGCCGCAGGATAAAATCATCATCAAACTGTTCGACCATCCCCGTGTGGAGGGCAGCGCCGAGGGTGAAGTGGTGGAGGTGACCACCCCGCACAACACCTTTGCCGGTACCATTGTGCTGACTGAGGACGGCCGCCTTGCCGTGGAGCCGGACGGCTGCCGTGATGTGCGCATTGTGCTGGATAAAAAAGGCGTCAACGGCGCACAGCTGGGGGATAAGGTCGGTGCTATCCTGACCAACCGCGGCCAGCGCCATATGGACCACCGCTGCGCTGTTGCCGAGCGCTTCGGCACTTCCGACCGCGCAGCAGAGTGCGCCAAGGCTGTGCTGTATGGCCGTGATGTCCGCCAGGAATTCCCGGAGGAGGTATTGGCCGAAGCTCACGCATATGATAACGCTCTCATCGATCCCGCCGAAGCTGCCCACCGCGCCGACCTGCGCGGTCTGCCGATCTTTACCATCGACTCTGCCGAGACCAAGGATATCGACGACGCCATCAGCCTGATGAAGACCCAGAACGGCGGCTATGAGCTGGGCGTTCATATTGCGGATGTCAGCCACTATGTCCGCCCGGACACCGCGCTGGATAAGGAAGCTTATGAGCGCGCAACTTCCATCTATTACGCGGATAAAGTCATCCCCATGCTGCCCACCCAGCTTTCCAACGGCATCTGCAGCCTCAATGAAGGGGAGGAGCGCCTGGCGTTCTCCTGCCTGATGCAGCTGGATGAAAGCGGCAATATCCATAGCTATCAGTTCGTCAAGAGCGTCATCCGCAGCCGTGTCAAGGGCGTTTATAAAGAAATTAACGCTCTGTTGGACGGCTCCAATGACCCGGCTCTGGTGACGAAATATAAAGACGTTATGGCTCAGCTGCCCGCGATGACCGAGCTGTACGAAAAGCGCCTGGCTCTGCGCAAAGCACGCGGCGCGATGGAAATCGAATCCGACGAAGCCAAGTTGGTCATGGACGAGGAAGGCCGCTGCGTGGATATCGTCAAGCGCACCCGCGGTGTGTCGGAGTGCATGATCGAAGAGTTCATGCTGCTGGCCAACCAGTGCGCTGCCAATGCGGGCCGCACCCATCATGTGCCGTTTGTGTACCGTATCCATGAAGCCCCCGATGCCGAGCGCATGGAAAAGCTGAGCAACACCCTGAAAGCCTGCGGCCTGAACGTCCACTTTGCCGGGGAAGTGCCCACCCAGCTGGAGCTTTCTGCCATTCTGGACGAAACCCGCGGCCAGCCCATCCAGATCCCGGTCCACACCGGTATCCTGCGCAGCATGCAGAAAGCTCGCTACTCTCCGGAGCCGAAAGGCCATTACGGCCTGGTGCTGGCAGACTATGCCCACTTTACCAGCCCCATTCGCCGTTACCCGGACCTTGCCATCCATCGCATCCTGACGGATATGCTGGTGGGGAAGCCGGAGCAGGAGCTCATCAAGGATTATACCGGTTTTGCCACCCACGCCAGCGAGCAGTCCAGCCGCCAGGAAGTTTCCGCCGTGCGCATTGAGCGCGATGTGGAGGACCTGTACAAGGCCGAGTATATGCACAACCACCTGGGCGAAGTCTACACCGGCACCGTGGCAGGTGTAACACCGCGCGGCATTTTTGTGGCGCTGGAAAACACCGTAGAGGGCTTTGTGCCTGCCGCACAGCTCTGCAAGGGCGAAGCCACTGTGGTGGAGGGCGTCAGCATTCTGGACCCGCTGACCGGAAAACGCTGGATGCTGGGCGACCCCGTCAAAGTGCAGGTGGCCGGTGCCAACGTTGCCCTTGGCCGCATTGATTTTGACTATATGCCGCTGTAATCATAGGCAACACCGCATAATTCCCGCCTTGCGGCTTAAGCACCGCTCCGGCGGCTGCGGCACGGCATCTGCGTTGCCAAAATGCTCGATAATGT
>ENA-ORCM01002950-ORCM01002950.1-human-gut-metagenome-genome-assembly--contig:-NODE-2950-length-11587-cov-5.856646_pt1 | contig 11587 bp, 9 predicted proteins | sample MGYA00242906_ERZ507928 | MGnify/ENA primary metagenome ERZ507928 (study PRJEB26167, sample SAMN06115497) | human gut metagenome | host: Homo sapiens | place: China:Shanxi | collected 2015-05-07...
ATTCTGAAAAACAGTATGCGCAGGCTGTATTACAAATCTATGAGCTTGTATAAAAACAAAAGTCAATATAGTACGAAAATGGAAAAAAATACGCAAATAATAGCAAGATTATTATACAGCCATAGGCTATAATGTGCAATATAGAGAAGACAGTACGGGCCGATGGAGCAGAGGATCCCAAGGACCGGAAACACATAAGGAGGATACAAAAATGGAGTATGCAGACGGAAAGGTAAAAGATTTACAGATCGCCTATATTGGCGGTGGTTCCAGAGGATGGGCATGGACATTTATGACGGATCTGGCCATGGATGAAGAACTGTCCGGAACCATCCGCCTGTATGATATTGATGCGGAGGCGGCAAAACACAATGAGATCATCGGCAACAGACTTTCTGCAAGAGAGGATGTGGTGGGCAAATGGAACTATACTGTTTCTGACAGCTTACAGTCCGCATTGACCGGTGCGGATTTCATCGTGATCTCTATTCTGCCGGGAACTTTTGATGAGATGGCTGTGGATGTACATATGCCGGAACGACTGGGAATCTACCAGTCCGTAGGAGACACTGCAGGACCCGGCGGTGCCATGAGAGCACTGCGTACGATTCCCATGTATGTGGAAATCGCACAGGCCATCAGGGCATATGCACCGAAAGCCTGGGTCATCAATTACACCAACCCCATGTCCCTGTGCGTGAAGACTTTGTACTACGTTTTTCCGGAGATCAAAGCTTTTGGATGCTGCCATGAAGTATTCGGTACCCAGAAAGTGTTAAAGGGTATTCTGGAAGAGACCATGGGGCTTAAGGATGTGAAACGTGAGGATATTCAGGTCAATGTACTGGGTATCAACCATTTCACCTGGTTCGACTATGCTTCCTATAAAGGAATCGATCTGTTCCCCATTTACCGGAAATATACCGAGGAGCATAAGGAAGACGGCTACAAAGAAGCAGATAAAAACTGGGCGAACTCTACTTTCAAGTGTGCCCATATTGTGAAATTTGATCTGTTTCGCAAATATGGTCTGATCGCAGCAGCAGGCGACAGGCATCTGGTGGAATTCATGCCCGGTGTGGGTGACAGTTACCTGAAAGATCCCGAGACGGTAAAGAGATGGAAATTCGGTCTGACTACCGTAGACTGGAGAAAGAAGGATCTGCAGGAACGTCTGGCAAAGAGCGCGAGACTGGCAGCCGGTGAGGAGGAGATCGAGTTGAAGCCTACCGGGGAGGAAGGTATCCAGCTGATCAAGGCACTCTGCGGACTGACCCGCAAGATCAGCAATGTCAATATTCCCAATACCGGACATCAGATTGCCAATCTGCCGGAAAGTGCGGTTGTAGAGACCAATGCGGTATTCGAGAGAGATGCCATCCGCCCGTTGTATGCCGGAGAGCTTCCGGAGCAGATCAAGGAGCTGGTGGATCCCCATGTGGCAAACCATGAGCGGATTCTGAAAGCAGCTATTCTGTGTGATTTTGATCTGGTGGTGGAAGCATTCCTGGAGGATCCGCAGGTGAAAGGAAGAGCTTCCAGAGAACAGGTGGAAGAGCTGGTAAGGGATATGCTCCGCAGCACGGCAAAATATCTGCCAGAAGGCTGGAAAAAGTATCTGTAAAAATAAAATAGAAAAAAGAACCCGGGAGGTGCTGCAGAAGGATGAGGCGGCACCTCTTTTTGTGTATACGATGAGCCAGGTACAGATTTGTGCTTGCACAAGAATCTGTACCTGGCGAATGTACATCATCGAGCTTTTAAGCGAGATGGTGTACAAAGTATAAAAATCGAGTAGGAGCCAGTCCGCTCGAGGGGTTAATTATTTGAAAAAAGAATATAAGTGGCAGAAGAATTATAAAGTCATTGTGAAAATGCACAAAACTGCGAGAAGTATTTTGATAACAATATACAAACTTCCAGGGATTTACAGAAAAGCACTTGCAACCAGTTCGTGAATGTGCTATTTTCTAATTACAGCAACGGAAACGTTACCGGGAACAATACCGAAACCGTTTCCGACAACCTGACGGGAGTATAGCAAGAATTATGAAGGGTTCCCGTTCAAACAAAAAAGGAGAGGTAAGATTATGAAGAAGAAACTGGCAAGTGTTTTACTTTGTGCAGTAATGGCAGCTTCCATGCTGACCGGTTGCGGAAATGCTGACAATGCAACAGCAACCACCCCTGCTACCGACAACAAGACGGACGCAGCAGCAACTACCGAGGCGGCAGAGAAGACCGCAGAGGCAGCAGGCTCTGTATACTATCTGAACTTCAAACCTGAAGTTGACGAAGTATGGCAGAAGCTGGCTAAGGAATATACCGAGGAGACCGGTGTTCCTGTAAAGGTTGTAACTGCAGCAAGCGGTACCTACGAGCAGACACTGATGTCTGAGATCGCTAACAAGGAAGCACCTACCCTGTTCCAGATCAACGGACCTATCGGTTATCAGAACTGGAAAGACTACTGTGCAGACTTAAAGGATACAGACCTGTACAGCTGGTTAATGGATAAGAGCCTGGCAATCACCGGCGAAGACGGTGGTGTATACGGAATCCCTTACGTAGTAGAGGGTTATGGTATCATTTATAACGACGCTATCATGCAGAAGTACTTCGCACTGGATGGCGCTAAGGCAGCAAGCATGGATGAGATCAACAACTTCGCTAAGTTAAAAGAGGTTGTAGAAGATATGCAGGCTAAGAAAGATGAGCTGGGTATTGAAGGCGTATTCGCTTCCACATCCCTGACTCCCGGTGAAGACTGGAGATGGCAGACTCATCTGGCTAACATCCCTGTATACTACGAGTTCAAGGACAAGGGTATCACCGATACCGATAACCTGGAGTTCACTTACTCCGATAACTTCAAGAACATTTTCGATCTGTACATCAACAACTCCTGCACAGCACCCGGCCTGCTGGGAAGCAAGTCTGTAGACGACTCCATGGCTGAGTTCGCTCTGGGTCAGGCAGCAATGGTACAGAACGGTAACTGGGGTTGGAGCCAGATCAATGGCGTAGACGGTAACACTGTTAAAGCTGAGGATGTTAAGTTCCTTCCTATCTATACAGGAGTTGAAGGTGAAGAGAACCAGGGACTGTGCACCGGTACTGAGAACTTCTTCTGCATCAACAAGGAAGCTTCTGCTGAGGATCAGGCAGCATCTATCGCATTCGTTGAATGGCTGTTCTCTTCTGAGACCGGTAAGGCAGCAGTAACCAACGACCTTGGATTCATCGCTCCTTTCGATACCTTTAGCGATGACGAAAAGCCCACCGATCCTCTGGCACAGGAAGTTCTTCGTTACATGGCAGATAGCTCCAAGACATCTGTAGCATGGAACTTCACTTCCTTCCCCAGCCAGCAGTTCAAGGATGACTTCGGCGCAGCTCTTCTGGAGTACGCTTCCGGTTCCATCGACTGGGATACTGTAAAGACAACCGTAGTTGAAAGATGGGCAGCTGAAAAGGCCGCAACCGCAGCTAACTAAGCTCCATCGACAAAAAGACAATAACTTAATCCATCTTATATAACTTCAGACACAGGGGGCGGTGGTGGTACCACGGCCCCTGTGTTTGTAAAAAAGGAGACAGGCTTATGCAAAAGACATTAAAAAGATATTTTCCCATTTTTGTACTGCCTACCCTGATCGCGTTTTCCTTTGCTTTTATCATACCGTTTGTCATGGGCGTATATCTGTCCTTTTGCAAATTTAAGACAATTACAAACGCGCAATTTGTAGGCTTAGATAATTACATTAAAATTTTTGCGGACAAAGATTTTGTCAACGCATTTGGATTTACTCTAAAATTCTCCGTAGTGTCCATTGTCACCATTAATGTGTTTGCCTTCATTTTGGCACTGGCATTGACGAGAAAGATCAAAGGAACCAACCTGTTCCGTACAGTATTTTTCATGCCGAACCTGATTGGCGGTATCATTTTGGGATATATCTGGCAGCAGATGATCAACGCAGTATTGTTAAAATACGAGACAACACTGGTGGCGAATCCGACCTATGGATTCTGGGGTCTGATCATTCTGATGAACTGGCAGATGATCGGTTATATGATGATCATTTATGTAGCCGGACTGCAGAATGTACCTACGGATCTGATCGAAGCAGCAGAGATCGATGGAGCTACTTCGTTACAGACATTATTCAAAGTGAAAATTCCGATGGTTATGCCATCTATTACCATATGTTTGTTCCTCACCGTGTCCAACAGCTTTAAGCTGTTCGACCAGAACCTTGCATTGACGGCTGGAGCACCCAGCAAAAAGACAGCTATGCTGGCTCTGGATATCTACAATACCTTCTATGGCAGAAGCGGATTTGAAGGTGTTGGTCAGGCCAAAGCAGTACTGTTCTTCATTGTAGTGGCAGTCATTGCCCTGGGACAGCTGGTACTTACCAGACGTAAGGAGGTAGAGCAATAATGACTAAGAAAAAAACTTCTAATGTGATCATTTTTTGTATCCTGTGTGTGCTGGTAGTTGCATTTTTGACACCTATTTTCTTCGTGCTGATCAACTCCTTTAAGGGAAAACTGTTCATCAGTAACAATCCTTTCGCACTGCCTACCGCAGAGACTTTTGCAGGGCTTACCAACTATGTGAACGGTATTGAAAAAACAGGTTTCTTCACAGCCTTCGGATGGTCTGCTTTTATCACGGTATTTTCTGTGGCAGCGATCATTCTGTTTACTTCCATGACCGCTTATTACCTGACCAGAGTAAAAACCGGTGTGACCAACGTATTGTATTATATGTTTGTATTTTCCATGATCGTACCTTTCCAGATGGTTATGTTCACGATGTCTAAGCTGGCGAATATGACTCACTTAAATAACCCTCCCGGAATGGTGCTTCTGTATCTGGGCTTCGGATCTGGTCTGTCCGTATTTATGTTCTGCGGATTTATCAAATCTATTCCGTTAGACATTGAAGAGGCAGCCATGATCGACGGCTGTAATCCGCTGCAGACTTTCTTCGGCGTTGTAATGCCGATCCTGAAGCCGACTGCTATCACAGTAGCGATTCTGAACGCTATGTGGATTTGGAACGACTATTTGCTGCCTTATCTGGTAATTGGTCTGAGTACTAATTACAAAACCATCCCGGTTGTTGTACAATACCTGGTAGGCTCTTACGGTGCAAAGGATCTGGGTGCCATGATGGCACTGTTGGTATTGTCTGTCATCCCTATCATCGTCTTCTATCTGACCTGTCAGAAGTACATCATCGAAGGCGTGGTAGCCGGCGCAGTTAAGGGTTAAACGAAAAAGTTACAACGGGAGATTTATGTTATGAGAAAAAGTGGAATCTTGCTGCCGGTGAGCAGCCTGCCTTCCAAATACGGAATCGGCTGCTTTTCCAAAGAAGCATACAAATTCATTGACAGATTAAAGGAAGCCGGTCAGGCATACTGGCAGATCCTGCCGTTAGGCCCGACCAGCTATGGAGATTCTCCGTACCAGTCCTTCTCCACCTTTGCAGGGAATCCTTATTTCATCGATCCGGAGGATCTGGTGGCGAGAGGCTATGTGACCGCAGAGCAGTGCAATGCCTACGATTTCGGTACCGACATTCATTCCGTGGACTACGGAAAAATCTACAAGAGTCGCTTCCGCCTGCTAAAAGAAGCGTTTGATAATAGTCATATTGAAGAAGATGCAAGATTTCAGGAGTTTGTACAGAAGAATGCATACTGGCTGGAGGATTATGCATTATATATGGCAGTCAAGGACGGCTTCCGTGGTATCTGTTGGGCAGCCTGGGAGGATGATATCAAACTGAGAACTCCTGCGGCTATGGACAAATATCGCAGAAAATATGCGAAAGAGATCGCGTTTTACCAGTTCCAGCAGTATCTGTTCCAGGTACAATGGGAGAAACTAAAGACCTATGCCAACGATAACGGCATCAAGATTATCGGGGATATTCCCATTTATGTGGCATTTGACAGCTCAGATGCCTGGGCGAATCCGGAGCTGTTCCAGTTTGACGAGGATTGTGAGCCGGTAGCAGTAGCGGGATGCCCTCCCGATGCATTTTCTGCCACCGGACAGCTGTGGGGCAATCCTCTGTATAACTGGGAACATCACAAAGAGACCGGTTATGCCTGGTGGATGCAGCGGCTGGCAGCCTGCTTTGAGCGCTATGATGTGGTACGTATCGATCATTTCCGTGGATTCGATGCTTATTATGCGATTCCCTATGGGGAACCCACTGCGGAGCACGGTCACTGGGAACAGGGTCCGGGATACGATATTTTCCGTACCATGAAGGAAAAATTGGGAGAAAAAGAAGTTATTGCAGAAGACCTTGGATTTTTAACACCATCTGTGATAGAATTAGTGAAGAAATCCGGTTATCCAGGTATGAAAATTTTGCAGTTTGCTTTTGATTCTCGTGAGGAAAGTGATTATTTGCCGCATAATTATACACATAATTGCGTGGTATATACGGGAACTCATGATAATGATACTGTGATGGGGTGGTATGACACCTTGAAGGGAGCTGACAAAAAGCTCTGTGACGACTATCTGCGTCTGAAAAATGCGGACGGAGAGCCGATTCCCAGAGAGCAGATTCCCTGGGAATTCGTGCGTGCCGCAATGTCCAGCGTAGCGGATATGGCGATCATTCCCATGCAGGATTATCTCGGTTTGGGATCGGAGGCCCGCATCAACATTCCTTCCACACTTGGCACCAACTGGATGTGGAGAATGGGGAACGGAGATTTTACAAAGGAGCTTGCAGGACGGATCCGCAGTATGACGAAGCTGTACGGCAGATAGGTCTGTAGGCTTGGAAAGGTTTGCGCTCCATGGAGGAAATCACGATCAAAGACATCGCAAGAATCTGCGGTGTCGGTGTCAGCACGGTATCCCGTGCCATAAATAACCACCCGGACATCAATCCTGAGACCAAGGAAACGATCATGCGGGTGATCAAAGAGAATAACTACGTACCCAACAACAGTGCCAGAAACCTGAAGCGTCAGGATGCCAAGGCAATTGCAGTACTGGTCAAAGGTATTAATAACTCTTTCTTCAGCCAGATGATCAAGGTATTGGAAGAAGAGATCAAGGAAAAGTCCTACTCCATGGTTTTGCAGCATGTCGATTATGACGATGATGAAGTGGAGGTGGCGCTGAAGCTTGTAAAGGAAAAAAGGCTTCGGGGCATTATTTTTCTCGGTGGTTATCTGGTTCACAGCGAGGAAAAACTGGCACAGCTTCATGTACCGTTTATCTTGAGCACTACCGGAATGCTGCCAAAGGGATTCAGTCGTAATACCTATTCTTCCGTGACCGTGGATGATACCAAAGAAAGCTACAAGATGGTGGACTATCTGTGTAAGAATGGGCATAAGGATATTGCGATCGTCTGTGCCCGCAAAACGGATGCTTCCATCGGTAAACTGCGTCTGGAAGGCTATAAAAAGGCGTTGAAGGATAACGGAATAGAAGTAAGGGAAGAACTGATCCTGCCCATGAGGAGTGACCTTGAGGATTACTCCCTGGAGAATGGCTACATGGTGACGAAGGAATTCCTGGAGAAGCAGATTCCGTGCACGGCGATCTTCGCAATCTCCGATATGCTGGCGATCGGTGCTGGAAAAGCATTGTCTGATGCCGGATACAAGGTACCGGAAGATATTTCCCTGACAGGCTTTGATGGCGTGGAAATCGGGAAATATGTTATCCCGTCATTGACGACTTTAAAGCAGCCGGTAGACAGCATGGCGAGAGAGACTGCCCGGATTCTGTTTGACATTATCGGGAAAAAAGCGAAACATCAGCACTGCGTATTCGATGGAGAACTGGTGGTCCGGGATTCTACGATGTCGAGGACGTAAGAAAGAGTCATACAGTCCCTGTGGGGACGAAGGGAATACTGTATGGAAATACATGGTTTTAACAAGACAACTTTATTAGATTATCCGGAACATATTGCAGCCACTGTTTTTACAGGAGGCTGCAATTTTCGCTGTCCGTTTTGCCACAATGGGGAACTGGTACTGGATCCCGGATGCCAGCCGTCTGTTCCGGAGGAGGAAGTACTTGCTTATCTGAAAAAAAGGCAGGGGATCCTTCAGGGTGTATGTATCACCGGCGGAGAGCCGACTCTGCAGCGGGATCTTCGCAAGTTCCTGCAAAAGATCAAGGAGATGGAGTATCCCATCAAGCTGGATACCAACGGCTATATGCCCGGAGTATTGTGGGAATTGTTACAGGAGCACCTGATCGATTATGTGGCGATGGATATTAAGGCTTCCAAAGATAATTATGCCCGGGCGGCGGGACTGCCGTATATAGATATCTCCCGCATCGAGGAGAGTATCGGTATCCTGAAAAGCAGCGGCATCCCCTATGAATTCCGGACTACTGTGGTAAAGGGGATTCATACCGTGGGAGAATTTGAGGAGATCGGCAGATGGATCGAAGGATGCCCTGCATATTATCTGCAGAGTTATCAGGAGAATGATAACTGCCTGTACCGGATGATACAGACAGCAGAAAGCAATGCTGTTAAGCCGGGCGGTGCGGAACTGTTCGGTGCTTTCTCGCGGGAGGAACTGGAACAGATGGCGGAACTCGTCCGAAAATATGTGGGGAAAGTTGTGTTGCGGGGCGTGGTCGGGACATGATGCCATTATGATGCAATGGTTGTATATACTGGCATTAGGAGGTAAATAAAATGAAAAAGAAATTATTGGCTACAATACTTACAGGACTGTTGCTTGCGTTTACAGCATGCGGAAGTCAGGAATCCCCAGTGATCCCGGAGGTGACCGGCAGCCCGATAGAGAGCATACAGGAAAGTATGCAGGAAAACGTCGGAACGGAGACCACGGTCCAACAGGAAACTCAGACTGAGACTGCGACAACCGGTAAAGTGGAGATTACCACAGAGGACTTTGAGGGTAACAGTGATCCGGAAAATGCGGAAAGAAAATACACCTACGCCTATCAGGTGCCGACGATTACAATCGAAGGCAATGAAGAAGCGCAGGACAAGATCCAAAAGGATTGGAACGCGTATGTGGAAACTTTTTTGGATGGTATCAACAATAGTGATTTCGGTACAGTTTATGAGGGCGAGATGTCGGGAGTGACAAGCTATGAAGAGCTTTCATTTCAGGTGATCCGTGCAGATGACAAGGTGATCAGCGTGGTATGGGGCAATGAGGGCTATAATCAGGGAGCACATGGCTGGTACATACAGGATTACAGAAACTATTATACGCAGACAGGAGAAAAAATTACCTTTGACAGTCTCGGAAACAGCTTCCGTGACAAAGCACTGGAACTGGTGACGAAAAAAGCTGCCGAGATGCAGGCGACGGATGACTGCTTCTTCCGTGATTATGAGAAGAGCATTAAACTGGTAGTGTTAGATGGTACGGAAAATATGGATACTATCTATCAGGAAATCTATGGAGCGGACATCGCAGGTACCGGCAATGGACCGGCAAGCCCGACTTTCAGCATTACGGGAGATGGATTCGTCTTTGAATCCGGGCAGTATGTACTGCAGCCGTATGCAGCGGGAATTGTTGATTTCGAGATTCCAGCAGAGGATTTCGGGGATGCGTTGACGGTGGATATTTTCTAGTATATAATAAAAACATCGGGAATGAGGTTCTCCCAGAAACTTAGGTTTCGAACCGCCGAAATAGGATTTTATTTGGCTGATGACTTCTGCAGAATATGCAGGGGACACCAGCCTTTTTGTTGGAATCCAAAACGTCCTGCCGCGAGAAAATGGAGGAAATTTTTATGCTTACATCACTGGGACTGATTTTTTTGCTGGGACTTCTTATGGCAGCAATCTGCCAGAAGATTCACCTGCCACGCATTATCGGAATGCTGTTTACCGGAATTATTCTGGGACCATATGTGCTGAACCTGTTGGATGTATCGATTCTGAATATTTCATCACAGCTACGACAGATCGCGCTGATCATTATACTTCTCAAGGCCGGATTATCTCTGGATCTGAAGGATCTGAAAAAAGTAGGACGTTCCGCAGTCATGCTGTCCTGCGTTCCCGCTACTTGTGAATTGCTTGCTTTTGTAATATTTGCCCCCATGATCCTGAATATCAACAGAGTCGATGCGGCGGTCATGGGTGCGGTACTGGCAGCAGTGTCACCTGCTGTGGTGGTGCCGAGGATGGTGCACCTTATGGAGAACGGCTATGGCACGGAGAAAAGTATTCCGCAGATGATCCTGGCAGGAGCTTCCTGCGATGACATTTATGTCATAGTGCTGTTTTCCACTTTTGTTGGAATGGCGCAGGGCGGACATGTAAATGCACTGGATTTTGCAAATATTCCGGTGTCAATTCTGACCGGTGTGTTGGTCGGTGCGTTGGTGGGATGGCTGCTGGGACAGCTTTTTGAACTGTTATATCGGAAGGGCAGTTACGTGCGCAACAGCATGAAAGTCATTATTATTATGGGATTATCCTTCCTGTTAATGGCACTGGAGACGATGTTAAAGGGAAAGGTTGCTTTTTCCGGATTGCTAGCAGTGGTGAGCATGGCATGTGCACTGAAGATGCGGACACCTAAGGAAGTCACGGGCAGGTTGTCTGTCAAGTTCGGCAAGCTGTGGCTGGCAGCGGAGGTAGTACTGTTTGTACTCGTAGGCGCTGCGGTGGACATCCGCTATACCATGGAAGCCGGTCTTGCAGCAGTGGGCATGATTCTGCTGGCACTGGTGTTCCGTTCCGTTGGTGTGGCGTTGTGTCTGCTGGGAACGGAACTAGGTAAAAAGGAGCGCCTGTTTTGCATGATCGCTTATCTGCCGAAGGCTACCGTGCAGGCAGCTATTGGTTCCGTACCGTTATCGATGGGATTATCCTGTGGCAAGATCGTCCTTTCGGTGGCAGTGCTGGCAATTCTCATTACAGCACCACTTGGGGCATTGGGAATGGATGCCACGTACCGGAAACTGCTTCAGAAAAATGGAGAAAATAATATCATTTGACAGAAAAATCCCCCGGCAATTATAGTTGCCGGAGGATTTTTAAGGAGGATAGAAATTGTTTAAACTATGTTCTTTAGCCCATGGTAATAACTACGTTGTACTCTTCCTTGCCCTTTTCGTAAGGGATGATGTGTCCGTCAACAGCCTTGCCATCTACGGTCATGGATACCACACCCTTCTCCACATTCTGAGGATTCTTCACCTGAATGTGATAGGTGCCCTCACGGAACTTACGGGTGATGGAGAAATCACCGAAGCCCTTAGGAATACAAGGATCTACGGATAATCCCTGATGGGTAGGATATACACCAAGGATGTACTGGGAGATATTTACGAAAGTCCATGCCGCGGTACCGGTCAGCCAGCTGTTTTTCGCTTCGCCGTAGAATTTTGCATCCTTACCGGCTACCATCTGGGAGTATACATAAGGCTCGGTACGATGGATCTCGCTGATATCCTCGATGTATGCGGGACAGGTCTTACGGTAGATTTCGAAGGCTCTGTCACCTCTGCCCAGAACGGTCTCTGCGATGGATACCCAGGGATTGTTGTGGCAGAAGATACCGGCATTCTC
>ENA-ORCM01002955-ORCM01002955.1-human-gut-metagenome-genome-assembly--contig:-NODE-2955-length-11576-cov-16.140186_pt1 | contig 11576 bp, 8 predicted proteins | sample MGYA00242906_ERZ507928 | MGnify/ENA primary metagenome ERZ507928 (study PRJEB26167, sample SAMN06115497) | human gut metagenome | host: Homo sapiens | place: China:Shanxi | collected 2015-05-07...
GCTTCGTCCACTTGGTTAAGGAAATGGACGGTATTTTCCCCGTCCTCGGCGCGGTCAATGATGATGTAAAAATAGTTGCCACTTTTGGTAACGACGGTGATAAACTGCTTGTCGCCGGACGCTTCACCCGTTATATCGTCCACAAGGGACATATTCCCGTCCGGGGTAAGGGGCTGCGGCTCATAGCCGCCCGTCGTTTCTTCCGGCTCGGTTTCCGGCGCGGGGGTTTCCTCGGTTACGGGGGTAGGCGTGTCGTCGCTTTCATCGCCACCGCCCGCATAAGCGGTAACAGAAAAGCCGCACATGATAACCAGTGCGGCAAGCAATACGGTAAACTTTCGGATTATCTTTTTATTCTTCATTGTCGTTGTCCTCCTGTTCGGCGGGGTAAGTGGCTTCCGGCTGCGGCAAGGTGATTTCGCCGCTGGCGTAAGCGGAGAGGAACGCGGCAAGCTGCGTCCCGTCAAGGTGTACCGCCTTTACCATTTGCACGATCTGCGCGTTTTCTTCCTCGACTTTCTGCGCTTCAAGGTCTTTCAGCTTCTTTTGCTGTTCAAGGATTTTTGCCCTCGTTTTCTCAATATCCCTTTCGATACGGTCAAGTTTCGTGTTCGCCATAGTCATTTACTCCTTTCCAAACTGTTCTTTCCATGAATAGCTGCGCCCCAATCCCTTAACGGTTTTAAGATAGGGCATAGCGTTTTCTTCCAAAGTCGCCGCCCGGTTAAATAGATCGGGATAGTGTTCTTTGAGATATAAAATCTCTTGTTTCTTCATGCTCGGACAAAAGAAACAGGACGATTTACCCGGCTGCGGCAATCCTGCCGCTTTGATTTCCCGGATACAATCGTCCCTGTTCCAGCCCCATTCTTCAATGAGGGGGTAGCGGTTATGATATTTTTTGTCGGCTTCGTTGTACTTGCGGGAATGTTCATACCGTTTCACTTCTCCCGCGTCATAGCCGATATAGCGGTTGACTTTCTCGCCGCGCTGCCATACTTCGCGGCAAGGCGCATAGTGGTTGCAAAACTTTTCCTGCGGTGCGATTTTGTGTTTCTGCGAACAACGCTTATGCCCGTAGGCAATCGACGGGAGCGTATGAGAGCGCAAGCACTCGGTTTCAAGAGATAGGCGGTTGCCGTAGCGGTCAACATACTGCACAACGGTAATCTGCGGCATACCGTGTTCCGCAAGCCATTGATTGATTATCTCGATAAATTGATAGGTATGCGGGTGTTCCGCGCCCGTATCGGCAAAGGTGATAAGGTCAATCGGGATTTTGTGCTTGTATAGGCCAATAAGTAAGGCGGCACTATTCGTGCCGCCGCCAAAAGATACAATATTCATTTTTCAACTCCTTTTAATTGTAATTTAACCGCCCGTAGGCGTAAAAGTGGGATTGCCAATAGCTGGTGTCCAGCTTTGAATACTGGATAGGGTCGCCACAATGCAGCATGACGGGGCTTCCGTCCCCGTCCTCGCCCACATAAATCCCCACATGGGAAACGCCGGGGGTGTCGTATGTACCCGTAAAGAACACCAAATCCCCCGGCTGCGGGTTAGAAACAGGGGTTGAGATGTTGTAAAGCCCTTGCGCCCCAAGTCTGCCCGTATTGTATAGGCCGCTGTTCGTCAACACATAACTCACAAAGCCGCTGCAATCAAAAGAGGTTTCCGGGGTGCTGCCGCCCCACACATAGGGAAAACCGACGTATTTATCTGCTTCCTCCATGAGCCGCGCAAACTTTTCATCGGAACCCAGCAGCGCGGCGGGTACTTCATAATCGGCGGGCGGGTTTTCATAGTATTTAGACACATAGCCGGATTGCGGGAAAAGGTCGGGTCTGTTTCCCAGCGACGACATATACATAGCGTACATGGATAGCTGTTCTTCGCCCATGATGTAAACGGGGACATGGGAGAGGTTGAAGTTTTCCAAATCCACATGAAGAATGTAATAGTTATAGGGGACTTCAACCGTATAGGGGTTGCCCTCGCTGTCCGTCCTTGTTTCGGTGCGGTAGCGTACCTGTACTTCTTCCTCGACCGTCAAGATATACTGTTTCTCAAAGAGCATTTCAAGGGTGCTTTGCACTTCATCGAGTGTAAACACGCCCTCATGCCACGCGGAAAGGATAGAAATTAGCACATAAGGGTCATGCTCGATCTCGTCCGCGTTTACCCGGTATTCGTCATAGCCGGGGTATTCGCTTTCGATATTGTCCAGCATATCTTGTAACTCGGCTTCCATAGCGGCATACGCGCTTTCCGCGCCCGTTATATCCGCGTCCTCGGAGAGATAGGACGACGCAATCAAGCCGCTGCCGCTGTTGCCGCCAAAGAGGGAGCAAGAGGACAGCCCGCCGAAAAGCAGCAGCACGATAAAGGCAATCCCGCCCACAATCAAGCAGCCTTTCCAATGCCGGACAACAAAGAACGTCGCCCGTTTGGTTTCCTGCGCGGTTTTCTTCGCCGCCTTTGCGGTGGCTTCAGCGGTTTTTTTCGCTTTGCCGCCCGCTTTCAGCGTTTTTGCATACTGCTTTTTAATGCGCTGCTTCTGCCAAAAACGGGAAATGGGGTTGGAGTGCGCAAGCGCGGGGTTATCGTGCAACGCCTTTTGATAGAGAAAATCTGCGTTTGCCTTTACCGCTTGTTTTTCCGCTGCCGCCGCTGCCCGGTAGGGTTTCAGCTTATGGCGGCGTATGCCGCCCTTAACTGCCCGCGCCGCCATGCCGCCCGCTTTCTCTCCGGCAAGTTCTACCCGGTGCCCGCTTTCCACACCGACGTTTTCTTTCTCTACCTCGTAGATTTTCCCATGTACGGTACTGTTTAACTCCTGTGCCGGACGGGATAAGGGGTTATGCCGCAACTTGCCGTTTGGGGGCTTATCCGTCTTTTCAAAGGAAAGGCGCGTCTTTGCCTTGCCTTTCGCTTCGTCAAAAACGCGCTCTTTCTTGATTTTGGTCTGCTTGGGGATAGCCGCCCGCGCTGCGTCTAAACAGTCTGCCGCCTTATCCGATTTCTTGATCGCTTTTTGAAGTTCCGGCGTTGCCCGTTCCGCTTCGGAAAACTGCAAGCGGGAAGAATGGGTTTTAGGCTGCGTCGCGTCAAGGGCTTTTTTCTCCGCGCCTTTTGCTGCGTGTCGCTCAATCTCTGCGCCGATATGCTGCACAACCTTTTCCGCTGCCACCCCTGCGGGGGCTGAATAGTTTTCTTCCTGCGGCCTTTCGCTGATACTGGACGTTTCGCCCGTCGTGAGGTTTTCCGCAACCGCACCGTCGCGGGTCATTTTTTGCGTTACCTTGTCGGGGGCTTTCAGTTCCTTGCTCAATCTTCATCACCTCCAATCCGCTGTTTTGCAAGTTCGCAATAGTCGGGGTTTAACTCAATGCCGATATAGCGGCGGTTAAGCCGTTTTGCTACCATGCCCGTCGTGCCGCTGCCGAAAAAGGGGTCAAGGACAATCCCGCCGATGGGACAGCCCGCCAAAATGCACGTTTCCGCAAGTTTCGGCGGGAACGCTGCGAAATGCCCGCCATGATAGCCGACATTGTTAATCTGCCAAACGTTGCGGCGGCTGCGGACGGGAGAAATCAACTCGTCGGCGTATGCGCCCTTTTCGCGGGGGCGGTTGATTTTCTGCGGTTGGTTTTGCCCCGGAACAGTAACGTTATACTTATTTCCTTTGCTAACTCCGCTTTTCAGCCGCCCCGCCGTTGTGGGGGCTATCGGCTCGGCTACTGCTTGCCAATCGTAATAATACTTCTTTGACTTGGTAAGCAGAAACACATATTCATAGCAGCGGGTCGGCCTGTCCCGCGTGCTTTCCGGCATGGGGTTTGTTTTGTGCCAAATGATAGAACTGCGCAAATACCAACCGTCGCCCCGCAAGGCGAGGGCTACAAGCCACGGAATACCAATTAAATCTTTGGGCTTGCAGCCGGGGGCGCGGTGGTTAAACGCCACTTGCTGCCCGTTCCTGCCTTTGGGGTATTTGGGGTCTTGGTGGTCGGCTTTGCTGCCTGTGCCGCAATAAGTGTCCGCGATATTCAGCCAACAAGTACCCTCCGGCGTAAGCACCCGCTTTACCTCATGGAATACCGCCGTAATACGGGAAACATATTCCTCCGGCGTTGCTTCCCGTCCGATCTGCCCGTCTGCGCCGTAGTCCCGCAAGGCATAGTAGGGTGGGGACGTTACGCAACAATCAACTGCATTTTCCGGCAAGGTTTGAAGCACCTGCAAGCTGTCGCCGCAATAGATTTTGTCCATTTCTATCCTCATGCCGACACCTCGCCGGGTTTGGTCGTCATTACACGATAGAGTTCCGTATCTTGCGGGAAACGGTCAATAAAGGGCAAAATCACGTTGCCATAGAAGATAAGCCCCTCGCCCGCGTCGGAATGGGTTACATAGGTCATTTGCTGCTGCGAAATGTTAAGCTGCTTTGCAAGGATTTCCCTGTCGCCCTGGGCTTGGTTGAGCATATACACAAAATCGCTGTTTTCAAAAATGTTCTCCACCTCGCGGGACGATAACAAATCTTTCACGTTTTGGGTGATACCTGTCGGAATACCGCCCCATTTTCTAAAACGCTTCCAAATCTCAACGCTGTACGCTGCGGTCTGTTCCTCTTTGAGCAGCAAATGAAACTCGTCGATATAGTACCGCGTCGCCTTGCCTTCGCTGCGGTTTATGGTAACTCTGTTCCAAACTTGATCTTGGACAATGAGCATACCGAGTTTTCGTAGCTGGGTGCCGAGTTCTTTAATATCAAAGCAGACAAGGCGGTTGTGAATGTCAACGTTTGTTTGGTGGTTAAACACGTTCAAACTGCCATTTACATAGAGTTCCAATGCCGACGCGATACGCTGCGCTTCCTTTTCCGGCTGCTTCTTGATTTCATTGTAGAGGTCGCCCAAAATCGGCATATTCTCCGGCTTCGGGTCTGCAAGGTAGCTGCGGTACACGCTGATAACGGCGCGGTCAATCAAAGTCTTTTCAACCGCTTCCAGCCCGTTTTTGCCGCCCATAATCAACTCGCAAAAGGAAAGGATAAAATCGCTCTTTAAGGCTATGGGCGTGTCGCCCTCGCTGTAATTGAGGTTTATATCCATCGGGTTAATGTACTGCGTGCTGTTCTGCGAAACCTTGATAACCTGCCCTTTCAGCCGTTCCACAAGGGGGTAATATTCCGCTTCCGGGTCGCAAATGATAATATCGTCTGCGGTAATGAGAAAAGCGTTGGTGATCTCGCGCTTTGCCGAAAAACTCTTGCCGCTGCCGGGTGTGCCGAGTATCAAGCCGTTAGGGTTCTTCAGCCTTTTCCTGTCGCACAAAATCATGTTATTCGATAATGCGTTTAAGCCGTAATACAACGCTTCGCCGCTTTGGAACAGCTCTTGTACCGTAAAGGGGACGAAAATGGCGGTGCTGGAAGTCGTCAAGCCCCGCTGGATTTGGATTAGGTTTTCGCCCAATGGGATAGAGGACATAAGCCCCTGTTCCTGCCGGTAGTCAAGGCGGGTGAGCATACAGTTGTATTTCTGTGCGATACTTGCGGCCTGAAATACGTCGTTGTCCAATTTCTGCTTTGTGTCTGCCACATTCAAAACTAACAGCGTAAGCAAAAACATTCGCTCGTTCCGGCTCTGCAAATCCCGCAAAAGGTTTTTCGCTTCGCCGCCGTAGGTGGCAAGGTCGGACGGAATTATATCCATATCGTAGCCGCTGCGGATTGCCTTTTTCTGTTCCTCGATTTTCATACGGTCAAGGTCGGTGATTTTCCGCTTGATCGTCTTGATCGCTTCGTTGTGGTCGATACTCTGAATGTGCAGATTGACGACAATCCCGTTTTCCGCTTCCATGAAGTCGGCAAGCATACGGTCTGAAAGTTCCGGCGCGGCAATCTGCAAAAAGGAAACCGCGCCAAACTTCCCGCCCATTTGAAACATTCGCCCGTCGCCAAAACGGAAAGAGGACGGGGCAATAAAGTCTTTGACGGAAAGGCCGCTTACGGGTAGCCATTCCCACGCAAAGTTGAAGCGTTCCCCGTCCGGGTGGAAAAGCCCATGCAGCACTTCAAGCCGCTGCTTCCCGTCCAATACCCGCGCCGCCGCGCCGATCACCTTAAAATGGTTGAGGGTGTCCGTTTCGATACGGGCAAGCCGCGCCCGCGCCGATTTAATATCTTTTGCTTCAATGGTAAAGGTGAGAAACTTTGTCTTGATAAGCCCGTTGTTGCCGCGTTCAAGCTGTGTTTGCAGCATTTCGGTGTATTCGGCTCTGATACTGTCAAAGTCGTCATTCTGTGGGGCAATCGTGATACTGCTCTTGAAATCCTCCTTGTTCGCATGGCGGCTGATTAAGGAAAGCTGCACACTGATAGAAGCGTCAAAAGAGTTATACATATCGCAAAGGGCTTCAAAAATGGCGGTCTTGTCGTCCGGCTGCGCAAGCTGATAGTTAATATCTTCAAACTCAATGCACTTGGAATACCGCCCGTTTGCAAGGCGGCAAATCCCGTCCTTATACATTCGTTCAAACGGTATGCTGTCCTGCGCCGTATGGGGCTTCCCGTCGCCCTTTGACTGCCGGATAAGCGCGTCGATCTGTTTCTTTTCCTGCCGCGTAAGTTTACGCTTTTTGTTTTGGGTCTTTCCCTTTTCCTTTGACAATCGCCCGTACCTCCTTATCTAATCGCTCCTGCCGCGCAAGGGCGGTATAAAAATTGTTGGTCTGATAAGGTCGCTCTTTGGGGCGAAGAAACTTCACTTCCACAAATTGCCGTATAATCACTTCCAGCGGTTGCCCGTTCTTCTCGTACATAGCGAGTAGGAACATGGGCAGCATGGCAAGCACCATGCACAAAGCCGCCGTTGTCGTTCCCGCGCTGTCCTTTGTCAAAAAGAATAGCGGTAGCCCGATAGCCACCGCCGCGCCGAAACAGAGTAATTGTCTTTTGGTAAGGTTGAACATTACCTTGCTCTTGATTTTGGTTAAATCCTTTGGGACGGTTACATACGCCATTTCAAACCTCCTTTCCGGCAAACCGTATGTCGCTTTTGATTTCATTTCCCCATACGTCCCAACCAGGGGTATGCTGCCTTGCAAACAGTTCAATACGCGGTAGGTCGCCCATAAGGGCAAGTATCTTTTCCCGCGTTATATCCGGCTTTTTGCTGTGCTGCTCAACAGGGGAAATAATAAATTGATGTACCTTGTTTGATTGTCGCTTCGGGTGTCCTTTGGTAGCAAGCAAGCAGATTTCCGCATTTCCTCGCGTCCAAAAGCCCAAGCCATAAAACCAAGTGGGCGATTTCCGATTTTGCTTTAACCATACAAAGGCAACGGATTTATAGGTAAATCCCCAAGCCTTGATTAACTGCAACGCTTCTTTAAGCTGCGGGAACGTCGCCCATAGGAATAAAATACAGTCCTTATCCGCAATTTCTTTGACGGGTAAAGCGCAAAGTTCCTCAATACTCATAGTGGGATAGTGCTTTTCCGCTGCGCCCTGTACCTTGCTTCTCGCGTATCTCCAAGGGGGATCGGCGTAAATGATTTTGTATTTCTTCATCTGCACCCCCTTAATGCGCGCTGAATACGGATTTTGCAAGGCTTCCCGTTTTGAAAAGCGTAAAACACAAGAGGACGGTATAGCCCATGCAAGACCAGATCGCGCCGGATATGTCATCGGTTGCTGCGATTGTCTGTATCAAAACCGCATAAATACCGACGCACACAAGAATTAGAAAAGCCTGAAAACCGAGGGCAAGCAAGGATTTTAAGTAGTTCTGTCCCATGCCGCCCCATTCACGATTTACCATTGTCGCAACGGGGATAGGGGCGATACTCGTTACAAGGTATATTTCAATCATGCGCCCGTACACCACCAGCATGATACAGATAGACAACGCTTTCATGGTAAGCCCCACAAAGAGTGATTGAAACCATAGCCCCAAAAGCCCGCCGACGCTCATAGCGTCCAGCTTTGCTTCTATATCGGTGATAACGGTTGCAATATCTATGCTTGTGTCGGATATGATAACGCCCGCGCTGTCGTTGACGACGCTCTGTGTAATGTCAAATACGCCCATGACGATGTTCCAAGTATTTGTTACCAGCAGCACCGCAACAAAGGTTTTGAAAATCCACTTGAAGAAAATCCAAGTGTCGAGATCGTGCAGATTGTTTTTCTCAATTACAAGCTGGATTAGTTCGTAGCACATGACAAAGGTAATGATAACGCCCGCAATCGGCACAATGACGTTTTCCGATAGGCTGCGTATCATATTGAATATGCCCGCGTTCCACCCGGCGGGGGTTGTGCCGACTTGCGTTGCGATTTCTCCAACCTCTGTATTTACGCTGTCGAACAGCCCGGAGAGATTAGAGAGTATTCCGTCTGTCAAAATGCCGCGAAACCAATCTTCAATCATCTGCCATATCAAAAGCTAATCCCTCCTTTCCCGCGCCCTCCCGCGTGAAGCGGGAGAGCGCGGCGGGTAGTGTTAGTTTGTGGCATTATCCAAACAGGCCGGAGAGCAGCGGGACAAGGGTAAGGCCGATAAGGGCAACGCCGCCGCCCGCCATCAACTGTTTCATGCCCTGCGACTTTGCTTATGTGTGATAAAGAAGTAATAGAAGTGTAAAAAATTTTGCCGTTCCTATCCGGCACATGAGGTATGTCGGATAGGTCGGGCGGTTAGGTGTCGGGCAGTTCTACCTTGCCGACAAAAGAATAATAGATTTCGATTTCCTGTCTGCGTAACTTGCCCCGGCGTTTCCCGTCAAGGGCAACGCTTTCATGGACAACGATTTTCTCCACAAACTCCCGCAGCAGAGTAGGGGTAAGTTCTTCAATGGTAGTGTGCCTGCGTACCACATTCATAAACTTTTCAGCGTTTGCGGTGGCTTCCTGCGCTTTGGAAAGTTCTTCCCGCAGTCTGGCGGCACGTTCTTTCAGTTCTTTCTGCTCGGCTTCATAGTCTGCCGACAGCTCTGTGAAACGCTCGTCCGATATGCGCCCGGTTACGCTGTCCTCATACAGCCGCTTGAAGATAGCAGATAACTCGGCTATGCGTTTCTCGGCGGCTTCCAGCTCCTTTTTCTTGGCGGCGTTCCTGCGTCTGTCCCCGTCCTCATTCTGCTCGATTAAAAGCTTCATAAACCGGGCTTCATGCTTTGCCGCATAGCTGGTAACTTTCCGCAGATTGGAGAGTACGCCAGCGGTCAAGAGGTCAGTGCGGATAAAGTGCGCTGTGCAGTCGGCGGTGCGTTTCTTGTAGCTTCCGCAGATATAACAGTCCTGCTTGCGCTTGTCCGTCTGGTATCGCTGCTGGTACATGACGCTGCCGCAGTCGGCACAAAAGAGTATGCCGGAGAACAAGCCCACTTCGTCATAACGGTTGGGGCGTTTGCGCTGCTTGCGTAACTCCTGCACCCGTTCCCACGTTTCCCGGTCAATGATAGGCTCATGGTGGTTCTCAAAAACCGCCTGCTTTTCCGGGGGATTTTCTATGCTGTGTTTCAGCTTGTAGGACGGCTTCTCGGTCTTAAAGTTTACCAGACAGCCCGTATATTCCCGGTTTTCCAGCAGATGAACCACGGTATTGGTCGCCCACTTGCACTCATAGCCGGGGTGGTAGCGGCGGGTGCTGCCCGTCCTGCGGTATTCCAGCGTCCCCGGCGTGGGGATTTGCTGCTCGGTCAGCATACGGGCTATCTTGGTCGGACCGTTCCCGGCAAGGCAAAGGCTGTAAATCTGCCGTACCACCGGGGCGGCTTCCTCGTCAATGATAAAGTTTTCGTCCTCGTCCATGAGGTAGCCATAGACGGGCTTGCTTGTGATGGGCTTTCCGCTCATGCCCTTAGAGCGTTTTACTGCCTTGATTTTCTTGCTCGTATCTCTCACCAGCCATTCGTTAAAAATGTTCCGCAGCGGGGCAAAATCATTTTCCCCCTGTGCGCTGTCCACTCCGTCATTGATAGCGATGAAGCGGACACCTTTCTGTGGGAAAATCATTTCTGTGTACATTCCCACCTGTAAGTAGTTTCGCCCTAACCTCGACATATCCTTGACGATAACTGTCCCGACTTTCCCTGCTTCCATGTCAGTAAGGCAACACTCTATAATACGTTGGATGTACTGGTTGATGCCGGTTTGGTGGTGCGTCATCAAATAACCGTCCAGTCGGTGCAATATGAGTTGAGGATTTATGCCGATACGCATTTGCATTTGGTTTGTACGAGATGCGGGGCCATCCGGGAGCTGCGAAACAGTACGTTGAAAGCGGATATGAGAAACTTGAAAGTCTCTCGTTTTACGCCGGAGTATTATTGTTTGTACATTTATGGCCTGTGCAGTAAATGCAAGTTTAAGCAGCAAAGGTCAGTTAAATAAGAATATTAATAGCCTATAATAAATATAGAAAAGATGAAAGTAGACGTTTTGTTAGGATTGCAATGGGGCGACGAGGGCAAAGGCAAGGTTGTCGATGTGCTGACTCCGAATTACGATGTGGTAACTCGTTTTCAAGGAGGCCCTAATGCCGGACATACATTGGAGTTTAACGGGGAAAAGTATGTGTTACGTTCGATTCCTTCCGGTATTTTCCAAGGTGGAAAAATAAACGTAATCGGTAACGGTGTCGTTCTGGACCCGTTATTGTTCAAGCAGGAAGCGGAATCATTGGCAGCGAGTGGTCACGATATCACCAAGCAGCTTTATATCTCTAAGAAAGCTCACCTAATTTTACCTACTCACCGGATCTTGGATGCCGCTTATGAGGCCGCAAAAGGTTCCGGAAAGATCGGTACGACAGGAAAGGGTATCGGCCCGACTTATACGGATAAGATTAGCCGTAACGGTGTTCGTGTGGGCGATTTATTGCATAACTTCGAAGAGAAATATGCGGCCGCTAAAGCAAAACATGAAGCGATCTTGCGTTCATTGAACTATGAATATGATATAACCGAGATGGAGGCTCAATGGATGGAGGCCTTGAACTACCTCAAACAATTCAAATTGATTGATAGCGAGCATGTCATCAATAACTATTTGAAGGAAGGTAAGTCGGTCTTGGCGGAAGGCGCTCAAGGTACGATGCTGGATATAGACTTCGGTTCTTATCCATTCGTGACTTCCTCTAACACGATCTGTGCCGGATGTTGTACGGGACTGGGGGTTTCTCCCCGGAATATCGGTGAGGTATATGGAATCTTCAAGGCTTATTGTACACGTGTAGGTAGTGGTCCGTTCCCGACCGAGTTGTTTGATGAGGTGGGAGATAAGATCGGTCAATTAGGCCATGAGTTCGGTGCGGTTACGGGACGTAAACGTCGTTGTGGTTGGATTGATTTGGTAGCCTTGAAATATGCCGTGATGATCAACGGTGTAAGCCAATTGATCATGATGAAGAGTGATGTGTTGGATACCTTCGATACGATCAAGGCTTGCGTGGCTTATAAGATGAATGGTGTCGAGACTAATGAGTTCCCGTATGAGATCGATGATACGATCGAACCTGTATACGTGGAGTTACCGGGTTGGAAGACGGACATGACGAAGATGC
>ENA-ORCM01002965-ORCM01002965.1-human-gut-metagenome-genome-assembly--contig:-NODE-2965-length-11560-cov-6.833145_pt1 | contig 11560 bp, 9 predicted proteins | sample MGYA00242906_ERZ507928 | MGnify/ENA primary metagenome ERZ507928 (study PRJEB26167, sample SAMN06115497) | human gut metagenome | host: Homo sapiens | place: China:Shanxi | collected 2015-05-07...
CTGTTCTTCTTGATGTACTCGGGCGCGCCGTACTTCTGGCGGTCGGCCTGCAGGATGTGGGCAGCCTCGGCACCGGCATGGATGCGGCGGCTCAGTTCCACTTCCTGTTCCGCGCTCAGCAGCGGGATCTGGCCAATCTGCTTGAGGTAGTTCTTCACAGGGTCGTCCAGCAGCTCATCCATGGCAGCTTTGAGGTCAGCCGGGTTCTCCTCCGCGCTCTCCTCCTCTTCCTCGCTGATGCCCATGTCATCGCTGTTGTTCTCGGCGTTTTCCACCTCGGCAATGATGCTGTCCACGTCCAGGCTGGTATCCGCCTCGACCTCGTTGTCCAGGATCTTGATGCCGCGCTCCTCCAGGAGGGTGTAGAGCGTTTCCACGTCCATTCTGCACTGTGCAGCCAAATCTTTGGCCTCCTGTGCCGACAGGGTGCCCTCACCTTTGGTCAACAGTTCCTTTAAAGTCATGCCCATTTCGCTCTCTCCTTTTCGCTTTGGGAAAACCCCGTCCGGGGTGTTGCTCTTAAAATCCGCGGACAAAACTGCATCAGATCACCAGCCCGCCGTTGACACCAAACACTTGTCCGGTGATGTATCCGGCGTCCTCTCCGGCAAGGTAGAGCAGCAGTTTTGCCACTTCGTCCGCGCTGCCCAGGCGGCCCACAGGGGTCTCCTCAGCCAGAGCGGCCTTATCTTCGGCGGTAAATGCCGCCATCATATCGGTGTCGATGACACCCGGGGCCACACAGTTGACGGTGATGCCGCTGGGGCCCTCTTCCTTGGCCAGTGCCTTGGTCAGGCCGATGAGGCCCGCCTTGGCGGCTGAGTAATGTACCTCGCAGCTGCCGCCCGTCTGGCCCCACATGCTGCTCACCGTCAGGATGCGGCCCGCCTTGCGGCGGATCATCCCGGGGAGCACCAGCTGGCACAGGTTGAACGCGCCGGTCAGGTTGACATCCAGCATGTGCTGCCACTCTTCCGGCGTGATGTCGGTAAAAAGCTTCTGCTGGGCAATGCCCGCGTTGCTCACCAGCACATCCACCCGGCCCAGCGCCTGCTCCACCGCATGGAACGCCAGCTCACAGCTGGCCCGGCTGGCCACATCGCACTGAACGATGGTGCAGCCCGGCAGGGCTTTTTCCAGCGCCGCAGCGGCCTCCGCATTTTTGTGGTAGAACACCGCCACCCGGTAGCCTGCCTCATAAAAGGCTTTGGCGGTGGCCGCACCGATGCCCCGGTCTCCGCCGGAGATCAGCACCGTCCGCCCGTTTGTCCGGATCGCCGGCACAGGTGCTTCCGGGGCCGCCGCGGGCTCCTCCGGCGCTTTCACTTCCGCCGGGGCCAGCTCCGGCACAGGCTCTGACCGCACAGGTTCCCGCTCCTGTTTGGGCATCTCCCGCGGCTTCCGGGCCGGGATGACGATGGTGGGTTCGTCGTCCGGGAAATCCGGGACTTCCGGCTCTTTCGCCTTTCCAGCCGGTTCCGGGGCCTCAGGGGCTTCCGGGGCAGGCTGCAGAGGCTTGCCGGGCAGTTTCACCGTCTCGGCGTTGTCCTCCGCCATGTCAAATGTCAGTTCAAATTCGTCGTCGTACAAGAGTCAAACCCTCCTGTCGCTTGTTTCTCTGTAAGGCATTTTCCAGCCTTGCAGGGGGTGGTGGTCGGCCCTGCGCCCAGCGGAGCTGCACTCTGCTTTCTTCTTCCGGTCATGTCCGGTCCTGCGGTGCGCCCGCCGGCTCCTGCGCGTGGTTTCGACAAGTTACCATTGAATAATATAGCACAAATTGCCGAAAAAAGAAAGTGGGAACCCGTGCTTTTTTCACGCAGTTCCCACTTTTTTCATCATTTGGACTTGTTTTGTCCCTGTACCGGCGGTTTCCACTTCGGCCTTGCAGCCCGCTGCTCCCGCAGACGGAGGAAAAACGCCTGCAAAAGAGCCTGCGCTTCCTCGGCCCGGAGGCCCCGCTCCACCACCGGGTGGTGGTTGAACGGCAGGGCAAACAGGTCTGTCACCGAGCCGCAGCAGCCCGCCTTGGTGTCGGCCGCGCCGTACACCACCCGTTTGACCCGGCTGTTGAGGATGGCCCCGCTGCACATGGGGCAGGGCTCCAGCGTGACGAACAGCTCACACTGCCACAGCCGCCAGCCGCCCAGCTTTTTGCAGGCCGCGTCAATGGCCAGCAGCTCCGCGTGGTGGAGGGCGTTTTTCTCGGTCTCCCGGGTGTTGTGGGCGGCGGCAATGATCTCGCCGTCCTTTGCGATGACGGCTCCCACCGGCACCTCGCCCAGCGCCGCGGCCTTTTCGGCTTCGGCCAGGGCTGCACCCATCAGTTCGTAATCGGTCATCCCAGTCCCCTCTCTGCCAGACATCCGGCCAGCACGATGCAGTTGTTGAGGCAGTGGAGCCCCATGCCAGGCCAGAGCCGCCCGGTGTGCTCCACGGCCCAGCCAAACACCAGCCCCATGGCAAAAGCGTAAATTTTTGCCTCTGCGCTGCCATGGGCAGCGGCAAACAGCACCGCCTGCCCCGCCAGCGCCACGCCGGGCCCCAGCGGGCGGAGCAGCCGCTGTACCCCGCCCCGGAAAATCAATTCCTCTCCCAGCGGCAGCACGGCACAGACCCGCAGAACCGTCCAGCCCATCTTCTCCGGCTCCTCCGGCAGAGTCATGCTTCCGCCGGGCAGCAGCAGACTGCCGGCCACGGCCACCACAGCCCAGAGGGCCGCCGCCTGCCCGAACGCTTTCCAGAACGCCGGGCCTTTTTCGATCTTGTTCATGGCGCTGCCTCCTGTCGGCGGACATTGTACCACACCCGCCCCTTGGGTGCAAGCAGTTTTGCGCCTGCACGAAGAAATTTGCTTCAAAAGATTGACTTTCCGGTTGGTGTTCTGCTATAATTTTACCGACTTTTTACTTATTTCTGTTGTTTTACAACCGTTCCGGGCGGCTTCCGCCCATGGAGGTATTTTATGATCCGCATTCTCACCGATTCCGCGTCCGATATCCTGCCCGCAGAGGCCGCGCAGCTGGGCGTGACAGTCATCCCCCTCAACGTCACGCTGGAGGACGGCACCGTCTTCCGGGACGGCCTTGACAAGACCCCCTCTGAATATTATGCACAGCTGGCTGCCTGCAAGAAGCTGCCCACCACCAGCCAGCCCAGCCCGGAGCTGTTTGAGCGCTTCTTCGCCGAGGCAGCGGCCGCAGGCGATGAGGTCATTGGCATCTTTCTTTCCCATGAGCTTTCCGGCACTTGCCAGTGCGCTAAGCTTGCGGCAGACCTGGCCAACGTGGACAACGTACTGTTTGTGGACAGCACCAATGTCTGCCTGGGCGAGGGCCTGCTGGTGCGGCTGGCCGTCCAGCTGCGGGACGCTGGCAAGACGGCCGTGCAGATCGCAGCCTCGCTGGAGCACGCCAAGGAGCACCTGCATCTGGTGGCCGCCATCGACGACCTGAAATATCTGCGCAAGGGCGGGCGTCTGCCCGCCGCTGCTGCCGTAGCAGGCGGGATGCTGGGCATCAAGCCCCTCATCACCATCAAAGAGGGCAAAGTGGCTCTGGCTGGCAAGGCCCGGGGCCTGCCCGGCGCCTATGTTGCCCTCTTCAAAAAGATCGAAGAGCTGGGCGGCATCCACCCCACGCTGCCCGCGCTGGCAGGCTACACCGTCGCCCCCCGCGAGGTGGCCCCCATCCAGACCTACCTGCAGGATAATCTGCACCGTCCCGAGGCCCTGACCCGCCAGATCGGCTGCGTCATTGGCACCCACGCCGGCCCCGGCGCGTTCGGCCTGGCGTTCTTCGATGAAGCACTGGTCATTGAATAAAAATAGGATCCATGAAAAAAGCGAGGAGTCAGGCTCCTCGCTTTTTTGCGTTCTCGCTTCTTCTTTTACAACACCGCATCCGAAATGAGCTTGCCCAGCAGGAGCACCAGCACCACCAGCATCATGGGGCGGATGAACTTTGCCCCCTTGCGGAGGGCGAAGTGGGAGCCCAGCAGGTTGCCCGCGATGCCGCTGATGGCACAGGGGATGCCGACGGAAAAGACCACCAGCCCGCTCATGAGGTAAGTAAAGAGGCTGGCATAGTTGCTGGCCAGGTTGAGCACCTTGCCGTTGCCGTTGGCGGTGCGCAGGTCAAACTTCATCAGGCTGGAAAAGGCGATGATGGCAAAGGTGCCCGTGCCGGGCCCCACCAGACCATCGTACAGGCCGATGCCAAGCCCGATGCCCAGCGCCAACGCCGCTTTTTTCAGGTTCATGGTACCGTCATCCCGGTTTTCGTCCGGGAGGTTGCGCTGCCACAGGATGATGACCGCCGCAATGGGCAGGATGATGAACATGGTGGTCTTCAACACCTCATCGCTGAGCAGCAGGACGATGTGCGCCCCCAGCGCGCTGCCCGCAAAGCTGCCGATGGCCGCCAGAATGCCCACCTTGACGTTCATGGCACCATTTTTGAAGAAGCTGGCCGTGGCAAAGGTGGTGCCGCAGGCAGCACTGAACTTATTGGTGGCATAGGTGTAGTGCGGCGGCAGCCCTGCAAACAGATAGGCCGGCAGGCTGATGAGCCCGCCGCCGCCTGCCGCGGAATCCACAAACCCTGCAAATCCGGTCATAAAGACAAGAAACACCATCATGACCGGGGAAATTGTAATACCCATTGTTATAATTCCTTTTTATTGTCCAAAATTTTCTATTCAGCTCCCCTGATCGAGGAGCTCCGCGACGTCCCCGCTGTCAGCGGGTTGGAGCGGTGAGAGGTTTTCTTTTCAATTCCGATACAGCTTGCCCTCACAGGCCAGGATCTGGTCAAAGATCATCCGGGAGACCCTTGCACCATATACCATGGCCGGGTGGCCGTCGTACTCGATGATATCATGGAAGTCTTTGTTCATCAGCACGATGACGTATTCGCCGTAGGGGGTATGGATGATGCCGCCGTCGTTGCGGCAGGCGTTCATGCTGCCGCTCTTGCTGGCCACCCAGATCCGCTCCGGCTCGCCGGTCTCCTCGCAGTCCAGGTAGAACTGGGGGAAATCGTGGGTAAGCATGGTGTTGTAATGCTGCTGGCGGAAGATGGCCAGCATCTCGGCGCTGGCCTCGGCGCTGACGAGGGTGCCCTTGGCCACCTGCGCAAACAGGGAGGCGTAATCCCGGGGCGTGGTGGTGCCCAGCTTCTCATAGCGGTCAAAGTGGAGGGGGTTGTGGAGCACGGTGTGGGCAAAGCCCAGCTCTTTGATGCAGGCGTTGATGGTCTCCAGCCCCAGATAATCAATGACCATGTTGGTGGCGATGTTATCCGAGCAAATGATCATCATGGTGGCCGTGTCTTTCACCTTGAGCTTTGCTCCCACGCCCAGAGCCCGCAGCATTCCGGAGCCGTCCACAAAGTGCTCCGGTCGATACTCGATCTCCTCGGTCAGGCTGGCCTTGCCCCGGCTGGCCTGTAAATACAGCACCGCCAGGATGTAGGCTTTGATGGTGGAAGCCGTTTCAAACTCCTCGTCGGCTCCCATCTCCACGGTGTGGCCCTGCAGGTCGTCCACAAAGACGCTCATTTTGCCCTGATAGGAGTACAGCTCGGCAGCGATTCGCTTTTCCAGCGTCATATTCTGATCCATTTTGGAATATCCTCTCTTATTTTTACAGATTGTCCTCAAAGAAGCGCTGTGCGTTCCGGTAGAAGACACGCTCCACCTCGTCCTCGGTGAAGCCCTCGCGGCGGAGCGCCTCGGCCAGCAGGGGCAGCTTGGAGCAGTCGTCCATCTCCAGCTCGCCGCCGATGCCGTCAAAATCGCTGCCCAGACCAATGATCTCAATGCCGCCCACTTTCTTAAAGTGCGCCGCGTGCTTTGCCATCAGGGCCACGGTGCTGCGGCAGAGAGACTCTTCCGGCTGGTTGTCCAGGAAGCCCGAGCAGTAGTTCAGGCCCACCAGGCCGCCCCGCTCTGCCATGGCCCGGATCATCTCATCGGTCAGGTTGCGGCAGTGGGGTGCCAGAGCGCGGCAGTTGGAGTGGCTGGCTGCAAAGGGACGGGTGCTGTGCTCGGCGATGTCCCAGAAGCCCTTATCCGAGAGGTGGCTCACATCTGCAATGATGTGCAGCCGCTCCATCTCGGCCAGGAACTCGAAGCCCTTTTCTTTCAGGCCGGTCTTCGTATTGGGTTGGCAGGGCCAGATGGTATCCGTGTCGGCTCCCGGCACCACATTGGGGCTGGCCAGCTCGTTTTCGTGGTTCCAGGTCAGGGTCATCATCCGGACGCCCAGCTCATACATGAGCCGCAGCACGCCCAGGCTGCCCTTGCAGCAGCCGCCCTCTTCAATGGTCAGCATTCCGCTGATCTTGCCCGCCTCCGCATTCTTGCGGAGATCCTCCGGCTGATACACCGGTGCGATAAAATCGCTGTACTTTGCCATGATCCGCTTGAAGATGTCGATCTCCTCCAGCGCCGCCACCAGCGGGTCCTGCCCCGGGCGGGCCAGGTTGACAAAGGCTGCAAAGCACTGCAGCATGTAGTCACCTTTTTGCAGCTTTTTCAGGTCGATCTGTAAATCGTTTTCCGCAAAGCTCTTGGGCTGGCCTGCCTCCTCGGCATACCGCAGCTCACTGAGCGTGTCGCAATGTAAATCAAAGACTTTCATAATATCCGCCTTCCGTTCTCAAAAGATACTTCCCACCGCATTCAGGCACTTGACCAGATCTTCCCGGTAGAGCAGGTCCGCCGGGTCCAGACTGTTGAGCACCACGCCGCCGCTGACCGCGGCTCCCGTGGAGTGGATATACCGCCCGCCGCCAAGGTAGAGCGCCACATGCCCCGGGAAGAAGAGGGCGTCGCCCGGCTTCTTTTCCTCAAAAGGCACCTCGTGCATGGGCCAGCCCTCCACGATGCTGGCATCCCGGTAAATGAGGACGCCGCACTGCATGTAGGCGCTGCTGACAAGGCCCGAGCAGTCAATGCCCCGGCCGGATTTTCCGCCCCAGCGGTACTCCGTGCCCATGTATTTCTTGGCCTGCTCACAGACGGCGGCACGGAACACCTCCTCGCTGCCGCCGTACCAACGGTTCAGGGCTTCCTGCACCAGCTCTGCGGCGGGGATGCCTTTCTGCTTTGCCAGCGCCTCGTCAAACGGCAGACCCTCTTCCTGCGAGAACACAGCGCTCATCTCATACCGCACCGGTTCCAGCGCCACATCCCGGACATAGCCAATGCGGCCATCCACCAGCCGCACCTTGGCCCAGCCCTTGTGGGCCTCGGCCTCCTCGGGCGCTTCCGCCACCCGGCGCAGCAGGCCGCCCCGCTCCAGCTCCATCATCCGGACGCCCTGCACCTTGGGCAGGTTGAGGACATCGGTGGCCCGTCCCGCCAGGACCATCGGCTCCGCGAGGTAGTCTCGCAGGGGAGCTTCCTCGATCAACTGCAGCTCCCGGGTAAAAACATAGCCGTGGTAGCCGTAAAAGCTGACCACCTCGGCCACATCCGGGGCCAGATGGACTCCGGCCGCCGTCACGCCGCCGGGGGCAGTGCGCACCTGACAGGCCTGCCCGTAAAGCCCCTCATCGCCAATGGTGGAGACCGGCCCCGTTTCACCCTCCTTGATGGGCTGAGGCAGATCGTAAATGGTGCCTACCGGCACGGAAAACAATGCGTATTTCATGTTTCGCTCCCCTCCAGCAGCTGCAGCAGCTCGTCCGGCCGCATGGACAGGATGGCGCCATCCGCCGTCCCGGTCACGGTATCGGCCAGCGACTGCTTGGCCTGCTGCAATTCCACGATTTTTTCTTCAATGGTATCCTGCGCAATGAGTTTATACACCTGCACCGGGTTCTGCTGCCCGATGCGGTAAGCGCGGTCGGTGGCCTGATTCTGAGCCGCCACGTTCCACCACGGGTCGTAGTGGATGACGATGTCGGCCGCCGTCAGGTTGAGGCCGGTGCCGCCTGCCCGCAGCGAGATGAGGAAGACACTCACCTCGCCGCCGTTGAACCGGCGGACCAGCTCCGCCCGCACGGGCTTGGGCGTGGAGCCCTGTAACGTGAAGTGGCTGATGCCCTCTTCGTCCAGCCGTTTGGCCAGCAGCTCCAGCATGGAGGTAAACTGGCTGAACAGCAGGATACGGTGTCCGCCCTCCACAGCGGAGGCCACCAGTTCGATGCAGGCGTCCAGCTTGGCGCTGCCGCCCTCCCAGCCGTCCACGATGAGGCGGGGGTCACAGCAGATTTCCCGCAGCCGCATGAGAACGGCGAACACCGCCATTTTGTCCTCCGGCTTTGCCGCCCGCAGCTTTTCCCGGGCGTCCACCACCGCTGCCAGATAGAGCTTGCGCTGCTCCTCCTCCAGCTCAATGCGGTGGATGTTCTCGGTCTTGGGGGGCAGCTCTTTCAGCACGTCGGCTTTCATCCGGCGGAGGAGGAACGGCCCGGTCAGCTGGTTCAGCCGGCGGGCGGCAGCCTTGTCGTCCTCCTGCACGATGGGCTTTTCAAACCGGGTGCAGAAGCTCTTATAAGGCGGCAGATAGCCCGGCATCAGGAACGAGAAGATGCTCCACAGCTCTCCCAGCCGGTTTTCCACCGGGGTGCCCGTCAGTGCAAACCGCACCCGGCTGTTGATCTGGCAGGCAGCCTTGTATTTCTGGGTGGTGTGGTTCTTGATGGCCTGGGCCTCATCCAGGATGCAGGCGTAAAACGCCTGCCCGGCGTACAACTCTTCATCCCGCCGGAGCAGGTCGTAACTGGTCACCACCACATCGGCGCTGCCCCACTGTTTTGCCAGCGCGGCCCGGTGGGCGGCGTCGCCGTCCACGACCAGGCAGTGTAATTCCGGCGTGAACTTCTGGCATTCCTCGGCCCAGTTGAGCACCAGCGACGCCGGGCAGACGATGAGGCTGGGCAGAACGCCCTCGTCTTTCGGTTTGCCGGGCCGTTCCTGCCCGTTTTCTTTCATGGCCAGCAGGTAGCTCAGCACCTGCACCGTCTTGCCCAGGCCCATATCGTCTGCCAGGATGCCGCCCATGCCGTAGCCATCCAGCGTCCGCAGCCAGCGGTAGCCGTCCCGCTGGTATTTTCGTAATACTTTTTGTAAGGATGCCGGTGGAGTATACTCACTGTCTTTCACCGCATGGAAGCTCCGGCTGATCCGCCGGAACGCGTCGTCTCGGTTGAAGCGGATGCCGTTCTGGCCCGAGAGGGCCCAGTCCAGGCTGGGAGCCCGGTACAACGGCAGCTGGGTGTGGCCCTGCCCGAGCTTTGCGCCTGAGAGTTCCAGCGTCTCGTTCAGCTCGTCCAACCCCTCCAGCGAGTCGTCCAGCCGGAGCAGCCGCCCGTCTTTCAGGCGGTGATACCGCTTTTTCTGGTGGAGAGATTTGAGCAAGGCCCGCAGCTCTCCCACCGGGAACTCCCCGGTGTCCACTTCCAGGTCCAGCACGCTCCCATGCACCGACACACCCACCGCAATCTTGGGCGGGGCGGCCTGCAGATTGCGGAATGCATCGCTCAGGTAGACCTCCCCCTCTGTCAGCAGGGCAGGCACGCCCTCTTCCAGAAAGGTGTAGACCATTTCTTCGTCGTCGGTGCTGTACTGGGCGGCATTGCCGTCCCCGCCGGGCTGCAAGTAGGTTCCCAGCAGCCGCGCGGCCCGCTTTTCGGCCCTGGCATCCCGCAGCAGGCCACTCGGGGCCGGGGCAAAGGGTGTCACTTTTTCCTCCCCGTACAAAAACTCGGCGTGGGCCGAGACGGCTCCCATCCGGGGCGCGTCCAGATAAAACTGCACCACCGGTTCCAACGGAATTTGATTCAGCAGCAGCCGCTCCGGATCCTCGATGGTCACGTTCCGGCCCAACTCCGGCAGGACAAAACTGCAAAAATCCGCTGCATCCTGTGTCGTGAAAAACAGGCTGCTGCCGCATAGCGTCTTGAGGGCCGGTAAAACGCGCCCGCTCTGGACACGGTCCAGCTTCCAGAGCGTTTCGTCGCTGAACAGGTAATCATGGTCCAGCCCTGCCACAAACCCCAGCGAGGGCGTTACACTGACCTGCACGCCGCCCCGGCGCTTTTCCACCTGCATGGTCAGGGCGGGCAGACCCGTTTTTAAGGCATAACCGCCCACCTGCCCCGTCGGCTCATAGAGATGGACCAGCTCGTCCAGCCCCTCGCCGCTCAGGGCCATGCCGCCTGCCACCGGGCCCTTGGCCGCCGTGGCATAGCCGCGCAGCTTCTGGAGGTTTTGCTCCAGACTTTCCCGCACGCTCTGCTGGCGGCGCAGCACGGCCAATAGCTGCTGTGCCTCCGGGGCAAAGGCCTCTTTCCGATGCAGAAAGGTCAGCGCTTTGCCGTAGCTCACCACCCGGCCCTGTTCTACAGCGTTCAGCAAGTCCGGGATGCTCTTGACGAGGTACTGCCGCCCGCCATCCGAAATACGGAGCCGCAGCCAGGGCTGCTCCCCGGAGAGCAGGGTCAGTTCCGGTTCCAGCTCGGCAAACTCCCGGCGCTGCCCCTCTTCGGGTGCAGGGAGCGGCAGCTCAGCCAGTGTATTTTCCTGATAGGTCCGCAGCAGCTGACGGGCGGCGGCATCCGTTTCCGGCTCATCGCCCCGCCATTTCTTTCCAAACAGCATTTCCAGGCTGGAAGCATAGCTATCTTTCCGGGCAGCACTCTCCTGCGCAAACTCTGTTCCCCGCACCACGCCCGGGATATTGTTCAGCTGGGTTTTCTGCGCAGGCTCCACCGCGGCAGGCTGCGTTTTGCCCTCTTCCTCCAGCATCAAAAGGGCACCGATGTGCTTACAGCAGGGGCCCTCGCCGTTTTCGTTATACGGGCAGGTACAGCTGGCGCTCACAAAGCTGCCGTTTTCCCGCAGCCAGGCCTGCGTATGGTAGCGGTTTCGTCCGCCGCCGCGCACATCGGCCGTCAGATGCCGCACGCCGTTTTCGCTGGTCTCACAGTCCAGGTCTTCCACCCGGTCCAGATACGCCTTGGCCCGCGCAAAGATGGTACTGCCCAGCAGATAGCGGATCTCTTCCATGTCCATGCCCGTTTCCTCCCTCTGCAATGCTCTATTGGTTAAGCATACCTCACCCACCGGCCAGATGCAAGGGATTTGGAGAAAAAATCCGCTGCCTCCGGAAGAAGCAGCGGAAAGATTTTGCTTGGTGCGCTTGGCGTAAGTCAACGCTCTACATAGATTTTATAAACATGCTCGATCTGATAGGGATCTCCCATCAGGGTGTTTCCATCGCTGAGGATGACCAGCACGTCCCCGGCTGAAACCGCAGTCAGGTTCATTTTTTCTTCCGCCCTGGTCCGCAATTTCTCAGAAACCTTGCTGAACCAATAACGGCTTCCATTTTCATCCACCGCCATCAGCGTATCCTGTTCCAGGTCAGTTTTTAGAACTTTCAGCTCTGTCCGATAACTTCCGAATGCAAAGAGCTCTTCGATCTTCTGATATCCCTCATGTCCCCTGCCCTCTTTCGGAGCAAAGTACATCTTTTTTCCATTTACCAGACAAATATTGCGGTTCTCATAAAATGTCAGGGTCAGCTTTACTTCCGCCTCCCCTGCTTCTG
>ENA-ORCM01002968-ORCM01002968.1-human-gut-metagenome-genome-assembly--contig:-NODE-2968-length-11549-cov-3.235268_pt1 | contig 11549 bp, 4 predicted proteins | sample MGYA00242906_ERZ507928 | MGnify/ENA primary metagenome ERZ507928 (study PRJEB26167, sample SAMN06115497) | human gut metagenome | host: Homo sapiens | place: China:Shanxi | collected 2015-05-07...
GGTCGCGTCGGTATATTCGACGGGCATTTCGGAGATATTGGCCTCGCCCTTCAGGATCTTGACGGCCATCTTGCCGGTGGTCACGCCGAGATCATAGTAGCTGATGGACAGCGTCGCCACGCCGCAGCCGCGGCAGCGGCCGCCCTGCACGAGAAAGCTCAGACACGGGACGAGCTCGGCGGCCGACAGCGTGCGCCCGCACGCGGGGCAGTGACTGCGTCCCTTTACCACGCTCTCTCCGCGCGGCAAACGCCAGATCACAACGCCGAGAAAGCTGAATATGCTCGCGCCGAGGGCGAAGCGCAGCAGCCATAATACCGCGCAGGCGATGTAAAGCATTGTTTTTTCCTCCTCGCTGGGGTCGGTATGGATCGGTTTTTTTACAGAAATGTGCCATGCAGAGAACCGCATGACAGGTCACAGCCGCTTAAACGTTTAAGAAGCCGTGACCTGCCATGCCGCAGGCGGAGCGGATGCACCGTTACAGCGCTCCGCCGATGCAGCGGCAGGGGTGGGGTCAGGTTTTATTTGGCGCAGTCATAAGTGCTGCCGTTATAGGTGCAGGTAACACCGTTGTTTGTATATACCAAATGAGATACCTTATTCCCATCGAACGCAACCTTGTCCTTATCAGTACCAAGCTTGCCCTTATCGGTCAGCTCAGCCAGTTTCAAAATCTCAGCATCGGTCGGAATATCTGCGGTGCCATTCTTCTTTACATTTGCATAAGCCTCGTCATACAGCGTCTGCGCCGCCATTACACACTGACGGGTCTCCGCGATAACGTTCTTTTCCTTTGCACGGTCGATGTAACCGGTCAGCGCCGGGATCAGCAGAGCTGCCAGGATCGCCAGGATGACCAGGACTACGATCAGCTCTACCAGCGTAAAGCCGCCCTTTCTGCTGCGGCGCTTCTGCTGCATTGCGATCATTTTTTCCATCATGATCTTATTCCTCCAAATTTCGTTTTTTTTGTTTTTCTATTTCTGTAAACCGCGGCGGTGCTCCGCGGGATTACACCTTTGGTTATGCCGCCGGACGCTGCTGCGCCGTGACGCCGGTTTTGACCGGGATGTCGTAGCGCAGGTCGATGAGGAGCGAGTCCGAAAAGACCGCGTCGGTCATATCCGCGTCGCGGAAGATGGTCACGGTGGCGGTGACGGTGCGGCCGGACTCGTCGAGCTCGAAGTACAGACCGGCGCGGAGACCCATGTAAAAGCCCTTTGCATAGGTCTGCGCGAGCGCGCGCGCGCACGGCGTGCCGTCCGCGTTTTTGCTGTAGAAAACGCCCGTGCTGTTGTCGTAATAGCGCTCGAGGAGATACCCCTTTTCGACCGCGGCCTCCGTGCCTGCGGCGCGGGAGCCGACCATGATCGCAGTCTCCGCGCAGCCGTCCGCCGTGAGCAGCTCGACGGCGTTCGATGTGCCGAACTCGACCGCAGAGCCGTGGCTGCTGCCGGTCTGGTCGGTGATGTCCGCGCCGTTTTCGTAGCATTTGATGTACTCCGTGGCGGTCTCGACCCGGCTGCGCACGGTCTCGAGCAGGTCGTCCGCGATCAGCTCGGCGCTGTTCAGCTCCTGCGTGCGGCGCGAGATCTCGGCCGCCGGGCTCAGGGACGCGCTGAACACGGCGATGACCAGACACAGCAGTCCGGCGCTGACGACCAGCTCGACCAGCGTCATGCCCTCCCGGCCGCGCAGGACAGAGCGAATGCGTTTCATGCGGTCACTCTCCCTTCGCGAACCGGCAGAAGGGGACGGCCTTGCCGGACGGGGTGCGGGCGGTCACGGTCTGCTTTCTGACCCGGACGCGGAAGGCGTTCAGGTCGGTCTCCGTGCCGTCCGGGGTCGCCGCCCGGAAATCATAGGCCGCATCGTCGTCGCCGGCGGGCGTTCCCGCCCGCACCTCTCTCTGGAGAACGACCGCGTCCTCCCGGAGCTGCTCCGCCCTGCGCTGTGCGTTCGAGGCGAAGCCGACCGCGCCGTTCAGCGCGCCGAGCAGCAGCATGAACACCGCCGCCGAGACCAGGATCTCGACCATGGATTCGCCCCGGCGGTCACGCAGCACCTGTATCAGTTTTTTCATTCGGCGGCACCTCCGGCGGGTTTGTTGACGGGCTCGTATTTCTTGTAGGTGGTGTAGCCGGGGTCATAGCGATAGCTGATGAAAACATCCTCGGTCTGTCCGTTCTCGTCTGTCTTCGGCTCGAGCCGGTCCGCGATGCTGTGGCTCCGGCTGAAATGCGGACTGACCCAGTACACCGGCGTGATGCTGCCGTCCTCGCCCTCCCAGGTGTAGATCGGCTGAAAGCCGTCCCGGCGGTAATACTCGGTCGTGTAGGTGAAGCTGTCCGCGCCCTTTTCCACCCGGACGCTGACCGAAAGCTGATAGCGGATGAAGGTCTGCGCCGCGATCTCGGCGGTCCGCTGGTCCTTTTCCGCATAGGGGAAACGGCCGGTCCGGTCCGCCGGGTTCTGCTCGCTGTCTGTATTCTGCTTTCGGAGCATGACGGTCACTTTTCCGTAATCGTCGTCCTCGGAGCCGGCGCTGTAATAGTAGGTGGTGTGCTCCGGGTCGTCTGCGTCGTAGGCATCGAGGTTTTCCAGCACGCTGTTGGCGTACTGGTAGAACGTCCTGGAGCCGTCCGCGGTCTGCGGCCATTTATCGTCCGCGCCGCCGAGGTCGGTGCGCTCGGTGTTGTACGCCGTCAGCTCGCTGTCGAGCACCTGCGCGAAGGACTGCGCGAGCTGATAGCAGCGCTCGCGTCCGATCTTGCGGTTCGCCCGCGAGAGCAGCATGGACGAGGAATAGACGATGCTGAGCGACAGTCCGATGAGGACGGCGACCGCGCAGAGCGCGATGACGAGCGAAACGCCGCTCCGCCGTCCGCGCCGCAGCGCGTCCCAGCCCTGCCGTATCCGGTTCATGTCTGCCGCCTCCTTTGTGTCATGAAAATTCGCGTTCGGCAGCGTCGGACGCTGCATAGCGCGTGCTCGTGCTGTCCGCGGTGACAGATACCTGACGGATCTGCACATCGCTGAGCGACAGCGTCTGATTGTCGTGTGTCGTCATCGAGAAGAGGTTGGGCAGCTTGAGCGTGAATACGCCGTCCTCCGCCCGCAGCATGGTATTCAGCTGATAGCTGTAATAGCGGATGCTGCCGCCGGGCAGGCTGTAGCGGCCCGTGACCGTGCTTCCCGGCTTTACATTGTACCAGCCGCCGCTCTCCGCCGCCGGAGTTTGACCGGAGACCGTGATAAGCGGCTGCCCGCCGCTCATGTCGACGGAAACGGAAGCGGACTTGTGCGCCTGATCGGTCAGGATGATCGTGTACCGGTCGGCGTTTTCCACCTCGCGCCACGAGAGCGTGGTCAGGAGGGCGGTCCAGTCCGCCTGATAGATCATCAGGTTCGCCTGACCATAGGTGACGCGCACGGTCTCGTTCACGTTCGCGAGCGACGCTGCCGGCGTGTCCAGGCGGACGCGGGGGAGGATGACGGTATCGCCCTCGACCCACGCCGAGCTGACCTGTCCCGCCGACTGGGAGATACGGGTCTCGAAGCGGATGCTGCGGCCCGCATATTTTGCGTCCAGACCGGAGAGCGCGCAGACATAGCTGCCGCCGCTCTCGCGCATCGCGGAGACCGGATACGTGCCGAGCTCGCGGTGCGCCTCGTCATAGATCACCGCCCGGAGCAGGCAGGTGCTGCCGCCCGGCGGCATGCTCGCCGCATCCTGCGGCGTGACGGTGACGGTCAGGCCGCCGTTTCGGAAATCGGACGCCGCGACCGGGTCGGACGAGGCATCTCCCAGCCAGCTGTATGCCCATTTGACGCGCGGCGCAGGCAGGCGCTCGGGCACGGTCATCGTATAGACGATGCCGTTCGGGCTGTTCGCGTAGCCGGTATCGTCCGCCGCCGCCACAAGATAGAGGTCGACGGTCTTTCCGGCGTACTGCTCGAGGCTGCGCTTGACCGAATAGCTGCCGCCGCCGGCGGGCACGAGATCGCCAAGCGGCTCGGCCTGTCCGCCCTTCGGCTGCACATAGATCCGGTAGCCCGCGCAGCCGGTCTCGCGCCCGGACGCGCGCCAGCTGATGTCGTATACCAGCTCGTTGGTATCCGGGTTGGATACCGACGGCTGACCCGGGCGGGGGAGGCGCTGCTTAACATCACAGGTCTGAGACGCGCTCAGACCGACCTCGCCGTAGTTCTGCCCCAGACGGGTGACGGTCAGCTCGACCGCGGCGTACTGCCAGTCGTCCGCGCTGACGGTGAACTCCTTTGCGGCGCTGTCCGTGTAGACCTCGCCCAGCGGGATGCCGACCCTCGCGCGGTCGGCGGTGATGCCCGTGAGACGGACGCTGTATCGCGCATCTGCGGCGCCCTGACCGGGCTGCGTCCACGAGAAGCGGTAGCTGATGCTGCCGGACGCGCTGCGGCTGAGCTCGGGTGCGTTCAGCACCGGCGCGGCGAGCGGCGTGATGTGCAGCGCGGTAGATGCGATGTAATCGGCGAAATCTTTCGGAGAGCCGAGGACATGGCTGTAGATCGTGCGGTCGGGCTGCTGTTCGCCGGAGGCGCTGTACGTGCGCAGGGTAACGGCGGCGTCGCCGCTCTGCCGGGTCTCGCCATAGGTGATGACCGGGCCGAGACCGGAGGCCGCATACCACGCGCGCACGCGGCGGTTTTGGACGGTATCCGCGAAATACTGCACCGGCAGGTCGCGGAAGTTCGCCGTGACCGTGCTGCCCGCCGAGGTCAGCACATCTTCCTGCGCGAAAACGTATTCCTGTCCGCCGACCGTGCCGAGCAGCTCGATGCGGTAGACCGGCGGGGTCTCCATCGTGGTCTCCCGGACAGTCAGCGCCGCCGTGACGGTGAAATCCGCCGCCGTGCTGCCCGAATACGACGCGGTCAGGCTGCGGATGCTGCCGTCCGGCCGGTACGCCGGCGTGTCGATCGGGATGGTACGGGTCACGGAGGCCGGCTGAATGCCGTTCGTGACATCCGCCGACGCGGTCACGATCAGCTCCTGCAGGCCGCCGCCGCGGATCTCGGCCGCCGGGCGGCTCTTGTCGAGCGTCACGGTCTGCGAGCCGAGGCGGCAGACGACCTTCCAGCCGCCAAACGGCGCATAGTCGGCAAGGTTGTTCAGAGAGAGCCGGTAGACCGCCGACTCCTTCCAGCCGTTCGACCGGGACGCATTTTCGTGCCCGGTCAGACGGATGCTGATGTCCGGCGTCGGCAGGACCGAGACGTCGACCGTCTGCGCCTGCTTCCATGCGGAGGGCGCGGTGTCCTCGAACAGGCTGACCGCGCGGACGGAAAGCGTGATGCTCTGGCCTGCGGTGTCGGTGTCCAGACCGTCGGGCAGCTGGAACGTGCCCTCTGTCGTGCCCGCGCCGTGGGCCTGCGTGCCGTCAAGCTCGGGGTCCCACAGACCCTGACCCTTGCATTTCGGGACAAAGCGCAGACCGGACAGCACCTCTCTGCCGTCGACCGAAACTCTGCCCTCGTAGTACAGCGGACGGTCGTCGTCCGTGATCGAGACCTCGAAGCCGCCCTCGCTGTTCTGGCGCAGCGAAACGCCGAAGGAGCCGTCGAGCGCGCCGCCCGGCGTTCTGCCGTGCTCGAGATCGCGGTAGGCGGTGCGGGCAAAGGCGTCCATGCCGCTCGCCCCGCCGTTTCTGGTCTTGATCGCCTGCTGGAGCTTCGCGCCGCCGTGGTTAAACACATACGGCTCATACGAGTACGGCATATCATAGATAACGCGGCCGACGATCTTCCCGGAGGAGGTCTCGGTCATGATGCCGTGCCCGTCGATCGAGGTATTGGACGGGGTCATGTTGTAGTACATACCGTGCGACGTCGTCGCGGACGAGTCGACCGGCCCCAGGGTCGGCCCCGCCACAGCGGCGAACAGCCGCTGATCGAACAGGCCGTAGCCGAGCATACGCGAATACGCGCGGCGGGATTCGCGGCGGTTTGCGTAGTCGGACGCGATGCCGCCCGAAGCGTACTGGTTGGTGATGCCCCAGGCATCGTCAAAGTAGTAGTTGTTTCCGGTCTTTTCCGCGCCGAGCGTATCCGAGCCGCCGCTGTTCATGCAGATGATCTCGCGGTCCTTTTGGCCGGGCGTGACCGAAAAGCAGTTCTGGATATAGGTATCCGTCGCGGGTTGCGTCCGGCCGTAGGCATAGCGGTCGCCGAAGATGCCGGCGGTGAAGTTGTAGCCACTGAGCGTCTGCGCATAGTTGCGGCAGCGGTCGATGTTCAGCGTGATGTTCTCGGTCGAATTGGTGATGAGCTGGTATGCCCGGTTGTTGTCTGAGAGGTTCGCCACGCCGTCCGTCGAGAAAAAGCCGACGATGCCGGAGGCCATGGAGGCCGAATAGATCTCGACGCCCGGGCCGTTGACGCAGTCCGCGACATTGATCGTGAACGCCTGACCCTTTCCGGCGTCGGCGGCGTAGGCCGTGACATTGCCGAGGATGCCGATGATGCCGCCGGTGCCGACGCTGATGCTGTCCGACCGGTTGACGAGCAGCCAGTCGCCGCTGACGCAGCGCTCGAGCGCGCCGGACGGCGCATTGCAGCCCGCGATGCCGCCGAGACTGCCGTTTCCCGTGACGATGATCTGCATGGTGCGTCCCTGCGCGACCGATTTTCCGCTCGAGGCATAGGTCAGCGCCTCGATGTCCGCGCCGTCCTGCCATTTGACCCAGCTGCTGTCCGCAGACAGGTCCTTCGCGCGGGCGAGCAGCTCGCTCACCTCGCGGACATTCGCCATCAGGGTCTCGGTGCTCTTATCGCCGGACAGGGTGATCGTGCCCTTGTTATAGCCGGTCACGCCGCCGACCATGCCGTTTTTGACCGTGATCGAGCCGGTTCTGGTATTGTCTATGTAGCACTGCTCGATGATGCCGGTCGTATCGTTCTTGCCCGCGATGCCGCCGATGTGCGTGGACAGGCGCTCCTTGTCGGAGGCCGAACTGGTGGCGGTCGCGGTGTACACGCCGTCCGCCGTCAGCGTCAGCGCGGAGACCGTGTTTCCGCTCAGCAGACCGCCGCTGACGCCGGCGATGCCGCCGTAGCAGTTCGCCGCGGCGCTCTTTCCCTCGGTGATCGCGCCCGAATAGGTGCAGTTTTCCACCCGTCCGGCCGCCGTGCCGTCGGACGAGGGCGCGCAGTTCTGACCGACCACGCCGCCGAGGTACTGATAGCGGGAAAAGCCCTCGAAATCCGAGGTGACGCGGACAGAGCTGACCGTGCCGCCCGGCCGGTTGATGCCGACCGCGCCGCCGACCTGCAAAGCGCCCGCGGAAACGTCGTATTCCGGCTGCTGCGCGACCTCGGCGTCCGCGACCGTGCCGCTGTTGTCGCCGACGAGCGCGCCGAGCAGGAAGGCGCTGCCGGAGATCGTGATCCGGTCTCCGATTTCCGCGCCGGTGACCGTGCCGCCCTTGTGGTTGACCGCACAGACCGCGCCCGCCGCCGTCCGGCTGCGCGTGGTGAGCGTTACCGCCGCGCCGCCGCTGCCGACCGCGCAGTCCTGAATGCGGCCGAGGTTTTCGCCTGCGATGCCGCCGGCATAGCCGTCGCTGCTGGCGACGCTGCCGTCGCCGTAACAGTTCTCGACCGTGCTCCCGGCGCTGCTGATGCCGACGATGCCGCCCGCCGCGCCCGTGTTCGCCGTGACCCGACCGAGGTTTTTCGCGAAGCGCAGACGGGCCGCCGCGCCCTCCTGCGCACCGGCGATGCCGCCCGCGAGACCGGACTCGGCGCGGATTTCCGCCGCCTGACTGGTCAGACAGCTGCCGCTCGCGCCGCCGAGCGTGCCGCGGTTGATGCCGGCGATGCCGCCGACCTTGCTGCCGCCGCGCACGGTCAGTCCGCTGTCCGCGGCGATGACGTCGCCCTGTGCGCTGTCATCCGCCGCGCGGAGCGTGCCGGTCGCAGTATTCACGCCGATCACGCCGCCGACGCCGCTTCCGGTGCCGGTGACGCGCCGCGCGCCCGCCTTCGCGCCCGAAAGCACGATCTCGCCGCCGTTTTCGCCCGCGATGCCGCCGACGCGGCCCGTGCCGCTGACGTTCGCGCTGCCGGTGCAGTTCTGCACCCGTCCGCCGCTGAGGTTGAAGCCGACGATGCCGCCGACCGCAGTGCGTCCGGTGACGGTGCAGTTTTTCCCGGCCGTGCAGTTTTTGATCGTGCCCGCCGTCCTGCCGCCGACGTTCAGACCCGCGATGCCGCCGATATAATCCTGCGTTGCGCTGCCCATGCTGCCGGACAGCGTGCAGTCCGTGATCCGACCTTCGTTCAGACCGACAACGCCGCCCATGGCGTCCAGACCGTTCATCGTACCCCTGCTGGCGCAGCGGTCGATCACATGGTTTTCGCCGCCCACGCCGACGATGCCGCCGACGATGGAAACGCGGAGCTCATCCGCGCCCGGCTCAGCGGACAGCGCCTGCGCCGCGTCCTCATAGCCCTGCGTCCGCAGATAGGCCGCGAGATTGACGCCGGTTTTCAGCCTGCTGTCCGGGAATACGCCGTCCGCCGGACGGTCGAAGCCGCCCGCGTTCAGGCAGCCGACCACCTGCATCCGGCTCTGCGGCTCGCCGCAGCCGACGATGCCGCCCGCATACGCATACGCGCGGATGGTCATATTGCTCGAAACCGCAGACAGCCTGCCGGCACTGTTGGCGTCCGAGGTGATGGTGACGGTGTGCGGATTGGTGGAGGGCGTCACGGCGCCCGGCACATTGTCCCCGTTCTCCGCGATGCCCGGCAGGAGAGCGTACAGCGCTCTGCCCGCCCGGTCCTTTTCCGTGAAGGTGCGCTGATAGCCGATCAGACCGCCGCAGAACGCCTCTGCGGTGACCGAGCCGAGGCTGTTGTCGACCCGGAGTGAGCCGACCGTGATGTCCGTGTCCGGATCGACCACGTTCGCGCCGATCGCGCCGCCGACATAGTACCGCCCCTGCACGCTGGCCGGTTTGACGGTCAGCGTCTGCCCGAGGAGCGCCGTCGAGGCGTTCAGACCGACAAGACCCCCGGCGCAGTCGCCGGAGGCGAAAACACTGCCGCCGATCAGGGTATAATCGACGTCGATCGTGCCGTCTGCGTCGTTATAGCCGACCAGACCGCCGACGTAGTCCCTGCCGACCACGATGCCCGCTACGCTGCGCGTGGAGACGACGCTTTTTTTGTCAAAGACGATGCTGCCGCCGTTGTAGCCGGTCAGGCCGCCCGCATAGCTGCCGGTCGCGCCCCAGCCGGTGACGCGCCGGTAGACCGCGCCGTCGGTGTCGGACACGTAGCTCGCGCAGTTCACGATGGCCGCGTTTTTCTCGTTCGCGCCGCAGATGCCGCCGATATACGCCTGATAGCCTGCCGCGACGCCGGTATTGACGCAGTTTTCGATGACGGAGCCGCCGCTGTTGCGGCCGATGATGCCGCCGACATAGGAGTTGCCGATGACGCAGCTGGCGTTCGCGGTGACGCGGGCCGTGCCGTCATGCAGCAGCAGCCTGTCCGCGCCCTCGTTCGCGCCGCCGACGATGCCGCCGACGTATTCGCTTCCGAGCACATAGCCGTCCGCCCCGGTGGAGCAGCGGTACAGCACGCTGCCGTCGCTGTAGCCGACGATGCCGCCGACATACCTGCCGCGCAGCCTGCTCCGGTCGGCCTGCGTATATTCGTAGTCCGCCGCACGGCCTGCCCGGCTGGTGCAGCCGCCGAGCGAGGCATGATAGGCGTAGCCGACGATGCCGCCGATGTACCGTCCTGCGAGCGAGGTCTCGTCCGCGTCCGCGCTGCTGAGGACCAGACCCTCGTTCGTGCAGTCGCGCAGATCCTGTCTGGTCGGCTGACCGCTGCCCGCAAGATAGCCTGCGATGCCGCCGGCCGAGCGGTTGCCCGTGACAGAAGCGCGGCTCGCGAGGTTTTTGACGGCCGTGCCGGACACGGTAAGGCTGCCCGCGATGCCGCCGATGCCGCGCGCCTCGCCGGAGACCGGCAGCGTGCCGGTCACAGCGCCCGAGACAGACAGACCGGTCGTCCTTCCGTTCCCCTCGATGACGCCCGCGATGCCGCCGATGCCCTCGGCATCTGCCGCGGTCAGCGCCGCACGCACCCTCGCGTCCGAGCCGTCCACGCTGTCGCCCTCGAGAGAGCCGCCGCTGTAGCCGCAGACCGCGCCGACGCCCTTGAGCGTAGCCGAGGAGACGTCCACCTGCGGAGAGAGCAGGCGCAGACCGCGTATCGTGCCGAAATTCTTCTGAAACAGACCGAGATACTCCGCGTGCGCGTCGATCGAGGTATTATCCAGCCGGAGGCTGCTGACGGCGTTCCCGCCGGTGAACACGGCGGCGATGCGGTTCAGCAGACCGCCCGCGCCGTTCAGCGTCTGACCGGTCTTTAGCTCCGGGATGCTCGGGAAGCCGATGTCCGTGCCGGAGGAGACCGTGAGCGCGCCGTGCGCGGCTGTGCCGTAGACCCTTACGCTGTCGCTCGTCCAGTCGAGCGAACGCGCGGCAACGGAAAATTCCGCCGCCTTATCCATGTAACGGATGTTGGATAGATGGCGGAAGGCCTTGACCTCGTATTCGGCGCCGTCGGCGCTCGTGCCGTCTCCGAAGAGCGTATTGGCGCGGTTCGAGTCGATGGCGTCGCTCTTCTGGTACATCTCGCCGCTGTCGTATGCTGCGTTCGGGTCGGGGAAGGCCTGCACGGTCGCGTAGACCTCCGCCGGTGCGGCGAGCCTGCCGCCGAAGCGCGTGATGCTGGTGCTGCTGCTCTGGCGGAAGGCCGCCCCGTCCTCGTCCGCGAGCTCGTCGAGCCTGCTGTACAGCTGTGCGTTCATCATGCCGTCCAGCACCAGAGAAGCCCGCCCGGCGGTCCGGTCGTACTCCAGCGGGAAGGTATAGTTTTTCTTTGTGCCGTCCTCGGCCGTGACCTCGAGCGGCTGCGCGCCGGTTTTGAGGGCGCTGCCCGGGACGCGGATGGTCAGCAGCCGCGCCTTGTCCGCGCTGCTGTACAGCTTCACCTCATAATATACGTTCGCCCTGTTCTGCGCTCTGACGCTGCTCGACCAGCCCAGCGAGAGCGTTTCGCCGTTGACCAGATTGATCGAGGTGATCTTGAGCTTTGCCGCGTCCAGATTGACGACGTTCACCGCGTCCTGCACCGAGTAATAGCCCAGACGCTCCGCGCGTCGGAGGTCGTAGCTGGCGCGGCTGTCCATGTCCAGCCATTCGCCGGACAGCTCCGCCGGGCGGCTGAGCGCGTTCGAGCCGTAGTACAGTCCCTTGCAGTTCGTGCCGTAAAAGACCGAGTAGACATGACCGCTTTCCACGTCGATCTCGATGCAGATCGCGGCGTTCAGCAGGCTTTTGTCATAGGTATCCTGCGAAAGCAGCTCGTCGACGAGGCTGCCGTCGCCCGACAGCTCGCCCGAGGCATATTCGTCCGCGTCCAGACGGATGCCGTAGATGCGGCCGCTGAGCTTTTTCTGCTCCCCGTCCGCCTCGTCGAACGACCGG
>ENA-ORCM01002973-ORCM01002973.1-human-gut-metagenome-genome-assembly--contig:-NODE-2973-length-11537-cov-3.504625_pt1 | contig 11537 bp, 10 predicted proteins | sample MGYA00242906_ERZ507928 | MGnify/ENA primary metagenome ERZ507928 (study PRJEB26167, sample SAMN06115497) | human gut metagenome | host: Homo sapiens | place: China:Shanxi | collected 2015-05-07...
TATAACTTCTCCTGGAAATAAGAGAAAGGACTAACGTTCCATGGGCAAATTTATATTGAAAAGATTATTATATATGATTCCGGTGCTCCTTGGAGTTGCTTTCCTGGTGTTTGCGATTTTGTCGCTGACACCGGGAGACCCCGGAACCATCATATTAGGAATAACGGCTAAGCCGGAAGACATCGCATCCCTGAATGAACAGTTTGGATATAACAAACCGTTTCTTATCAGGTTTTTTTCCTATATAAAAGACATTGTCCTGCATTTCAATCTGGGCGTGTCCTATCAGACCAGAGAGCCGGTTATTAACGATATTATGGCAAAATTCCCCAATACGTTGAAGCTGACGATTTTTTCCATGTCATTATCAGCAATTATCGGCATCAGTTTTGGTATCATTTCTGCAGTTAAGCAATATTCTGCACTGGATCATATCTGTGTTGTAACGGCACTGGTATTTGCATGTATTCCAGGTTTCTGGCTTGGGTTGATGCTGATGATGCTGTTTTCATTGAAGCTTGGCTGGCTGCCTTCTTATGGCGCAGAGAGCCTGAAGAATTTTATTCTGCCTACATTGACTGTATCTATGACATCTGCGGCAGGGTTGCTTCGTCTGACACGTTCAGCCATGCTGGAGACAATCAGGCAGGAGTATATCAGAACAGCTAAGGCAAAAGGTGCATCCAAGAAGCGTATTATCATAAAGCATGCACTTAGAAATGCACTGATGCCTGTCGTTACGACATTGGGAACGAGCTTCGGTGCGTCTCTTGGAGGCGCAATCATTGCGGAAACTGTATTTGCCATGCCGGGTATGGGTACTTTGATCACAACGGCAATCAGGCAAAAGGACATTCCTATGGTCATGGGTTCGACTCTGTTTCTGGCAGTATTGTTCAGCCTGATTATTTTGCTGGTAGATATTTTGTATGCGGTGATCGACCCAAGAATCATGGATAAATACAAGAAGGGAGGAAAGGGCAATGACTAAGAGAAATTCCCAGCTTCCTGAGATTTGGAGAAGATATAAGAAAAATAAAGCTGCTATGGTAGGGCTTGTCATATTGATATTTATTATACTGATTGCTGTATTTGCAGATGTGATCGTACCCTATGAGAAATGTATTGAACAGGTAGGATCAGAACGTTTACAGGGACCCAGTGCTGCTCACTGGTTCGAGACCTGTTCGCAAGAGTAATACACGGTTCCAGATATTCTCTGTTAATCGGTGTCTCCACCAGTCTGATGGCATTGGCTGCAGGTGCAATCCTTGGTGCAAGTGCAGGATATTTTGGAGGTATGGTTGATAATATTATCTGTAGAATTACAGATGTATTCATGTGTGTACCGCCTATTCTGCTGTCTCTGGCGGTTGTGGCAGCACTTGGTTCCAATATGAAGAATCTCATCATTGCAATTACAGTATCCTGTATCCCCGGTAATATCAGATTGATTCGTTCTGTTGTGCTGACAGTTGCAGAGCAGGATTATGTGGAAGCAGCCAGATCTTATGGTGCGTCCCATGTAAGAATTATTTTTAAATATGTACTTCCTAATGCCATGGGACCGATTATCGTAAATACGACAATGGCTATCTCTGATATGATCTTATCAGCAGCAGGTCTCAGCTTTATCGGTATGGGTATTCAGCCACCATCACCAGAATGGGGTGCATTATTGTCCAATGCGCAGAAATATATGTTTACCTCTCTTTATCTGTTGATTTTCCCTGGAATTTTCATTCTGTTGTCTTCCTTGTCCTTTAATCTGGTGGGAGATGGATTGACAGATGCATTAGATCCGAAGCTGAAAGACTAGGAGGAGAGACAGATGGTATTAGAAATCAAAGATTTAAAAATACAATATAAAACCGATCTGGAGACAGTATATGCAGTCAATGGCATCAGTCTGGAAATGGAGAAGGGTGAAACGGTAGGTCTGGTCGGAGAGACAGGAGCTGGTAAAACCACGACTGCACTGGGGGTTATGGGACTTCTGCCGGAGAGAACTGCCAGAATCACAGAGGGAAGTATCTTATTTGAAGGACAGGAACTGACACGACTGTCAGATAGAGAGTATGAGAAGATTCGTGGTAATAAGATATCCATGATCTTTCAAGACCCGATGACAGCATTGAACCCGGTATTGACAGTAGGCAGCCAGATTGAGGAAGCACTGGAACTGCATAATACAGATAACCTGTCCAAGACAGAGATGGAACATAGAGTGGAAGAGACTTTGCAAATGGTTGGCATTCCCAAGGAACGTAAGAATGATTATCCTTATCAGTTCTCAGGTGGAATGAGACAAAGAGTCGTAATCGCTATGGCACTGGTCTGCAATCCTGACCTTTTGATTGCTGATGAGCCGACAACAGCTCTGGATGTGACGATTCAGGCGCAGATTCTTTCCATGATCTGTGATTTACAGAGGAAATATGGAACTTCCGTTATCATGATTACACATGATCTGGGCGTTGTAGCTGAGACTTGTGACAAGGTAGGAATCATTTATGCAGGTGAGACAGTAGAATATGGCAGTCTGGAGGACATTTTCACAGGAGAAAAGCATCATCCGTATACGAAGGGGCTGTTTGGTTCCATTCCTAATCTGGAGGACAATGAACGCAGACTGCATCCGATTGAAGGTTTGATGCCGGACCCTACGAAGCTGCCGGATGGATGTGCGTTTGCAGACCGTTGCAAGCAGGCATGCGAAGTCTGTCATCATAAGAAACCTGCTGTTTTTAAAGAGGGTGGACATTCTATCCGCTGTCACCTCTATACAGGTGAGATTGCAGACAGAAAGGAGCAGGAGCCATAATGAGTGAAGAATTGTTAAAAGTACAGAATCTGAAGAAATTTTTCCAGACTCCCGGTGGCAGTCTTCATGCAGTAGATGATGTCAGCTTTTCCATCAATGAGGCATCTACATTAGGTGTCGTTGGTGAATCCGGTTGTGGAAAATCCACACTGGGGCGGACACTCCTGCGCCTGAATGAGCCAACATCTGGTGAAATCTGGTTCCACGGACAGGATGTTGTGAAGGCATCCAAGAGAGAAATGAGTAAAATCAGGCCAAAGATGCAGATGATCTTTCAGGACCCATATTCCAGCCTGAATGGCAGAATGACAGTGAAACAGTTGATTGCAGAACCGCTTATCATTAATAAAATCTGCCATAATAAATCAGAGCAGGAAGATCGGGTCATGGAAGCCATGAAAACAGTAGGATTGGCGCAGCGTCTGGCTTTTGCCTATCCACATGAGCTGGACGGCGGCAGAAGACAGCGTATAGGAATCGCAAGAGCGTTGATCCTGAATCCGGAGTTCATTGTATGTGATGAACCGGTGTCTGCATTGGATGTGTCCATACAGGCGCAGATTCTGAACCTGTTAATGGACTTGCAGGAAGAACGTAATCTGACCTATATGTTCATTACCCATGATCTGTCTGTGGTAAAGCATATCTCTGATGAAATCATGGTCATGTATCTGGGTAAATGTGTGGAAAAGGCAAGTGCGCAGGAGCTTTTTGCCAATCCGCTGCATCCTTATACCAAAGCATTGCTGGCGGCAATCCCGATTCCAAGTGTGGAATCCTGTCATAAACGCAGGGAGCTTCTACAGGGTGAGGTAACAAGTCCGGTCAATCCCAAACCGGGATGCCGCTTCGCAGCACGTTGTCCAAAGGCATGTGGGAAATGTCGTGAGGAGAGCATGGAATTACATGAAGTATCTAAGGGTCACTGGGCAGCCTGCCCTTATGTATAAAGAGAAAGGACATAATGGAAACATGGAAACATATAACTGGCCGTATGGCAATGAACTGGGTGAAAGAGAAGAAGCCTCCTGTGATGTGCTGGTACTGGGCGGTGGTCTTGCCGGCTGTTATGCAGCCATTGCAGCAGCCAGAAGAGGACAGTCTGTTATTCTGGTGGAAAAGGGCAATACAGAGCACAGTGGTTCAGCCGGAACCGGATTTGACCACTGGGAGTCAGCATGTACCAATCCCTGCTCTGAGGTAACGCCGGAAGAAATCGCATGGGCATATGTGCATGAGCAGGATGGCTATAGTAACGGGATCGCCCACTATATTGAATGCAGGGAAGGGTATGACCGTCTGATCGATATGGAAGCCTTTGGCGGAAAAGTCAGAGATACCGAAGGAGAGTTCGAGGGAGCAGCCTTTCGGGATGAGAAGACCAAGCTCATGTTCGCCTATGACTATAAGAATAAATTTACATTGAGAGTATGGGGCTCAACATTTAAGCCGGCTCTAGTGAAGGAATTGAAGAGACTGGGTGTCAGGATTTATGACAGAACAGAAGCTACTGCGCTGCTGACTGCAATAGAAAATGGAAAGAAGCGCGGTATCGGTGCTATGGGTATGAATGTCAGAACCGGTAAATTCATGATTTTCAGGGCAAAGACAACGGTGCTTACCATGTCAAGACCAGCAAGGGTATGGCTTTTCAATCCTGATACTGTAGGGCTGTGTGAGTTCAGACCGATGCAGAGTATCGGAAGCGGACATGCCATGGGGTATCGTGCAGGTATGGAATTTACCATGATGGAGAAGTCTGTCCGGGCAGAGTTCTCAGCCGCAGGCAGAAGCTTCCCGCCTTATGGGGCGGGCAACAACCATAATACCTGGTACGCAGCAACTATGGTGGATGCCAGAGGTGTGGAGATTCCGTATGTGGATAGAGATGGCAAGGAGTTAAAGACCGTTCTGGAGAGATATATGCCGGCAAAGGGACAGAAGTTCTTCTTGAAGGGTGGTGTCATTGACAATCCGAAGTATGAGTATCGCGGACCGGAGACACTGGATTTTGACGAATTGATGAAGCGCGGCTACAAGCTGCCTTTTTATGCAGATTTAAGCCGTATGCCGGATGAAGAAAGACGGGTAATCTGGGGAATGATGGTCGGTGAGGAAGGCAAGACCAAGATTCCTATTCTGGAGAATTATACGAGAAGAGGATTTGATTCATCAAAACATATGCTGCAAAGCTACGGAACAGGATGGCAGTCGGCTAATTTCCTGGAGCAGGAGAGACAACTGTTCGGAGCACCCGGCGGTATCATGCATGACTGGGATCTCAAGACCAATATTGAAGGAATCTATGCAGCAGGCGATCAGCTCTATGCTTCTGACTGTGCCGGATTTGCATGTGCCACAGGTTATTATGCAGGCAGAAAGGCAGCAGCGGCAGCAGGCGAACTGGAGTTAGCCGAGTATGACAAGGAACAGGTTGAGGAAGAGGCAGAAAGGCTCTACGCACCGCTTTATGCGGATGCTGATGCAGGAATGAACTGGAAAGAGCTGAATATGGCAATATCCAAAGCAATGCAGAATTATTGCGGCGGTGTGAAATGTGATGCCCTTTTGAAAGAAGGCTTAAATCTGTTAGATACCTATAAGAAGGAGTTCGTTCCGAGATTATACTGTACAAATCCGCATGACCTGATGAGAACCCATGAAGTATTGGATATTCTTACAGTAGCAGAGCTTATTTTACAGGCTTGCCTGTTGCGTAGGGAAAGCTCAGAGACATTGTGTTTTGCCAGAACAGATACAGATGCTGTTGAGGAAAAGGGCAAGGGTAAGCATATCGTGCTTCGCCAGGAAAATGGCAGGATCATCAGCCGTGAGGTGCCACTTGATTTCTTCGGTGATCTGAAGACAGAATACGAGAAGAGAAATGCAGATTATATTGCGTCAGGGGAGGTGCCGACACATGAAGCATGATGAGAAAAAGGAATACACAGTCAGACCGGTAGAGTGTAGTACCAGACCGATACATTATGACCCAAAACTGTGCATTGGCTGTAACAGGTGTGTAGATACCTGTCAGTGCGACATCCTGATGCCGAATCAGGAGAAGGGTAAGCCACCTGTTGTTATGTATCCGGGTGAGTGCTATTACTGTGGCGCCTGCGTTATGGTCTGTCCAAGAAAGGGTGCGATTACCTTGGAGCATCCGTTGATGAATCAGGCGAAATTTGTACCTATAAAAAAATAATGTCATATATAAAGAAAGTGCTGAATGGATTTTGAATATATCCCATTCAGCACTTTTATGATTAATAGTGATATTTTTTCCTCTTGGCAATGAGGAAGGATATGGATACAATAACTGCGAATATCTCAGCAACGATATTGGCTAACCAGATACCATTGAGTCCGAAGAGAATAGGCAGAATCAATACAGATGACAACTGGAATACCAATACACGCAGGAAAGATACTGCGGCAGAGATAGGACCGTTGCCCAAGGCTGTAAAAAATGATGAGGTAAAGATGTTGATGCCTGCCAGTACAAAACAGAATGAGAAAATACGGAAGGCTGTAATTGTCATAGACAACAGTTCGGCATCATATCCGACAAATATAGCTGAAATCACAGGAGCCAGTGTAAACCCAAGAATTGCCATAAGTACACCGGAGATACTCATGATTTTCAGGCTCTTACGACGCATATTCTGTAATTCTTTGAAATTACCGGCGCCATAGTGATAACCGATGATAGGTGCGCTGCCAACTGAATAACCGATGAAAATAGCGATAAATACGAACTGTATATACATCAGCACACCATAGGTAGCAACTGCATTCTCACCACCTAACCGCATGAGCTGGTAATTGTACACGATTCCAATCAGTGAGGAAGCAACATTACTCATTAACTCTGAGCAGCCGTTACTGCTGGCTTTTAAAAGCGGAGCAAGTTCGAAGCCGGTTCTGGTCAGTTGTAACGGACTATTGTTAGGCAGAGCAAAATAAAGAAGAGGAAGAAGTCCACCGATAGACTGACTGATTCCTGTAGCCAGCGCAGCACCCACAATGCCCCATTTGAATACCCCGACGAATAAAGCATCCAATACCATATTGGTAACTCCGGCTGCTATAGTGACGATCAACCCAAGGCGGGGCTTCTCGGCAACAACGAAGAAACTCTGGAAGATGTTCTGAAGCATGAAGGCTGCGTTAAAAGCAATCACGATTCTTCCATATAAGACACAGGTATCCATCATGCTCTCATCAGCACCGAACAGCTCTGCCATTGGACGGACGAAGATAATGCCAAGTACTGTGAGAAGTATACCTGCCAGGATTGTAAAGTACACCATCATGGAGAAGTAGCGGTTAGCTTTTTCCTTATCCCCGGTACCGAGTGTATAGGAAACCAGGGCACTGCCACCGGTACCAATCATGAAACCGATACCACCGAGTATCATGATAAAAGGCATGATCAGGTTGATAGCGGCAAAAGCTGTCTTCCCTGCAAAATTAGACACGAAGAAGCCATCTACGACACAGTAGACAGAGGTGAATACCATCATAACAACTGATGGCAGAGTGAATAGGAAAAGTTTCTTATAGTTAAAGTGATCAGATAATTGAATGTTCATTTAAGGTTCCTTTCTGTAAGGTTGAAGCTGCTGCATTTTTTCTTTCAGTGCATCAGCATATCGCTCATAAAGATTCAAGAAGGTATCCTGTTCTTCTTTGGAAAAGGCTGCAAAAGTGTCCAGCTCTATATGGATTACTTGCTGGGCAGTATTGGCGGCTAATTTTTTCCCAAGAGGAGTCAGCTCAATGTATTTGCTGCGGCGGTTATCCTTATGAACCAAGGTCAGATAGCCGTCTGCCTCCAGCTTCTTCAGGGAAGAGTTGACAGTCTGCTTTGGCTGATACTGCATATCGCACAATTCACTCTGGGTCATTGGCTGATTGGAAAGACACAGGGTATACAGAATCCAGAATTCACAGTCAGAACAGCCCAGCAGTCTTGCAGCGTTGCGATATAAATCATCTTCTTTCTTAAAAATATTATTAAAACGAATCAATACGTCATGTTCAGCAGGCATATCATTCCTCCTTATTTAATTTATCAAAATCCGAAATCGGACAATTACAATTATAGTCCGATTTCGGATAAAAGTCAACAGTATTTTATGATAGACAGAAACAGACATTTTGTGCGCTAAGACGCTTTTTCATATTTTGTAACTATTCAGAACCCCATGTGCAAAATCGCATCTTTGATGCTTTACTTTTGCTTATGTGGTTACTTCGCCATATTTTATTGAAAATGTCTTGAACTTCTGAAATGCTTAACGATGAACGTGTTAAGAAGGCATATCTGGGAGCATAGCAATTTTTGCAATGTAATTATAAAAAAATGCAGTGAAATGAGAACACGGGATGAGGTATATTGTAAATAACGATATACCTTATTTTCGTGTACTGTATAAGGCATATATAATAGAAGAAGTTGGTGTAGGAGGTTGGAAGATGTTTACGTGGAATAGAAATACACAGATTAAGACACAGATTGATACAGCACCGGTGCGTAATGCAGTGGATATTTTATACAGAGATATGGAAAAGACACTGAAGCCTGTATCGCAGTGGTGTGGTGATATCTTATTGGAAGAAGATATCAGTCTGGGAGAAGAACAGTATCGGATAGAAGTTGAAACAAGCCAGATTACAATATATGCACAGGATGACCTGGGCTGGGTATATGGATTGCTGCTGTTAAGTGAACGATTCTTAGGTGTGAAGCCTTTCTGGTTCTGGATGGATCAGACATTTGAACAGAAGGAATCCATTGAAGTTGTAGAACAGACTATTTATTCACCTAAACCTGTAATACGTTTCAGAGGGTGGTTCTTCAATGACGAAGTGCTGATGCTAAAATGGAAATATAATGAAAATGGCATAGATGGATGGAAAATGGCGCTGGAGGCACTTCTGCGCTGTGGCGGCAACATGGCAATTCCAGGCACAGATAAAATGTCCAGAAAGAACAGACAGCTTGCCGCAGATATGGGGTTATGGATTACGCATCACCATGCAGAACCTCTGGGGGCAGAGATGTTCGTGAGAGCCTATCCGGATGAAAAGCCTAACTATCTGGAGCATCCGGAGCTGTTTCATAAATTATGGGAAGATGCAGTGATTGCACAGAAGGATTGTAAGGTTGTATGGAATCTGTGCTTCCGTGGACAGGGTGATATGCCTTTCTGGAGCACAGATACGACAGGCAGATTTGATACACCTGCAAAGAGAGGACAGATGATCAGTGAGGTTATTCGCATGCAGTGTGACATTGTCAGGAAATATGTGAAGAATCCTGTCTTTTGCACCAATTTATATGGTGAAATCATGGAGCTGTATGAACAGGGATATATAGAACTTGACACGGATGTCATAAAAGTCAGGGCAGATAATGGATATGGAAGGATGGTCACAAGACGCAGAGACAATCATTCAGCCAGAGTATCGTCTATGCCGGATGGAAAAGAAAGTGGCCCACAGGGAATCTATTATCATGTATCCTTCTATGATCTGCAGGCTGCCAATCACATCACAATGCTGCCCAATTCCGTCGATTTTGTAGAAGAGGAATTAAGGCAGGTCATGGCAAATGGAGGTAATGAGTTCTGGGTGATCAACTGCTCCAATGTCAGACCCCATGTGTATTATCTGGATGCAATCCGTAAAATCTGGTTTGGCGAAAAAGTAAGTGATGTGGGTCATAGCCGGCAATTTGCAGATACTTATTATTACAGCAATCAGTCTATAGCTGCATGCTACAGGGAATATCCACAGGTAATGCCATGTTATGGAAAAGAGCCGGATGAGCATGCAGGAGAGCAGCTGTATACAGAAAATATCCGATTACTGGCGCATCAGTTTCTGGTAGACAGGACGCATAATGTCCAGGAAATGTACTGGCTGGTGGGCGATGTTCCTTATGGTGAACAGTTAGACAAGCTCAGCGCAATCTGTGAAAAAGCATTGCCCGGACTGGAAGCATTGCTGGAAAAATGTGAGAAAATAGAGGACAGATTGTTTAAAGCTACATTAAAATTACAGGTGCAGATACATGCATACTGCTGCCAGGGCGTTATTCTATATAGAAAAGGTTATGAAGCCTTTTGCCAGGGTGATTTTGCAAAATCTTTTGTCCTATTTGGTGACAGTGCTGTCAGTTTTGAACAGGCAGACAATTTCATGCGGCAGGCTGAGTATGGTGTATGGCAGGATTTCTATTATAATGACTGCTTCGCAGATGTGAAGCACACGGCATATATGGTTCGCAAGGTTATGGGACTTGTCAGAGAGTTTGGAGATAATGCCCGCCATGACAAATGGTATCGTGATTACTGCTATGCCAAAGAGGACAGAGATGTATTCCTGCTGTTGGTATTGGATAATCATATGCCGGACGAAGAACTGTACCGGGTGATGAAGGAGAAAATCAGTACGAGTTTTTACATTTGAATATTAAGGCAGTCTTAAATGGTTATCAACAAATCAATCTGGAAATGCAGGTAGTCAAATTGGAATCCTGAATTTTTCACCTCTTGAGGAACAGCCAATTTTCTATTCCAGGAATTTATTAATGGATGTAATACATCACAGGATTTACAGTAGCAAGTTTGCTGTAAATGTGTTAGACTTATCACATATAGAACTGGCAACCGATGAGGATAAGAGCTGGAGTCTTGACTTTTGGGCGAAATTGTTCAAGACAAGAACTTGGGAGGAAATGAAAATGATTGCGAAAGACAATGAATATTTTACAGAAGCTTCCAATACGTTATGTGATCTCTATGCCGATTTTAATGTGCGAGAAAGGTGCAGAGATAGAGAGGATTATGAATTAGAACAGAAATATCTGCATGATACGATAGCACAGCAGGGTGATAAGATAATTCAACAGGAAAGTATGCTTGCACAAAAAGATGATATGCTTGCACAAAAAGACGAAATACTTGTACAGCAGGCAGTTGAACTTGAAGAAATGAAAAAGAAAATACAAGAGCTTACCAAAGCACTTGAAGATAAATAGAAAGGATGACCTTATGGACAACGAATTTATTTCATTTACAATTTCCAAACAGAAGAACATTGCATTGATTGCGCATGACAGCAAGAAGAAGGAAATGATCGAGTGGTGCAGTGAGAATAAGGATATTCTCCAGAGACATTTCCTGTGTGGAACGGGTACAACGGCGAGAATGATCGCTGACAAGACAGGACTTCCGGTGAAGGGATATAACAGTGGCCCTCTGGGTGGAGACCAGCAGATTGGTGCGAAGATTGTAGAGGGGAAGATTGACCTGGTTGTTTTCTTCTCTGATCCTCTGGCGGCACAGCCGCATGACCCGGATGTGAAGGCGCTGCTTCGTATCGCACAGGTGTATGATATTCCCATTGCAAATAATCGTTCGACCGCAGATTTTATTGTACATTCTGAGTATATGAATGAGGAATATGTTCATAAGGTAATGAATTTCCATAAGAAAACATCAAAAAACGCTCAGAGACATTATAAGGGGGAACATTTTTCATGAGCAAAGTAGCAATCGTATCAGACAGCAACAGCGGAATCACGCAGAGTATGGCAAAGGAACTTGGAGTTACTGTAATGCCGATGCCTTTTTTTGTGGGAGATAAGACACTGTATGAAGATATCGATCTGTCACAGGAAGAGTGTTACCAGATGCTTTCC
>ENA-ORCM01002980-ORCM01002980.1-human-gut-metagenome-genome-assembly--contig:-NODE-2980-length-11514-cov-3.862464_pt1 | contig 11514 bp, 10 predicted proteins | sample MGYA00242906_ERZ507928 | MGnify/ENA primary metagenome ERZ507928 (study PRJEB26167, sample SAMN06115497) | human gut metagenome | host: Homo sapiens | place: China:Shanxi | collected 2015-05-07...
TTGGCTATGTGCTTGGCGCCACCGCCCGCACTTCGGGACTTTCACCCTGTAGAGTTCGCTCATGCCGAGCGCACATAGAAAACCCGAGCGAATTGCCCGGGTCTCATCCTAAAAAACAGGGATCGAAAGATTATTTAGCGTTGTTGTAAGCTTCAACGCCTTTCATGATCACCTTGCAGGCTTCTTCAGGACCGGTCCAGCCGGAAACCTTAGCCCATTTGCCTTTTTCCAGATCTTTGTAGTGTTCAAAGAAATGGCGGATCTGAGCAAGATAATCTTCAGGAACATCATCGATGGTCTGAATCTTGTTGTAGCGCGGAGTCAGCTTCTGAACCGGAACTGCAAGCATCTTCATGTCGCCGCCGCTTTCGTCTTCCATCAGGAGCATGCCGAGCGGACGGCAGCGGATCACGGATCCGGCCAGCAGAGGGAACGGAGTAATCACGCAAACGTCAACGGGGTCACCGTCATCGCCGAGGGTCTGAGGGATGAAACCGTAGTTTGCAGGATAACGCATGGAAGTGCCGATGAAACGGTCGACCAGAAGAGCGCCGCTTTCTTTGTCAACTTCATACTTGACGGGGTCGCTCTGTGCGGGGATTTCAATCACAACATTGAAATCGTGCGGCAGGTCTTTTCCTGCGCTGATTTTGCTCATATCCATAATATTTTTCCAACCTTCATTAATTAGGAAATAATCTATTAATTTTAATCGTTAGTTCCTTACTCTGCCAAGGAGATCAATTTATCAGCAAGTCCGCTGCAGCGGGACTCCACTAATTCGACGTTCTTGAAACCCTCCTCAAAGAGATGCTCTTGAATGCGGGGATGGATCGTCAGAACTAAAGCCGACTTCAGCCATCCGGCATTGTCTCCTCCGACGTTTTCTTCGAGGGTTCGTATGGCGTCCGTGCTCGTCAGATAAACCACCGGCGCTTCTCCGCGTCCGATCCACCTCTTTTGATCGCCTGAAGCCTTCAGCGGGATTCTCTTATAGATAGGTGCCACGGTCACAGGAACACCTTTATCCCGCAGCACGTCAATCAGGAACTGACGGCCCGTGTCGCCTCGAATGAGGACAACTTCCGGAGGAAGACCTTCTTCCAAAAGGAGTTCAAAAAGCAGTTCGGAACCGCTCTCCAGAGAGCTTCCGTGCGGAAAAAGAATTTCGTGTGCTGCAGGAAAAGCCGCGGTCAAAGCTTTAGCGGTCGGTTCGCCGACACAGGCAAAGCGAGCAGATTCAGGAAGCTGAGGAAAAATGTCCTTCATGAAGCTGACCGTCGTCGGACTCACGAGAATCAGCAACGCGCCTCTTTCAGCTCCTTCGAGAATTTCTTTGACGCTTTCCTCGTAATCTTCCGAACGATCAAACGTAAACGCCGGCCAGTAAACCGAACCGGCCGTTTTTGCTTCCAGTTCTTCCTGAAGCCGCTGCCCGCCGGGCCCCGGCTTCATGTTTAAGATCGTGCGCATTACTTTCCGAGCACTTCTTTCAGAAGACGCTTAGCGCCTTTTTCGATCAGCTGATCCAGCACCTTGCGGGCATTTTCTTCAGGCTCATTTGCCAGGCCCGTGTATTCAGCCGTCACATATTCACCGGTCATGTGGTTGCCGACAAGTGCGCGGAGGAACATCTGACCGTCGTCAATCGTGGCGTAGGCAGCCAAAGGAACCTGGCAGGAACCGCCGAGTGCTCTGGAAACCGCTCTTTCCGCCTGAGTGCACAGACGAGTGTCTTCGTCGTTGAGCGCTTCGACGTATTTCTGTGTCATTTCGTCGTTTCCAACCGCTTCAATGCCGATAGCACCTTGACCCGGCGCCGGAAGGGAAACTTCAGGCGGAATAATGGAACGAATGCGATCGGACAAACCGAGGCGCTTCAGACCGGCTGCCGCCATCACGAGGGTGTCGTACTGTCCGTTGTCGAGCTTAGAAAGACGAGTGCCCACGTTACCGCGAATCATCTCGACCTTGAGGTGCGGGAAACGGGAACGAACCATCAGTTCACGACGAAGGCTGGAGGTGCCGACAACGCTTCCGGCCGGCATCTCTTCTAAAGAGGCATATTTATGAGAAACCACAGCATCGCGCGGATCTTCACGGACCATCACGGCAGCCAGTGTGAACGGCTCAAGAAGATCCATCGGGACATCTTTCAGACTGTGGACGGCGATTTGAGCTTTGCCTTCAAGCATAGCGGCTTCAAGTTCTTTAACGAACAAACCTTTTCCTCCGATCTTGGAGAGCGTGACATCCAAAATTTTGTCGCCTTTGGTAGTTAAACCTAAAAGCTGAACATCAAGCTCGGGGAATTTTTCTTTCAGGCAGCTCTGAACGTACTTTGCCTGCCAAAGCGCCAGCGGGCTTTCGCGAGTGGCAATAACCAGATGATCTTGCTGAGTCATTTTTTAACTTTTTAGAGAAATACAAAGAATGAATGGGAGTTTATCAAGATGGGCGGGAAGCGCGTTACACCGGTCTTAACAATCGCTTTCGAAAACCACCTCTAACAACAAAGAAAACCTTTTGTAGACAATCCGTTACCCGACAATTCAGTCATTACTGGCTATAATTGGCCTTTTTCATTACTGACTGCAAAAGTTATGGCCCAACACAATCCTCTCTCAGTTCATGCCGATCCGCTTGCCTCCAAAAAAGAAGCTTGGAGCGGACGCTTTTCTGAGCCTATGGCCGAATTTGTCCTTCATTACACCGCCAGCGTGAACTTTGACAAGCGTATGGCTGAAGCCGATATCGCAGGCTCCGTGGCCCATGCCAAGATGCTTGCCAAATGCGGCATTATTTCCAAAGAAGATTTGAATGACATCGAACGCGGAATGCGTCAGATTCTTCAGGAAATCAAAGAAAACCGCTTCGAATGGAAACTCGAACTCGAAGACGTTCATCTCAACATTGAAGCCCGCTTAACGGAACTTGTCGGAGACGCCGGAAAGCGCCTTCACACCGGCCGCAGCCGTAATGACCAAGTTGCATTAGATATTCGTCTGTACCTGCGCAATGAGATCGACCAGATCATGGATCTTCTCTCTCATCTGCAGAAATCCCTGCTGACGGTTGCCGAAAAGAACATCGACACCATCATGCCGGGCTACACCCACATGCAGGTTGCTCAGCCCGTCACTCTCGGCCATCACTGCCTGGCTTATGCCGAAATGTTCGAGCGCGACCGCGAACGCTTGGCTGACTGCCGCAAACGCGTCAATCGTTCTCCGCTCGGTGCCGCTGCTCTTGCCGGCACCACCTATCCGATTGACCGCGAATACACGGCAGAACTGCTCGGATTTGAAGGTGTGACTCAGAACTCTCTGGACTCCGTCAGCGACCGCGATTTTGCAATTGAATTCTGCTCCTGCGCTTCGCTCATCATGATCCACATTTCCCGTATGTCCGAAGAGCTCATCTACTGGATGAACACCAACTTCGCATACATCATGCTGCCGGACAGATTCACGACGGGTTCCTCCATCATGCCGCAGAAAAAGAATCCGGACGTTCCGGAAGCTGCCCGCGGCAAGTCCGGACGCGTGGTCGGTCACCTGATGGGCCTTCTGATGCTGATGAAGGGACAGCCCCTTGCTTACAACAAAGACAATCAGGAAGACAAAGAGCCGCTCTTTGACACGATTGATACCGTCAAAGACACTCTGCGCGCTTTCATCGAAATGATCCCCGGAATCCAGGTCAACAAGGCCCGTATGCGTGAAGCCGTCATGCTCGGTTATCCAACCGCTACAGACTTCGCCGACTACCTCGTCCGCAAAGGCCTGCCCTTCCGTGACGCTCACGAAGCTGTCGGCTGCGCCGTGCGTCTTGCTTCTGAGAAAGGCTGCGGTCTGCATGACCTCACGCTTGAGGAATTAAGAGAATTCAGCGATAAAGTCGGTGAAGATGTTTACGACAGTCTGACGCTTGAAGGCTCCATTGCTTCCCGCAACCACACCGGCGGCACGGCACCTTCTCAGGTCGCCAAACAAGTCGGCATTTGGAAAGAGCGTCTCAAGAACCGCGCTCATAAATAATTCAGGAACGCACGGGAACCTTAAAAGTTCCCTTGCTCCCACGCGAAACGCCCGGATCTCTCCGGGCGTTTCGCTTTTGCTATTCAGCAAAAATTATTCAGCGTCAATCTTGACGACCCAGCCTTCAGGACCTTCGATTTCGCCCATCTGGATACCGGTCAGTGTTTCTCTGAGCTTGGTGCAGATAGGACCCATCTTTTCCATGCCGGATGGGAAGTAGATATCGCCGTCAGGTGTATTGACCATACCGATCGGAGCCAAGACGGCAGCCGTACCGCAAAGAGCGCCTTCAGCCATGTCTTTGAGTTCGTTCAGCTTAACGGGACGCTCAACAACCTTATAGCCCAATCTCTTGGCAACGTCGATTAAAGAGCGGCGTGTGACGGAAGGAAGAATGGAATCGGACTTCGGAACAATGATTGTGCCTTCCTTGTCAACGAAAATCAGGTTGGCACCGCCGGTTTCTTCGATATAGGTGCGTGTAGCCGGATCAAGGTAGATGTTTTCGGCGTAGCCGTGGCGATGAGCTTCCATTGTCGGATGCAGACTCATAGCGTAGTTCAGACCGGCTTTGATATGACCGGTTCCGCGGGGAGCGGCACGGTCGAACTCAGGAACCGTCAGCTTAAGCGGCTTGATAGCGCCTTTGAAATATGCGCCGACCGGCATCACGAAAATTCTGAAAATAAACTCATGGGCCGGCGCCACACCGATCTGAGGACCGGAACCGATCATGACGGGGCGGATGTACAGCGTTGCGCCGGTGCCGTAAGGAGGAACCCAAGCAGCGTTGGCTGCGACAACGTCCTTGACGGCCTGAATGAATTTTTCTTTCGGGAAAGCCGGCATTTCAAGGCGTTCGGCACTGCCCATCATACGTTCTGCGTTCAAATCCGGACGGAAAGTAATGATATCGCCGTTGACGGTGGTGTAAGCTTTCAACCCTTCAAAACAGCACTGGGCATAGTGGAATACGCAAGCGGCTTCGGACAGTTCGATATTGGAATCAGTGATCATCTTACCTTCATCCCATTTACCGTCTTTCCAATGAGCTTCGAAACGGTAGTCGGTCGGTGTGTAGCCGAAGCCTAATTTGCTCCAGTCAATATCTTTTTTCTGCATTTTTTCTCCTACGAGATTCGTTTTGTTATAGATCCCTAATTGTAATAATTTGAAAGAAATTATTCGGACTTCTGAGGAGAAATTAGCAGGAGCGGCTTTTTTCAGACTTAAGAATTTCCGGCAACGGTCATTTCTTTAATCAGCACCGATCCGCTGAGGTAGCAGCCGTTCAAGTCCACGTCGTCTGACATCGCTTCGATAGACATGAAGATGTCTCTGAGATTGCCAGCAACGGTAATGCCTTCCACCGGGTAAGCGATCCTTCCGTTCTCCACCCAGAAACCGGATGCGCCCTTAGAGAAATCTCCTGTCGTGTAGTTGACGCCCTGCCCGATGAGCTCAGTTACTAAGAGGCCGGTTCCCATACGGGAGAGCAATGCGGAAAGCGTTTTTTCGGAGGCTTCCGGTGCTTCGGAGAAGATGAGGTTGTAGGGTCCGCCGGCATTTCCTGTTGTCGTCATTCCCAACTTGCGAGCCGAATAGCTGCTCAGAAAAAGTCCGCTCAGCACACCGTGATCGACGACTAAGCGTTCAGAAGGACGGACGCCTTCATCATCAAAAGGCGCCGAGCCCCAATAGCGCGGGATGAACGGATTCTCCAAAATGGAAAGATGATCGGGGAAAATCGGTTTATTCAGCATTCCTTCGAGGAAGGAGGTCTTGCGGTACAACGCTGAACCGCTTGCCGCATGAACAAAGGTTCTGAATAAGCTCTTGGCAACCGGTGCTTCAAAAACGACCGGGCACTTGCGGGTCGATAAACCGCGTGCCGACAGATGATCTACAGCTCTTTGGCCGGCGATCATGCCGACCTGCTGCGGCGAGAGCAAATCCATCGACGAAACGCCGGAAGTGTGCCAGGAGCCGACCTGCATTCCGTTTTGGTCCTCAGCGATCACTGAGGTGTCAATCGAATGGTCGCTAAAGGGATAGCCGTGCAAAAAGCCTTCGGTATTTCCCAAGATAAAAGAGCCGATCGTTGTCGTGACCATTGCGCCGTCGGAATTCACCACGCGTTTATCGACACTCAATGCCGCTTTTTCTGCTTCGACCGCCTTTTGAACCTGTTCTTCAATCGAGATGTTCCACGGATGGAAGAGATCAAGCTGACGTGGGTTCGTGCAGAGTCGTTCTTTATCCGGCAGGCCGTTGCATTCATCCGGTGTGGTGTAGCGCGCCATATCAAGCGCCGCTTTGACCGTTCTTAAGATCGATTCTTTGCGAAAGTCTCCGCTGGAAGCCACAGCCTTAGATTTACCGAGATAGACGGTAATTCCGAAATCTCGGTCATGGGTATGTTCGATGGATTCCGTTTCCCGATTTCTTACCGTAACACATGTCCCCTTCTCTTCACTGACTTCTACCGAAGCGGAAGTTGCACCTAGAGAAAGCGCTGTGTCTAAAGCATGCGAAACCAAGGAACCGAGCTCTTCTGAGCTACTTATTGTGGGAGTTTGACTCATATTTTGAAGCGGAAACTAAAGATTGGAGATTATGATAGCGCTTGATGCAAATATTACTAAAGAAGGTCACGCTAATATGAAGAATACAAACGAAAACCTTGAAGAAGAGTACAGCGGTCCGAGCAAAAGTGAACTGAAAAGAAGGGCCGAGCATCTGCAGGATCTCGGTAAAGAACTGACCACCCTGGGTGCCGAAACGCTGGCAAAAATCGAACTTCCCGAAGTCATTCTTAAAGCCATTGAGGATTATCACCGTGTTCCCTCCTTCGGTGCCAAACGACGCCAGCTCCAGCTTATCGGCAAATACATGAGAGCATTAGACGAAGACGCCGTTCGTCAGGCCATTGACCGTGCAACAGGCAACGATAAAGCGGCGGTGGCCGCACTGCATAAGAGTGAACGTCTGAGAGATGCGTTGATTGCAGATGATGCCGCTCTGACAAAATTTATTGCTCAGTTCCCTGACGTCAATGTTCAGGAAGTTCGTCAGCTTATCCGTAATGCTCGTAAAGAAGCCGAAGGCAATAAGCCTCCGAAATCCGCCCGTGCACTCTACAAACTAATCTACGCAATGGTTCTTCCTCCGATCGTGTTGGAAGCGACTGAGGAGGAAGACGATGAAGAATAGCAAAGCAAAAATCGGTCTGGTTTCCATTTCCGATCGTGCCTCTTCCGGAACTTATCAGGACAAAGGCATTCCCTCTTTAAAAGAATGGCTCGCTAAGGCTTTGCTTTCTGACTATGAAGTTGTGGAAAAACTCATTCCTGATGAACAGCAGCTTATCGAAGCGACTCTGAAAGAATTGTGTGATCAGGAAAACTGCGATTTGATTCTGACAACCGGAGGCACCGGTCCGTCTCGTCGTGACGTGACGCCTGAAGCCACGCTGGCTGTCGCCACTCGTACCCTTCCGGGATTCGGAGAACAAATGCGTGCGGTTTCTCTTGCCTTTGTTCCGACCGCGATTTTGTCCCGCCAGGTCGGCGTGCTTCGCGAAATCAAAGATCATGCCGCTTTGATCATTAACCTTCCGGGGCAGCCCAAGGCTATCGCTGAAACTTTGGAAGGCATTCCTTCCAAAGGCATTCACGGTATTTTTGCGGCAGTACCCTACTGTATTGATTTGATCGGCGGTCCGGCCATTGAAACCCGTCCTAATGTCGTTAAGGCTTTCCGCCCGAAATCCGCGCCGCAGCCTCATGTCATTGATGCAAAAATCATTGAACCAAAAGAAGGCAAAGCGGACTCCACGATCATCATGCTGCACGGCTTGGGCAGCGACGGATCGGATTTCGAACATTTCCGAGAGGAACTTGCAGCATGCGGCGCACCTGTCGAACAGGCTCGTTTGATTCTTCCGACCGCACCTGAACGTGCGATTGCAGCAAATGAAGGCTTCCTGATGCGCGGCTGGTTCGATCTTCTCGACACCGACGGAATCGGTGCCAGCGACGAGCCGGCACTTATTGAGAGCGCCCGTATCGCAGAACGTTTAATTGCCCTGGAAGAGACGAAAGGCATTAGACGGGATCGAATCTTCTTAGGAGGTTTCTCACAGGGCGGCTGCGTTGCGCTTTACACGGCTCTGAAACTCGACCGTCCGATCGGCGGCATCTTCTGCCTGAGCGGCTATCTGCCCATTGAGTCTGCTGACGATATTGAGCATGTCGGTCAAGGCATCCTCTCTCCGATTTTCCTCGCCTATGGAAAAGAAGACAGCGACGTACCGCCCGTGTACCCTGAGATCAGTGTTAGAGAACTTCGTAAGCTCGGAGCAACCGATCTTTGGTCCAAGGGATATGACGGAGCCGGTCATGATTTAAGCATCGAGGAAGTCACAGATCTGTCTGACTTTTTAGAAAAATCTTTAGTAGCTTCCCAATAAAGCTTTGTATCCGATTTGAGGCAAAAGTGCGCTTTTTTAAGGCGCTCTTTTTTATGCTGGAATCCTTAGGAAAAATATATAAAAACTAAGATCATGGAATCTTTTTGGGACAAACTGTTAAGCGGGTCGGAGGCGATCCTTGAGCCCTTGCACGTACCGCTGTTTACGGCCGGCGGCAGTCAGATCGACACGTTCGATATTCTCGAGTTCTGCTTGATCTTTCTCATTGCTTATTGGCTTGGCAAGTTAGGAGAAGAAAGCATCAGGAAGTTCGGCTCCCGTCACAACTCCGTCCGTCCGGAATCCCTTTCAATGTTTGCCCGCTTCATCCACTGGGGCATATTGGCCGTCGGCATTCTGATGGGCTTATCGATGATCGGTCTCCCGATCACACACTTGGCGATCTTAGTTTCTGCCTTATCAGTAGGCATCGGCTTCGGACTACAGACGATTGTCAATAACTCCGTTGCCGGTTTGATTTTGATATCGGAACGTGCGGTCAGCTTAGGCGATATTATTGCCACTCCGAGCGGCCAGGTGGGCCGGGTGACCATGATCACGATTCGTGCCACGCGTATTGTAACCCCGACTGGTCAAGCAATCATCATCCCTAATGCTTCCCTGATTAACGGCTCTTTTACCAATTACACCATGGATCGCCGAGGCGTTCGAAAGATCTATCCGTTCTCGATCCCTTACGGCATTGACTTTCGCAAGGTTAAAGAAATTATTGAAAAGGCTGCCGTCTCAGTTCCGTTCTGTATTAAGCCCGATGCACTCCATGAGATAGAGTGCGGTATCACCGGATTCGGGAATTTTGGCATTAATGTAGAACTGGTTGTTTGGGTTGATCCGATTGAATTGATGGAGCCGTACCGCCTAGAAGCGGCCTTTTTGAACGCTATCAATGATGCGTGTGTAGCAAACGGCATTGTGATGCCGGGACCCTCCTATGGGGTCACTGTCTCCCCGACACCGACACCTGTTGCGTTCAATGCTCAGGTTTCAGGCACCTCTTCTCCTGTGCCTTCTAATCTCCGGGCACCTGCTCCTACAAATCTTGTTCCCTCGGCAGATCCTTCGGAGAGTGCGAAAGCCATCGGACAAGTTCCGCCGGCACAAGCTGCAGCCATCATAGGAGTCCCGCAGTCTATGACTGAAAATCCTTCTCCAAAGAAAGAAAAAGAGGAATAGTTGACCTCGTAATTTCTCCTCAGACTAAAATTTCGTTATCAGTTTGAGGAGATTTTTTTTGAGTCATTACATCGGACGCTTTGCACCATCCCCAACCGGCCATCTACACGCCGGAAGTTTGGCATGCCTTTTAGCAAGTTATCTCGATGCTAAAGCTCATAGAGGAACGTGGATTATTCGCGTCGAGGACATTGATCCGCCTCGTGAACCTGCGTGGGCAGCAGAGGATCAGCTCGAAACCATCGAAGCGTTCAAGCTACACTCAGATCGTCCAATTCTCAGACAGTCAACTCGAATTGAGGCCTATCAACAGGCCCTCAACTTTTTAATCGGTAAAGGTCTGGCCTATGGGTGTGCTTGCACTCGCAAAAGAATCGAAGCCGCCTGCTTAGCTGCCGGCTTGCCACAGGGCGCCTATCCCGGAACTTGTCGCCATGGAACAGGCGGTGCACCGATTCGTGCGTGGCGCTTTCTTGTAGACGACGGTTTCATCTCTTTCAATGACAGATGGCAAGGTACGTTTAAACAGAACGTTTTGAGAGAAATCGGCGATTTTGTTATTCGGAGAGCCGACGGACTCTGGGCCTATCAACTCGCCGTTGTCGTCGATGACGGATTCCAGGGCGTGACACACGTTGTCCGCGGTGCTGACTTGATAGACAACACGCCGCGACAAATTTTGCTTCAGATAGCATTAGGTTTAACTACACCAGGGTACATGCACATCCCGCTTGTACTAGACAAGAAGGGGAACAAGCTCTCTAAACAGACATTGGCCCCAGCGATTGATCGAAGCAAGCCCGAAGAAGAAGCCGCACGTGCCTGGACTCACCTAGGATTCAAACCTTTTGCTTTCGATACTCTCGACGAGTTTTATTCAGAGGCAGTTAAGCGTTGGAGAACGAGATTCCAAATTAAAGCCTAGTTTCTGCGGCCTGTTCCACCTAACAGAACTGCAACTTCTCTCTTCTCCCCAGAGACAGATCTTGAGAAATTTTGTGGGGCGGGTTTCTTTCCAGAAGAACGACCTGGTACATAGGGCCGTGAGAAAAATGGATCCTCCGGCTTGCGAGGAGCTTTCCAAGCATCTGTACTTGAGGAAAACTTTCGTGGAAATCTTGCTCTCTTGCGAGGTTCAGGATCAAGCTCCTGCGGGATTAAATTTACCCTCGTCAGCTTGCGAATCGCATCAAAACTCTTCTTATCTTTGTCTGTAACCAGCATCAATGCCAGGCCCGAACTTCCTGCGCGACCTGTTCTGCCAATTCGATGAACATAGTCCTCAGGAACAAATGGAACGTCGTAATTAATCACGAGCGGCAGCTCGGCAATGTCCAAACCGCGGGCTGCGACATCCGTCGCCACCATGATATTTAAGGTTCCATCCTTGAAATCTTTCAACAGCTTCAAGCGCTCTTCTTGGGTTTTGTCTCCATGAATTGCATCAGCATTGAATCCACATTTTTCTAATTCACGTGCAAGTCTACGCGCCGTCAATTTTGCATTGACGAATACGATTGTCTGGAGCGGTTTGCCATCGGGGTCTTCTCCGCGGGTTTTCAGAAGTTCCACTAAAGCATCCGTTTTTTGAAGCTCGTTAACAGAGAAGACCTCCTGTTTAATGGTAGCTGCGGTCGCGTTTTGGCGAGCCACCTCGATAACAACAGGATCAGTCAAGAAATTTCCGGCTAACTTCTTAATTTCCGGAGAGAACGTAGCTGAGAACATCAGATTCTGGCGCTTTTTGGGAAGCGCATTCAGGATCCTGGAGATGTCCGGCAGAAAGCCCATATCCAACATACGGTCGGC
>ENA-ORCM01002998-ORCM01002998.1-human-gut-metagenome-genome-assembly--contig:-NODE-2998-length-11453-cov-18.816719_pt1 | contig 11453 bp, 6 predicted proteins | sample MGYA00242906_ERZ507928 | MGnify/ENA primary metagenome ERZ507928 (study PRJEB26167, sample SAMN06115497) | human gut metagenome | host: Homo sapiens | place: China:Shanxi | collected 2015-05-07...
TGATGCTGCACCGGGTAAAAAAGGAAAACGACCTGAACCATGACAAGTGGATCGGTGTCGGCGGCAAGTTTGAGGCGGAGGAAATGCCGGAGGAATGTATGATGCGTGAGGTAAAGGAAGAGACAGGTCTCACCCTGACATCCTACCGCGCGCGGGGCGTCATTACCTTTATTTCTAACGAGTGGGGCACCGAATATATGCATTTATATACGGCAGACCAGTTTACCGGGGAGATAACCGACTGCGACGAGGGAGAACTTGTCTGGGTTCCGAAAAAGGAGATCAAAGACCTGAAACTGTGGGAAGGTGACAAAATATTCCTGCGGCTTTTGGATGAGTGTGAGGAATATTTTTCGCTGAAGCTGGTATACGAAGGCGATACGCTGGTCGATAAAAAACTTATCATTGCCGGGAAAGAACAGAAAGCAGAGTGACAGGCCGGTAACAAAGGAGAGAAAAATGATAACAAAAACTTACCCGGTCGGCACCCTGCCTGCTTATAAATATGTAGTAGTTTTATCTGAATATCAGGGCAAAATTTTGTTGAGCAGACACAAAAAACGCACCACATGGGAGACACAGGGCGGAAAGATTGAACCGGGAGAGACACCGCTTATGGCGGCAAAGCGTGAACTTTACGAGGAGTCCGGGGCAGTGGATTTTAAAATAGAGCCGTTGTGCGACTATTGGGCGGGAGAGGTGCAGACCAAAGAAGAAGGAAATGGACGTGTCTTTCTTGCAAAGGTAAAAAAGCTGTCAGCCATGCCGGAAAGTGAGATGGCAGAGGTACGCACCTTTGACGAACTGCCGGAAAAACTGACTTATCCGGCGATCACACCGACACTGTTTGAGCGGAAAAAACAGGGCATCGGGAAACGTCTGCTTTACGGCACTGGAAATCCTGCAAAATTAAGTCTGATGCGGTAGACGACATATGTTGTCGTAAAAAGATTATATCTTAATTAGTAGTCGATTAAAAACGCTCTGCCATTGGCAGATTACAAAATATATCTCCGCCCAACTTGCAAAAAGGGTCCCTACTGTCAAATTGCAGGGATCCTTTTGCTTTATACAATTTACTCCGCATGACTTAGGAAAGCTGTCCTCTGTCAAAAGGAAGATTATCGAATAACGGAGTTTTTTTTACTGTCGAATTGTATAAAAACCGGTCGTGAGTTTGTTTCCTGAGAGAATTTTGTTACTTTTGTATTCGAAAGAGTTACTTGAAGATACAACTCTGCAAATCGCTAAAATGCGCACAGTTACCAAATTGTTATCTCTCAATTCCCCAAATTATGCAAAGTGTTTATTCTTCAATTGGTTATCTTAACCGCGAATAATCTAAAATAAAAAAACGATGTTTCAGAAACTTGTAGCTATAGAGCCGGTCAGTCTGGTTCCGTCGGCCGAAAAAGCGTTGTATTCATTTGCCGGTCAGGTGGTGATGTATCCTGACATACCCGCGAATGATGATGAAATCATTGCCCGTATCGGAGATGCTGATGCGGTGCTTTTGAGTTATACCTCCCGTATCAACCGGTATGTACTCGAGTGTTGTCCGAATGTGAAATACATTGGAATGTGTTGTTCACTCTATTCTCCCGAAAGTGCCAATGTCGATATTCGCTATGCTAATGAACGGGGTATCACGGTGACAGGTATTCGGGATTATGGTGACGAGGGAGTAGTGGAATATGTAGTCAGTGAGTTGGTGCGCTGTTTGCACGGCTTTGGGCAGGAATCGTGGGAGGAGTTGCCTCGTGAGATCACCGGATTGAAAGTCGGAATAGTCGGACTGGGTAAGTCGGGCGGCATGATAGCGGACGCTTTGAAGTTCTTTGGTGCTGATATTTCATATTATGCCCGCAGTGAGAAAGAAGCGGCTACTGCCAAAGGATATCGCTTTTTGTCATTGGGGAAACTCCTTGCAGAGAGTGAAGTCATTTGTTGTTGCCTTAATAAAAATACGATTCTGTTGCACGAAGAGGAATTTAAGCAGATGGGTAACCGGAAGATCTTATTCAATACCGGTTTGTCACCAGCATGGGATGAGGCTGCTTTTACTGAATGGCTGGAAGGTGATAACCTTTGTTTTTGTGACACGATAGGCGCATTGGGGGGTGAGCAACTGCTCAATCATCCGCATGTACGTTGTATGCAGGTGTCTACTGGCCGCACGCGTCAGGCGTTTGACCGCCTGAGCGCAAAAGTGTTGGCCAATTTGTCAGAATACAATGGGTGATGCGATATTAATCAGGGTGCTCACTACTGACCACCCTGCAATATCCGATGTAGCACTATAAATGTCTACTACGGCATGCACCTGGTCATTTTTGATTTCTACTCTTTGCGTATCTCCCACAAATCCGGGAGTAGACTGTATGGATACCTGCATGTTCTCCGGACCGACAGAAGCCCGTGAAGCGGCAACTGTAACATTCACTTTGGTTGGAAAGAGGCGAATAGCTTCCGCAGCACTACCGGAGAAAACAGTACGTTGCTCCGTTTGCAAGGAATCATCATAAACGGGAGTTCCTTTGAGTCCATTAGGACCTTTTTCATTGAAGAAGCGGGCCGTCGTATTTCCCATCAGAGAGGCAGTTCTTAAAACATCGAATCCACCGGTAGCTCCGGATGCAATATAGACCCGTGTACCATTTGCTCTGGCGGTTTCTGTCACTTCCTGATAGAATGTCTCGTCTGCCAAAGCACCGATAGACAAGGTAATGACAGAGGTTCCGTTTCTCAATGCCGGCAAAGCCAATTCCCGCATAGCGGCAGGAGAGGCCGATTCTACCAGATAATCTGGTTTTAATGCCAATAACTCTTCCAATTTGGCACAAGCAATGCAAGGCTTGCCATGTTGCTGCATTTTATTTACGATGTGCGCTGCTTTTGACGCCGTACGCGAATAGACACCTACCAGATTATAATCTGGTAATAAGCCTTTGACAACTGCATCCGCAACGATTTCTGCAAGTCGTCCACATCCTACAATGACTAATTTTTTCATGCAACAAAGATAATACTTTTATTGGTAAGAGCTTCGGTTGGTAATATGGTATTTATTTTCATCAGGTATGTATCCGGGGGTTGTTCCTTTAATTTATGAACTATTTGTAATAAGATTACGAAGATTTTCTCTACATTTGTCTTTATTAATCTTGTAATCTTCTATTAAAGTTTAATACTCCGATGAAAAAAAAGTACCTGATATTTCTTTTACTTCTCTCTTTTCCATTATATACCTGGGCCGATAAGACCTTGGACTCACTGTTGAATGTGCTTGATTTGACGATTCAAGAACATGAGACTTATGTCGCTCAACGTGAATCACGTATCAAGCACCTTAAAGAACTGACGCACGGAATAGAACCTAATTCCGCGGAACAGTACAATCTGAACAGTCAGATATACAAAGAATATAAAGCCTTTATTTGCGACTCTGCCATCCACTATTTGAATGAAAATATCCGGATTGCAGAGCGCTTGCGTGATACGGACCGGAAGATAGAAAGTCAGTTGCAGCTTTCGCTATTATTATCATCAACTGGAATGTATAAAGAGTCTCTTGATGTGCTGGAATCGGTAGATCGTCGGAAAATCATTCCTCGTTTAATAGCCGATTATTACACCTGCTTTGACCATGTGTATGGCGAGTTGGGCGTTTATACACAGGATAAAACCTTTTCGGGACGTTATTGGAGTATTTCACAGGCATATAGAGATTCATTATATGCTATATTGCCTCCGGAATCGGAAGAATACCTGCTGATGCGTGAAGCATCATTTCGCGATCAACGCCAGTATGAGGATGCCCTGAAAGTGAATGATCTCCGGTTGACGAAAATAGAACCATATACTCCCCAATATGCGATGGCTACTTATCATCGTTCTTTGATTTACAAGTACAGTAATGATAGTCTGGGAGAGAAACGGAATCTTTGTCTTTCTGCTATATCGGATATTCGTTCTGCCATTAAGGACCATGCTTCGTTGTGGATGCTTGCCCAGCTACTTTACGAAGATGGTGATATGGAACGTGCGTACCAATATATGCGCTTTTCGTGGAATGCGACCAAGTTCTACAATGCCCGTCTGCGTAGTTGGCAGAGTGCTGACGTGCTTTCATTGATTGATAAAACCTATCAGGCAATGATTGAAAAGCAGAACGACCGTCTTCAACAGAACCTGCTGCTTATCACTGCACTATTGGTGTTGTTGATTGTAGCTTTGGGATATATCTACCGTCAGATGAAAAAGCTGGCAGATGCAAGAAATCATCTTCAGGTAGCTAATAAGCAGTTAAACGGATTGAATGAGGAGTTGAGGCAAATGAATAGTTGCCTGTCTTCTACCAATATCGAACTCTCGGAGTCCAATCAGATTAAGGAAGAATATATTGCCCGTTTCATCAAGCTGTGTTCTACTTATATCAACCGTTTAGACGCTTACCGGCGGATGGTGAATAAGAAAGTGTCTGCCGGACAAATTGCGGAATTATTAAAGATAACGCGTTCCCAGGATGCTCTTGACGAAGAACTGGAAGAATTGTATGCTAACTTTGATACAGCCTTTTTGCATCTCTTCCCTAACTTTGTGGGAAAATTCAATGACTTATTACAGGAAAATGAACAGATTTTACCGAAGAAAGGCGAGTTATTGAATACTGAACTGCGCATCTTTGCTTTGATACGTCTGGGTATTGAAGACAGTTCACAAATTGCGGAGTTTCTTCGTTATTCGGTGAACACAATTTATAATTATCGGGCGAAAGTAAGGAATAAAGCCCGTGGATCGAGAGAGGATTTTGACGATTTAGTGCGAAAAATTCGCTAATTCGGACTGTAAATCAACCACTTTTTTAGGTATACGTTTTGAATGTAAATGGGTGAAAATAAGTGGATTATCGTTTTGTATGATCCACTTATTGCCCCCTTCTTGTTAGCTCACTTTAATTTCTTTATACTTTTGACCTGTGCTTCGAAAGTAATGAGAATAGCCCATTGCTGACGAGCGTCTTATTATTAACTTTAAAACTTAGTACGCATGAAAAAAAACAGGCGAAAAATCCTTTCGGGGAGTCGCAAGATTTTCTTTGCTATCTTGGCAATGTTTTTATCTTTGAGTGCATCCGCACAGCAAATTACTGCATCCGGTCAGGTCCTGGATGCTCAAAAAGAACCGCTAATCGGTGTTAGTGTACAAGAGAAAGGTACGTCTAACGGAGCAATTACCGATTTAGATGGCAACTTCACATTAAACGTTAAGCAAAACGCCATTTTGATATTCTCTTATGTGGGTTATAAGTCGCAGGAGGTAAAGGCAGCCCAACAGATGAAGATCACACTTCAGGAAGATAATGAAGTGCTTGATGAAGTGGTGGTCATCGGTTATGGTTCGGTGAAACGGAAAGATGTGACCACCGCTATCTCTTCCGTATCTACCAAGGATTTGGATATGCGGCCCATTGTTTCGGCCGGACAGGCCATTCAAGGTAAGGCAGCCGGTGTCTCGGTGATTCAGCCTAACGGTACGCCGGGCGGTGAAATGTCTATCCGTGTTCGTGGTACTACTTCAATGAATGGTAGTAATGATCCGTTGTATGTAGTAGATGGAGTGCCTGTAGACAATATCAAGTTCCTTTCTCCGAATGATATTGAGAGTATGCAGATATTGAAAGATGCTTCATCAGCATCTATCTACGGTTCGCGTGCCGCTAACGGAGTCATTCTAATTACTACGAAGGCCGGTGCAGCCGGTAATGCCAAAGTTTCTTTGACAGCCCAGTTCGGTTTGAACAAAGTGGCCGATAAAGTAGAATCCCTGAATGCAGCACAATATAAAGAATTGCAGGATGAAATCGGACTAGTGTCTTTGCCGGACGGATTACCCGATCGCACCGACTGGTTTGATGAAACGTATACGACCGGAAAGACTCAAAATTATCAGGTAGCTGTATCCAATGGTAATGAGAAAATGAAATATTACCTTTCTGCGGGTTACCTCAAAGAACAGGGAGTGTTAGACATCTCTTATTACAAGCGTTACAATTTCCGGGTGAATTTGGAAAATCAGGTTCGTAAATGGCTGACAGTAAGTGCTAATATCTCTTATTCAGATTATACAAGCAATGGAGGCGGAGCAATGGGAACAGGCTCGAATCGGGGTGGTGTTATTCTGGCTGTTATCAATACACCGACTTATGCGCCGGTGTGGGATGCTTTGAACCCTAATCAGTATTACAATAACTTCTATGGAGTGGGTAATATCACCAATCCATTAGAAAATATGGCCCGTGCGAAAAATAACAAAGACAAAGAAAACCGCTTGTTGGCATCGGGTAATATATTGCTGACTCCATTTCCGGAACTGAAGTTTAAGTCTACTCTTACTCTTGACCGTCGCAACGCCGTTAATACCACTTTTCTTGATCCGATTTCTACTGCTTGGGGCCGCAATCAGTACGGTGAGGCTTCGGACAATCGGAATATGAACACGGTGCTGACATTTGATAATGTATTGACTTATAATAAAAACTTCAAGAAACATGGCTTGGAAGTAATGGCCGGTTCGTCATGGACGGATTCAGACTATTCAAATAGCTGGATCAACGGTTCACACTATCGTAGCGATCAGATTCAAACATTGAATGCTGCCAATAAAATATCTTGGGATAATACAGGTACGGGTGCATCTCAATGGGGAATTATGTCATTCTTCGGACGTGTAGCTTATAACTTCGACAGTAAATACCTGGTAACAGCTAATCTTCGTGCCGATGGTTCTTCTAAATTGCATCCCGATCATCGTTGGGGCGTATTTCCTTCATTCTCTGCAGCCTGGCGTATTTCTTCGGAAAAGTTCATGGAGGACCTTACATGGATTGACGATTTAAAATTGCGCGGTGGCTGGGGACAAACCGGTAACCAGTCGGGTATTGGTGACTATGCATATTTGCAGCGTTACAATATCGGTCGTATCGAATGGTTTAAGAAAGGCGGCGAAGGTGATTCTACTGATTATGCAAATGCTGTTCCTACCATTAGCCAGGCCAACTTGCGTACATCTGATTTAACATGGGAAACCACGACACAGACCAATATAGGTCTGGATCTGACCATATTGAATGGACGGTTGACGTTTAATGCCGACTATTATTATAAGAAGACCAAAAACATGTTGATGAATGTATCATTACCTGCCGGTGCCGCAGCCGCTACGTCTATTGCCCGTAACGAGGGTGAAATGGTAAATAAGGGTTTTGAGCTTTCTATTAGTTCGAAAAATCTTCGTGGAGGAGCATTTACATGGGATACAGACTTCAATATCTCTTTTAACCGGAATAAATTGACAAAACTGGAATTACAGAAAGTTTATTACGATGCTAAAACTGCGGATGTGGTGAATGACTATGTGGTACGTAATGAGCCGGGCCGTGCTTTGGGAGGTTTCTACGGTTATATAAGTGATGGGGTAGATCCTGAAACCGGTGAATTGATGTATCGTGATTTGAACAATGACGGTAAAATATCATCTTCCGACCGTACCTATATCGGTGATCCGAATCCGGATTTCACCTATGGTATGACTAATACCTTTTCATGGAAAGGCTTTAATTTGAGTATCTTTATCCAAGGTTCTTATGGAAACGATATTTATAATGCTTCACGTATTGAAACGGAAGGTATGTATGATGGTAAGAATCAGTCGGCCCGTGTACTGAATCGTTGGAAAATACCCGGACAGATAACAGACGTGCCTAAGGCTAATTTCAAATTGCTCAATTCTACCTATTTTGTAGAAGATGGCAGTTATCTAAGATTGAAGGATGTTTCCTTGTCCTACAACGTTAAAGGTAAACTGTTGAAGAAATGGGGAATTACCCGTTTGCAACCTTACTTCACGGCTACTAACCTGCTGACATGGACCAACTATTCGGGAATGGACCCGGAAGTAGCATGGGTAACACACGGAGGACTGGAGCCGCTTCAGGAGCGTATGTGTGTACGTCCAACTTCTGAGACACTGTTCTGCGATTTCTACTCCAGAGATATTCATTCTTACCGTGATCTGCCGAAAGTATACAATCAGTGGTGTTCTGTTATGCGTTGGGAGAAGACAACAAGACCGTTTTTGCGTTCCAGAGAGTTCTTATGGCAGGAAGGACATACCGCGCACGCAACAGCAGAAGAAGCAGAAGCACGTACGATCCAGATGCTGAATGTTTATGCAGATTTCTGTGAAGAAGTTCTGGCGATCCCGGTTGTAAAAGGAAGAAAGACCGACAAAGAAAAATTTGCCGGAGCAGAAGCAACTTACACGATTGAATCCCTGATGCACGACGGAAAAGCACTGCAGTCCGGAACAAGCCACAATTTCGGTGATGGATTTGCAAAAGCTTATGATATCCAGTTTACAGACCGTGACAACAAACTGAAATATGTTCACCAGACATCCTGGGGTATGACCACACGTATGATCGGTGCGATCATCATGGTACATGGAGATAACAGCGGTCTGGTGCTGCCGCCGAGAATCGCTCCGGTACAGGTAGATATCATCCCGATCCAGCAGAAAAAGGCAGGCATCCTGGAGAAAGCAGCAGAAGTGGAAGCAACACTGAAAGCGGCTGGATTAAGAGTGAAAACAGATGATACTGACAGAAGCCCGGGATGGAAATTCTCCGAGCAGGAGATGCGTGGTATTCCGGTTCGTGTGGAGATGGGACCAAAAGATATCGAAGCAGGTCAGGCTGTTGTCGTACGCCGTGACACACGTGAAAAGATCATCGTAGCAATTGACGAACTGGCAGCAGAATTGCCGAAGATCCTGGATAGCATGCAGAAAGATATGCTGGAGAGAGCACGCAAACACAGAGATGCACATACTTATGTTGCTCATAACATGGAAGAGTTAAAAGACATCGCAGACAACAAACCAGGATTTATCAAGGCTATGTGGTGCGGTGAACGTGAATGTGAAGATAAATTAAAGGAAGATGCAGGAATCACATCACGCTGTATGCCGTTTGAACAGGAAACCATTTCCGACGTATGCGTATGCTGCGGAAAACCGGCGAAAAAAATGGTATACTGGGGCAAAGCATATTAAAAAATACGGAACGCAGATCAATAAGCAGCGAAAAAGGCTGTAAATATTTGCTTTAAAACGAAAAGGCCGTAACCTTTCGAAACAAAAATTGTTTTCGAAAGGTTACGGCTGTTTTTGTATCAGATGTGAGATGACTTACGTCTCTGTCATTGCCGGAAGTGTTTGTAAACGTGTGCCAAGTCTCATGTGAGATCGACTTGGCCGGACTGTTTTGGGGAGGTGAGAGTTATTTCTCAGGCTTGCGGTATGCGTACACAGCCAGTCCGTCTTTCATGGGAAGTTTCGGAGATCCCTGGATCAGCGGAAGTGCATAATCAATAAATGCCTGAGCAATATCAGTTCCGTCTTTTGTGATCCATTCAACAGGAACCGTCTTTTCCTGATTGCAGATCAGGTTGACATCCTCAAGGCCACATTCCATCACGTATGGTTTGTCAGATTTACGGACAAAGCTGACCATCTTGCCGGTTTCACCGCTGATGGCAGAAGTCACGCCGAAAGCTCCAGCCTGTGCAGCTTCCAGTGCATCCGTTTCAGACTGCAGGAAGGCAGAACATCTCTGATTGACATTCAGCTCGACCGAGCGAACTTTTACACCGAGGCGGTCACGCACCAGATTTTCCAGATATTTGCCGCAGCCGGTCAGCATTTTGTGTCCAAATGCATCGACACCTGCAGAGGCTGCATATTCACAGATAAAGGTGCCATCCTTGTCATGAATGCCTTCGGATACACAGACGATCAGGTTGTTTTTTGTCTTAAAACATTCTTCCAGAGAAGCAAGGAAAGATTCCTGGTCAAAATCCGCCTCCGGCAGATAAATCAGCACCGGGTTGTCCAGATTAAATTTACGGGCAAGTACGGATGCTGCGGTCAGCCAGCCGGCATGGCGGCCCATGATCTCAATGATGGTAACAGATTTTGTATTATAAACAGAAGCGTCCAGTCCGATTTCACAGACGGAAGCAGCCACATATTTTGCGGCACTGCCGAATCCCGGTGTGTGGTCGGTGAGGATCAGGTCGTTGTCGATCGTTTTCGGAATACCCATGATACGTACATCAATGTTGTGGGCAGCAGCATAGCGGGAAAGCTTGCTGACCGTATCCATAGAATCGTTTCCTCCTATATAAAAAAAGTAACCGATGTTCATCTCTTCAAATTTCTGAAACAGCAGAGGATAGATCGCATCATTTAAATCATCCGGAAGTTTGAAACGGCAGGAACCAAGGTAAGCCCCTGGAGTTGTACGCAGAGCTTCCAGTGTATCGTTATCCAGTTCTTTCATATCCATAAAGCGTCCGTCTAAAAATCCCTGGATGCCGTTGATCATGCCGTAGACATGTTCAATCTCTTCGCTGCGGTTAAAACCTTCACGGATCACACCGTAAAGACTGCTGTTGATAACGGCGGTCGGTCCGCCGGACTGTCCTACAATTAAATTTTTCACAAGTTAAGCTCCTTTCAGCTTCTTTTTGGCATTCCTTTCTATTTTACTACATTTCCTGAAAAAAAACTATTATGAATCGCGGGAAATTCTAAAAATAATTCTCTCTGTTTCATCCATTACTTTTTCAGAATATTTTTGGAAATATTCAGGAAAAGTCAAAGAAACCGACCGAAAAATTTACGGAATCTCGTACAAACGAGGTAAAAACATAAAAAATAATTGACAAGCACAAAACCCGGCGGTATTATAGAACACAAGATTTTTTATTAAAATATAATAAAGATAAAAAATCTGTAAAGTGAAGTTTTAGAAGGAGGAAAAATATTATGAAAAAATTCACAAGATTTTTTGCTACCGTTGCAGCAGTCTCTATGGTAGCTGCTTCTTTGACAGGATGTGGAAGTAAATCTGACAACACAGCAAGCACAGACACAACTGCTGATTCAGCAACAGCAGGTGATACACTGAAGATTGGCGGAATCGGACCGATCACCGGAGGAGCAGCCGTATATGGACTGGCTGTTAAAAATGCAGCAGAGCTGGCAGTAAAAGAGATCAACGAAGCAGGCGGTATCAATGGCATGCAGGTTGAATTTAAATTTGAAGATGATGAGCATGATGCAGAGAAATCGGTAAACGCTTACAACTCCCTGAAAGACTGGGGTATGCAGATGCTGATGGGTACTGTTACATCCACACCTTGTACAGCAGTTGTTGAAAAAACACATGAAGACAATATGTTCCAGCTGACACCGTCAGGTTCCGCTGTTGAATCTATTAAATATGACAATGCGTTCCGTGTATGCTTTTCTGACCCGGGTCAGGGTACTGCATCTGCAAAATACATCGGTGAGAATAAGCTGGCATCAAAAGTAGCCGTTATCTACAA
>ENA-ORCM01003003-ORCM01003003.1-human-gut-metagenome-genome-assembly--contig:-NODE-3003-length-11445-cov-3.829082_pt1 | contig 11445 bp, 15 predicted proteins | sample MGYA00242906_ERZ507928 | MGnify/ENA primary metagenome ERZ507928 (study PRJEB26167, sample SAMN06115497) | human gut metagenome | host: Homo sapiens | place: China:Shanxi | collected 2015-05-07...
GTTGCCGTTCCAAATAGACTGGTCTTACTTATTTACAAGAAACCTGTTTTTGCAGCTCATATCATAGATGATATCTACATCATTTTCGTCGAGTTTTCGTACAGAGTATTTTTGTGATAAAGAATTTATATTCATGTTCATAGATCCTCCATTATAATATTGGGGTTCAATAGTTTTTCACAACATGATGACTGGCAAAGTGCATCTGACATCATAAGATATTGAAATATCGCAGATTGGGCATATGGCAAAGAAACTGCAGCAGTATACCCACAAAACCCCCTGATTTTCCTGCGTTTTGGGTATATATAATAAAAACGGATCTGCTATGCCCATTATCAGTGAAAAATCACTCAAAATCCCCATATTTTTGGGTATAAACAGCAGATTTTTTCTGTATATACCCAATCGACAAAAATTCATGATCAATTTTCACTCAAATAACGACCGCTGAACGTATTTTTCCGGAAAATGATGCAGATAAGCAAAACATTCATCCGGCGAACAAAGGATGCCAGCCTTTTGGCATTGTTCCACGATCATTGGAATGAGCATTTTTTCATTCGGGCTTGGCAGGTTGTAGGCATTACCGTAAGTGCGGATATATTTTTCCTTCATCCCCGGAAAATCTTTATCGAGGGCATGGTAGAAATACTCCCTGTCGCCATCCCGGAGGGTTACGCCAATGCCCCAGAATATAATCCCCTTTACGCCGGCGTCCACGCAGGCATCCAGCAGATTTTTTATGTTATCAGCAGTGTCATTGATAAACGGCAGGATCGGTGTGAGCCACACTACAGTGGGAATACCGGCTTCTTTACATTTCATCAGGACGTCGATGCGCTCTTTGGTGGTGGAAACATCTGGTTCTATCTTTTTACATAAATCTTCATCGTAAGTGGTGAGTGTGATCTGCACGATGGCTTTTGCCTTTTCATTGATGGACGTTAACAGGTCAAAATCTCTTAAAATCCGGGCTGACTTTGTCTGTACCGCAACACCAAATTCGTACCGGTCGATCAGCTCTAAACACCGCCTGGTCAGCAAAAGGCGCTCCTCCACATGAAGATAAGGATCGCACATGGCACCGGTTCCGATCATACATTTCTGACGCTTCGATCGCAAAGCCTTTTCTAACAATTCCGGGGCATTTTCCTTTACCTCAATATCTTCAAATGCATGTGTAAAACCATAGCACCTGCTCCGGCTGTCGCAGTAAATGCATCCGTGGGAACATCCACGGTAAATATTCATTCCGTTATCCTTTGATAAAAGCCTCTTCGCCTGAACAAAATGCATGAGAAATCTCCTGTAGTTAAAATTAAAAATCCGATTAATCCCATTAAAACATAAGTAAAGAAAAATCACAATCAAGATCAGAACAAAAAAATAATGAGGAAACAGTCGTAACCTACAGAGCATAGATTTCCTTTTTTTCGGTATCGAGGGCATGTAGAATGCAGTTTTCCGGGTGCCGCCGGCAGATTTGAGACTTTGGAAGAAAATTAGAAAATCTTAGTATGCCTGTTCACTCACAGTGTTGTGCTGCCATGGACGGCAGCACAAGTCCTGATGTGCCAGGGAAGGCACATTCAGGACGTACACGTCATTCCGAAACCAACTCAAACAGGCATACTTAGCTTTTCTTATTTTCGCACAACGGAACCAAACCTGCCAGCGGCACCCGGAAAACTGCGCCTTACACTGTCCCTTAATACCTAAGTACCAATTTGCAAAACTTTATCAAATTACCTTGACAAATATTTCCATCAGTCATATACTTTGAAAAGCTAATTATTTGACTATCAAACTATTTGAAAGGCAAATGATTACATGAATCAGAAAATAAGAAAAGAAAATCAGCCCACAATAGAAATAAGGGCAAGGCGCTGGAAAAATAATAAGGCATGCGCAGAAAAGGAGAAAAAATATGTTAGAGAAAATGATCCCGATTATTGCAGAGCAGTTAAATGTGAATGAGTCTGAAATCAAGGCAGAGTCCAATTTCAAAGATGACTTAGGAGCAGATTCCTTAGATTTATTTGAACTTGTCATGGCTCTTGAGGAAGAGTTTGGCGTGGAGATCCCATCTGAGGATTTACCTTCTATCGTAACTGTCAATGATGTTGTCGAGTACTTAAAAGGAAAAGGTGTGGCTTAAGTATGGAGACAAGGGTAAGTAAACTGCTGGGAACGAAATATCCGGTCATTCAGGGTGGTATGGCATGGGTTGCGGAATATCATCTTGCAGCGGCAGTTTCAAATGCCGGAGGTTTAGGTATCATTGGAGCGGCAAGTGCACCGCCTGAGGTGGTCAGAGAGCAGATCAGGGAGGCAAAGAAGCTGACTGACAAACCGTTTGGCGTGAACGTCATGCTGTTAAATCCAAATGCAGCCGAGGTTGCACAGATCGTCATTGAAGAGGGCGTTAAGGTTGTGACCACAGGTGCCGGAAATCCCGGAAAATTCATGGATGCATGGAAACAGGCAGGCGTTGTTGTGATTCCGGTCGTTGCGAGTGTTGCAATGGCAAGAATGATGGAACGTGGCGGAGCAGATGCAGTCATTGCAGAGGGAATGGAGTCTGGCGGACATATCGGTGCACAGACGACCATGACACTCGTTCCGCAGGTGGCAGATGCAGTACAGATACCGGTCATTGCCGCAGGGGGAATTGCAGACGGTAGAGGTATGGCGGCAGCATTTATGCTCGGCGCCGAAGGAGTACAGATGGGAACCAGATTTGTGGTTGCAAAAGAATCCATCGTGCATCCGAACTATAAAGAGCGTGTCATCAAGGCAAAAGACATTGACTCAGAAGTGACAGGCATGAGCACCGGACATCCGATCCGGGTTCTTCGCAACCAGATGAGCCGCGAATATTTAAAAATGGAAAAAGAGGGCGCTTCATTTGAAGAGTTAGAGCACCTTACACTTGGGTCCCTGCGCAAGGCAGTCATTGACGGTGACGTGGTCAACGGAAGCCTAATGGCAGGACAGAGCGCCGGCATGGTAAAAAAAGAAGAAAGCTGTAAAGAGATCATCGAGGACGTTGTGACACAGGCGGAGTCACTGCTTGGAAGATAGTGCAAAAATAAGCGCAAGAATGGAGATTAACATGGGAAAGACGGTTTTTATGTTTCCGGGACAGGGAGCACAGTACATAGGAATGGCAAAGGATTTTTACGATGCCATCCCGGAATGCAGAGAAGTATTTGAGGAGGCATCCGAGGCGTCAGGACTTGATATCGCTGCGTTATGCTTTGAGGGAAACGACAAGATCAATATCACGGAGTATACACAGATCTGTATGCTGACCGCCGAGGCTGCGATCCTGCGTGCATTGGAGGTAAAAGGCTATAAAGCAGATGTGACTGCAGGCTTAAGCCTGGGAGAATATGGAGCATTGATTGCCTGCGGAGCACTGAGCAGAAAAGATGCATTTGCACTGGTGCGCAAAAGAGGGATCTACATGCAGGAGGCAGTGCCGGAGGGCGGAGCCATGGCAGCAGTCCTGGCACTGGATACCGCGCAGATTGAGGAAGCCTGTAAAAAAACAGAGGGCATTGTATCGATCGCAAACTATAACTGCCCGGGGCAGATCGTCATTACCGGAGAAGAAAAAGCCGTAGCGGCAGCCGGAGAGCTCTGCAAAGAAGCCGGAGCAAAACGTGTTGTTCCGTTAAAGGTCAGCGGACCGTTCCACTCAGCAATGTTAAAGGGTGCCGGAGAAAAACTTGGCGAGGAATTAAAACATGTAACAGTCCATACACCGGAAATCCCGTATGTCGCAAACGTGACAGCAGACTATGTGACAAAAGAAGAGGAGATCAAACCATTACTGGAAAAACAGGTGTCCTCATCTGTCCGCTGGCAGCAGACGATTGAGCGTCTGATCGCAGATGGCGCAGATCTGTTTATAGAGATCGGACCGGGAAAAACACTGACCGGATTTATGCGTAAAATCAACCGCGATGTAACGGCAGTCAACATTGATAAGTTTGAGGATTTCAAGAAGTTTATTGCGGAGAATTAATACGCGGAATCAATGTTATCAGCTTTCGTTAACTAAAAAATTATTTTTAATAACGAAGGCATGGTGCCGCAGTTATCAGAAAAAGGAGAAGTTATGTTAACAAATAAGACAGCACTGGTTACCGGTGCAAGCCGCGGCATCGGAGCTGCGATCGCAAAAAGTCTTGCAAAAGAAGGTGCATTTGTCATCATCAATTACAACGGTTCTAAAGAGCGTGCCGATGCTGTTGCGGCAGAAATCACAGCGGATGGCGGCAAAGCGGCAGTTTACGGCTGCAATGTATCTGATTATAGTGCCTGTGAAAAAATGGCAAAAGACATCATGGAGACATACGGTCATCTGGATATTCTGGTCAATAATGCCGGTATCACGCGGGATGATCTTTTGATGAAAATGAGCGAGGAAGCATTTGACGCGGTCATTGCGACAAACCTCAAGGGAACTTTTAACACGATCCGTCATTTTTCACGCTATCTGTTAAAGCAGCGTTCCGGAACGATCATCAATCTATCATCCGTATCCGGTATTCTTGGAAATGCAGGACAGGCAAATTACAGTGCAAGCAAGGCGGGCGTGATCGGACTGACCAAAAGTGTGGCGAGAGAACTTTCTTCCCGTGGGATTACCTGCAATGCGGTTGCGCCGGGATTCATTGATACGGAAATGACAGCGCAGATGACAGACAAGGCAAAGGAAGCAGTGAAAACGCAGATCCCGCTCGGCAGAGTCGGAAAAGTGGATGATATTGCGGAGGTAGTGACATTTTTAGCCTCGGAGAAAGCATCCTACATCACAGGACAGGTAATTTCCGTGGACGGCGGTATGAGCATATAAGCAGTAAAAACATTTTGACTGCATGGTATTGTGTCGGATCAAAAAGGAAAAGCCTGAATTTGGGGCTTGAAGAATGGAAAGGAAAAGTTATGAGCAGACGAGTAGTGGTAACAGGAATGGGCGCGATCACTCCGATCGGACTTAGTGTGGAGGAGTTCTGGCAGTCCGTAAAAGAAGGAAAAACCGGTTTCGGGGAGATTACAAAATTTGATACGGAAGGATACAAATGCCATCTTGCAGCGGAAGTAAAAGATTTTGATGCAAAACAGTATATGGATGCGAAAACGGCAAGACGTATGGAATTATTCTGCCAGTATGCAGTGGCAGCAGCAAAAGAAGCGATTACAGATGCCGCTCTTGACATGGAAAAGGAAGATCCTTACCGTGTCGGTGTATCTGTCGGAAACGGAATCGGAAGTCTTGGGGGAATTGAGCGTGAGCATAAAAGACTGTTGGAAAAAGGACCGTCCAAAGTAAATCCGCTGTTCGTACCGCTTGTCATTTCCAATATGGCAGCCGGAAATGTCTCGATTGCATTCGGGTTAAAAGGAAAGAGCATCAACGTGGTAACGGCATGTGCAACCGGAACAAACAGTATCGGAGAGGCATTCCGCAGTATCCAGTACGGAGAGGCAGATGTGATGGTTACCGGTGGAACTGAGGGCGCGATCTGCCCGCTTGGAATTGCCGGATTCACTTCACTGACGGCACTTTCCTCCGAGAGTGACCCGACAAAATGTTCCATTCCATTTGATAAAAACCGCAGCGGTTTTGTGATGGGAGAAGGTGCAGCGATCGTTGTGTTAGAGGAATTAGAGCATGCAAAAGCGCGTGGGGCAAAAATTTATGCGGAGGTAGCCGGATACGGAACCTCATCTGATGCATACCACATTACTTCCCCGGCTGAGGATGGTGCCGGTGCAGCCCGTGCCATGACCAATGCGGTAGAAGATGCAGGCATCCGTCCGGAAGAAGTTACCTACATCAATGCACATGGAACATCCACGCATCACAACGACCTGTTTGAGACGCGTGCGATCAAACTTGCTTTTGGCGATCACGCATATGATATGAAGGTCAATTCCACCAAATCTATGGTTGGACATCTGCTCGGTGCCGCCGGTGCCATTGAATTTGTAACCTGTGTCAAAGAAATTCAGGACAGTTTTGTACATGCGACCGTTGGTTACACAACACCGGATGAAGAACTGGATCTTGATTACTGTAAAGAGGCGGTACAGATGGATGTGCCGTATGCACTGAGCAACTCACTTGGTTTCGGCGGACACAATGCAAGTATCCTGCTGAAAAAATACAGTGAATAATTGGGAGGAAATGCCTCTGCTCACCAGTGGGCAAATTTTATTTTGGAAAACAGGGAGGCAATTATGTCCGTTTTAACAACGAAACAGATCATGGAGATCATTCCGCATCGTCAGCCGTTTTTGCTGATCGACACGGTGGAAGAATTAGAATCCGGCGTGCGTGCCGTTGCAAAAAAATGTGTCAGCTACAATGAGCCATTCTTTGGCGGACATTTTCCAAATGAGCCGGTCATGCCGGGCGTACTGATCATTGAAGCACTGGCACAGACCGGAGCGGTTGCAATTCTCTCGGTGGAAGAAAACCGCGGAAAAACTGCATATTTTGCGGGAATTAATTCTGCAAAATTCAAACGGAAAGTAGTGCCGGGAGATGTGTTGATATTGGAAACAGAGATCATAAAGCAAAAAGGCCCGATCGGTGTCGGCCGTGCCACAGCGAAGGTGGGGGATGACATTGCATGTATCGCGGAGCTGACATTTGCGATCAGTTGAAGTTAAGAGAGTCTGGAACAGCGCAGGTTTGATAAATAACTGTAAACAGGCAAAAAGGGGAAAGTATGGCAGCATTTTTTTTGAAGAAGAAAAAAGAAGTAACAGAGACGGTAGAAGAACCACAGAAAACGGTAGAGGCAGCAAAAAAAGAGGCAGAGACAGTTAATACAGAGCCGCCGGCAACGATCGTCTGTCCGGCTTGTGGCAGAGAGATCAATAAGAAAACCGCGGAAAAAAATAAATATGTCTGTTATGAGTGCGGCAATTATTTCCGCGTCCGTACCAAAAACAGGATCCGCATGGTTGCGGATAAGGATACCTTTGAGCCGTGGTTTGAGGAATTGGAGTCAAAAAATCCGCTTGATTTTCCGGGATATCCGGAGAAGATCAAAGCCGCACAGGAAAAGACAGGACTGCATGAGGCAGTCACAGTCGGAAAATGCAGGATCTATGGACTTGAGACGGTGATCGGCGTGTGTGATGCCCGGTTTATGATGAGCAGTATGGGGCATGTTGTGGGAGAAAAAATCGCACTTGCGGTGGAGCGTGCGACAGAACTTTCTCTTCCGGTTATTTTATTCTGTTGTTCCGGTGGTGCAAGAATGCAGGAGGGAATCGTTTCCCTGATGCAGATGGCAAAGACAGCAGCTGCTTTAAAGAAACATTCCGAGGCAGGACTTTTATATGTGCCGGTGTTAACCGATCCTACGACCGGAGGTGTGACGGCAAGTTTTGCAATGTTAGGAGATATCATCCTTGCAGAACCGGGAGCATTGATCGGATTTGCAGGGCCGCGTGTCATCGAGCAGACGATCGGAGAGAAACTGCCGGAGGGATTCCAGAGGGCACAGTTCCAGTTAGAGCATGGTTTTGTGGATGCGATCGTGGAGCGTAAAGATTTAAAAATGACACTTTACCGCATTTTAAAGATGCATCAGAAAACGGAAGGATATGCAAACTTTGATCCGCTGCGCAGCGATGACTGTTACGAGCCGACAGAGGTCATGAAAGAGCGCGCCACAAAGGCACAGCCTCTTTCCGCATGGGAAAAAGTGCGTGCGGCAAGACGTGCAGACCGGCTTGCATCGGTGGATTATATCGACAATATTTTTGACGACTTCATGGAATTTCACGGAGACAGACAGTTCGCGGATGATCCTGCGATTGTGGGCGGTGTTGCCTACCTTGACGGCCAGCCGGTCACTGTGATCGGTATTCATAAAGGAAAAGATTTAAAAGACTGCATGCGTCACAATTACGGAATGCCGTCACCGGAAGGTTACAGAAAAGCACTGCGTCTGATGAAACAGGCAGAAAAATTCAACCGTCCGATCATCACATTTGTGAACACATCCGGTGCATTCTGCGGAAAAGAAGCGGAAGAACGCGGACAGGGTGAAGCAATCGCAAGAAATCTCTATGAGATGTCAGCCATCAAAGTTCCGATCCTCTGTCTGATGATCGGAGAAGGCGGAAGCGGCGGTGCGCTTGCACTGTCGGTCGGCAATGAAGTCTGGATGCTTGAAAATGCAACGTATTCGGTACTTTCGCCGGAAGGATTTGCATCGATCCTCTGGAAAGATGGAAAACGTGCAAAAGAAGCCAGCGAGGTCATGAAGATCACGGCGCATGATCTGTATGCGTTAAATATTGTGGAGCAGGTAATCCCGGAGTATGGCACGGCAGACGAAAAAGCATGTGAGTCAATCTCAAGATATATGAAAGGCCATATGAAAGAATTTTTAGAGCGTCAGAATGGCAAGACAGGAGAGCAGCTTGCCGAGGAGCGCTATGCGAGATTCCGTTCGTTCTGATAAAAAGGTTACTGGATTATTTTACAGAGGGCAGATGGAAATAAAATAAACTCTGGAATGAGGAAAAAGTATGAAAATCAAAATCAAGGGAACCGGAAGTGCGGTTCCAAAACTTCGGGTGACAAACGATGATTTAAGTAAACTGATGGACACCTCTGACGAGTGGATCAGAAGCCGTACCGGAATCGGTGCAAGACATCTTGTGGTGGAGGAGACGACGACAGGGCTTGCTGTCGCAGCAGCAAAGGAAGCGTTAAAAGATGCGGAAATGACTGCGGAAGAACTTGATCTTATCATTGCAGCAACGGTTACGGCGGATAAGTTTCTGCCGAACTTATCCTGTGAAGTGCAGAGTGCGCTTGGAGCAAAAAATGCAGTTGCATTTGATTTAAACGCTGCCTGCTCCGGATTTTTGTTTGCATTAAATACGGTTCAGATGTATCTGGAAAATGGTGTATACAAAAAGGCACTGGTCATTGGAGCGGAAACTCTTTCAAAGATCATGGACTGGAATGACAGAAGCACCTGTGTATTGTTTGGGGACGGTGCAGGGGCGGCGGTCGTTGAGGTGGATTCCGAAACAAATTGTAAAGCAAAGCAGCCGGGTGCAGCAAACAAAAGCGGCATTCTAAGCATGATACAGGGTTCCGACGGCGCGCGGGGGGAAGTCCTCCGCTGTGATAACCGTCCGGTCAATAATCCATTTGCGGTCAACGATACGAAACTTTCCTATGTGTCGATGAATGGTCAGGAAGTATATAAATTTGCAGTCAAAACGGTGCCAAAGGTGATAGAAGAGGCAGTGAAAAAAGCGGGACTTGAAGTGGGGGATATTGATCTGTTCGTACTTCATCAGGCAAATCTGCGCATTATTGAGTCTGTTGCAAAAAGACTGCATCAGCCGATGGAAAAGTTTCCTACCAATCTGGAAGAGTGCGGCAATATTTCCGCGGCGAGCGTGCCGATTTTGCTTGATAATATCAATAAACATGGTATGATATGTGAAGGTAAAAAAATAGTTTTGGCAGGATTTGGAGCCGGGCTGACATGGGGCGCGACGGTTTTGGTATGGTAAAGGCAGCAGCAAACAGACTGGCTGCAGTTTACATATATGTGAAAGGCAATCTGTACTGCCATGAATAGGAGTATATTTGAATGACGGCAGATGAAACATTAAATGAATTATTGGTAAAATTGTTTAAAGACATTATGGAGATCGAGGGGAAATCGCTGCTCACGGATGAATTTAAGGATCTTACCTATAATGATTTTCATGTAATAGAAGCGATTGGAATGTCAGAGCCAAAGAGCATGAGCACGGTGGCAAAGCTGATGAACGTTACGACCGGAACGCTGACAAAGGCGATGGACGGTCTGACCGATAAGGGATATGTTGTCAGGGAGCGCAGCAAGCAGGATAAGCGTGTTGTCTGGGTATGTCTGACCGAAAAAGGAAAGGCAGCTTATCTGCATCATGAAGAGTTTCATCACCGTATGATCGACCATATTAAGGAAGAACTTAACGCACAGGAGACAACGGTACTGATCTATTCACTGGCAAAACTGGTGGATTTTTTCCAGCAGGTATACGGGGAGAATGAAGAATCGTAGAGGGTTTGGACAAAGTTATGGATATTATATAGATATTTGTGGATGTTTTTCGGAAACGGGAGGCATCCTTTTTCTTTATAGAAGAATGCCAGGGCAGATAGTGCTTTTCAATTTTCTGATAACACAGTCATGATATATTTTCTCAAATAAATGTTGTAATTACAACATACAATCTGACCGAAATAAATTAATATGATACCAGAGACAAGGACATCAGTGAGAAAAATAAGATTTTTCACACGCAGGATTTGTGCTTGCGCACAAACTTAAGATGCGCAAAAGCAGCGCAAGAATGGAGGTTTTCATGAAACAGTTAGAATTAAACAACAGAAAAGTGGCAGTGATCGGATGCGGATTTGTAGGAGCGACATCAGCGTTTGGACTGATGCAGAGCGGATTGTTTTCCGAGATGGTTTTGATTGATGCAAATACAGAGAAAGCGGAAGGGGAGGCGATGGATATTTCCCATGGAATCCCGTTTGCAAGACCGATGAAAATTTATGCGGGCGGTTATGACGATATCATGGATGCGGCAATCATCGTTGTGACAGCCGGTGCAAACCAGAAACCGGGCGAGACGAGGCTGGATCTGGTACAGAAAAACGTCGGCATTTTTAAGAGCATCATCCCGGAGATCGCAAAGAGAGATTATCAGGGAATCCTGCTTATCGTATCAAACCCGGTCGACATTCTTACATACACCGCACACAAGTTGAGCGGAATGCCGGAAAACCGCGTGATCGGTTCAGGTACGGTGCTTGACACGGCACGCTTAAAATATGAGCTGGGAGAGCATCTTGGTGTGGACAGCCGGAGCGTGCATGCATTTATCATCGGGGAGCATGGTGACAGTGAGATCGCGGCATGGAGCAGTGCAAATGTATCCGGAATCCCGTTAAATACATTCTGTGAGATGCGCGGACATTATTTTCACGAGGAATCCGAGAACAAAATTTATGAGGAAGTGAAAAACAGTCCCCATGACATCATTCAGAGAAAACATTGCTGCAAATGTGCGCAACAGTGCCTATGAGATCATTGCAAAGAAAAATGCGACCTATTATGGAATTGCGATGTCTGTAAAGAGGATCTGCGAGGCAATCGTGCGCGACGAGAAATCCATTCTTCCGGTTTCCGGCATGATCCATGGAATGTACGGTGTGGAGGATGTTGTCTTGAGCATGCCGGCGATCGTTGGAAAAAACGGAATCGAGAGACAGGTTCCGATTTCTTTAGATGAGGATGAGCAGAAACAGCTCCGGAAATCAGCGCAGATCTTAAAAGAGATGGCAGAACAGGTTTTGTAATTTTTGAACTCCCTTTTTACAAAAGT
>ENA-ORCM01003005-ORCM01003005.1-human-gut-metagenome-genome-assembly--contig:-NODE-3005-length-11436-cov-32.112598_pt1 | contig 11436 bp, 9 predicted proteins | sample MGYA00242906_ERZ507928 | MGnify/ENA primary metagenome ERZ507928 (study PRJEB26167, sample SAMN06115497) | human gut metagenome | host: Homo sapiens | place: China:Shanxi | collected 2015-05-07...
CAGAAAGATTTGCAACAGCCCTTGAAACGCAAACATCATATTTTTCCTTTACATCCTTCACAAGGTCGCTGTAACTGCCCTGCAGACCTTTATGAATATCATCCAGAGAATATGTCCATACACCGTTTTCGTAGCGGTTCTCCCAGTCATAGCTTCCGGATGCAATCGGATTGTATTTATCATCCACCAGAACTGCTTTGATTCTTGTAGATCCGAACTCGATTCCAAGCGCTGTTTTGTTATTTAAAATTGCTGTCTTTGCTTCATTTACACTCATTTTGTAAATCCTCCCGAATGTTTTGATTGTCACATCCGCTTTGTTATTACTGTCCACTTCATTCGCAGTAACTCTTTATTTTCTGAATACAAGCTCATTCCATCTCAGCTCATTCTTGAAATTGCGGATAGTCGTATCTTTGTCAATGTAGACAGCTTCAATTCCCATTGCAGCAGCCCAGTCACCCATCTGTTCTGCTGTAAGGTCATAGGAAAATGCAGTATGGTGAGCACCGCCGGCAAGGATCCATGCCTCAGCTCCTGTTGCCAGATCCGGCTGCGGAGTCCAGAATGCGCTTCCTACCGGAAGTTTCGGCATCGGTTTTTCTGTCTTCTTGCACTCAACATCATTGATGATCAGACGGAATCTGTCACCAAGATCAATCAGAGAAGTTGCAATTGCCGGGCCTGTCTTGGAGGTAAACACCAGTCTTGCAGGATCCTCTCTGTCACCCATAGAAAGCGGGCATACTTTGATACCGATCTTACCGTCAGCGATGGTCGGGCAAACTTCCAGCATATGTGACTGAAGAATGCCTTCCTTACCCGGAACAAGATTGTATGTATAATCTTCCATGAAAGAAGTTCCCTTCGCATCCTTCACACCTGCAGTCATGATTTTCATCAGACGTACCATTGCCGCTGTCTTCCAGTCACCTTCGGCGCCAAATCCATATCCCTTCTCCATGAGCCGCTGCATTGCCAGTCCCGGAAGCTGCTGTAAGCCGCCAAGATCGCCGAAATGAGTAACGACTGCCTGGTAATTCTTTTCTTCCAGAAATCTCTCAAATCCGATCTCAATTGCTGCCTGTACTGCTACATGACGTTTGAATTCTTCCGGATCTCTGCCCTCAAGAAGAATGTCATATTTATTATAATATTCTTCGACTAAAACATCAATATCGCCTTTTGAAACATCCTTCACATAATCGCACACTTCATTGATCGGATAAGCATCGACTTCCCATCCGAATTTGATCTGTGCTTCTACTTTGTCACCTTCAGTAACGGCTACGTTTCTCATATTATCGGCAACACGGCATACACGGATATGACTGCTTTCCATGATTCCGACTGCGGTACGCATCCAGGATGCCAGTCTCTCCTGCACTTTCTTATCAGCCCAGTGTCCGACGATTACTTTTCGCTCGATTCCCATACGGGTAACAATATGACCGTACTCTCTGCCACCATGTGCAGACTGGTTCTCATTCATGAAGTCCATGTCGATCGTATCATATGGAATTTCCTGATTAAACTGTGTATGCAGATGGCACAGTGATTTTCTGTATTCTTTCAGTCCGAGGATCCATGATTTTGCCGGTGAGAAGGTGTGCATCCATGTGATAACACCGGCACACTCTTCGTCAGCATTTGCCTCGTTGAATGTTTTACGGATCAGTTCGTTTGTGATCAGTGTCGGTTTCCATACCAGTTCGAATGGAAGAACGCCGGATTTGTTCAGTTCTTCTACGATGATCCTGGAGTGCTCTGCTACTTTTCTTAAGCACTCATCTCCGTAAAGATCCTGTGAACCTGTGCAGAACCAGAATTTGTAATTTTTTCCTGTAAGCATAATTCAAGATCCTCCTGTTTTCATATACTGCCATTTTAGGTATGCTATCATTCCTGACAGCTCGAGTACATTGTATTTTTTTAAGAATATTCTAATTTTCTAATATCTCACTATTTTTTCTTTTTCGCAGATGCCAGTACAGACTGGATAACAATGAAGAAGCAGAGCAGTGCGGAAAGTACGATTCGTACCCACCAGCTTGATAAAGTACCCTGTGCAGTGATCAGACTGGAGATCGTTCCTTTGATCAGTACACCAAACATGGAACCGATCGGAGTTCCAACACCACCGGAAAGAAGTGTTCCACCGATAACGGCTGAGGAGATCGCATCCATCTCAAGACCTTTTGCCTGCTCTACGAAGCCTGCACAGCTGTTGAGGCAGAAAAGGAATCCGCCAAGTCCTGCAAGAAAGCCATAGTAGTAACTGACATTGCTTTTGATTCAACATCATTCCCCATTGAAGGATATTTACATATGCCATAATCTATTTCTGATAAATCAATCTTAGATATACTGTCTGCATCCGCAAGCCCGGCCAGATGGCCCACGCACCAGCTGACACGCCAACCGCTGCCCTCCAGATACCCGTCCTTACGGGCGGTTGCACCAATCACCGCCGACAGACTTTGTGCAACCGATGGTTTTTCAGCAATCACCAGCTTCATAATCTTCAACCTCCCATTCATTCTGCCAATTATCAGACAGTTTTTTTGCAATGCTGTGTTCTGAGGCAAGTGTAATGTCATAGCCAAAGCGATAATCATATCGGTACAACCTGCCAATCAAATCATTGATTATGATATTGCAGGCCATAATCACACGCTCTTTATCCACCTGCATCAGTTGATAGCGTTGATAATTGTTGTAATATTCTCGATGTCTGTGGGTTCTGCTGACCGTATCTTCCATCAGACAATCTATGGCATCTTTTTCACCATCTTCTTTGCTGCCCTGTGTATAAGACAACAGTTCCTTAACCATGGGAAAACTTTGTTCATCTACCGTTGCTTCTTCGCTCAAAAAACCGATATAAGCTTTTAGTAACAGGCTAACTGCTGTTTTTTCAGCTTCAGATAAAGCGTTCATGGTCTCCGCTGCATCAGGCAACAGTTCCTTTTCCACAAATTCATCTATCTCACCAGAATAAAGCATTCGGATTGAGTCCACACATAAAGAGCGCTTTTGGGGTGCGGTCTCAATTTCAAAATCATAAAGATCCAAGTCATCGTCCTTCTTTGACTTTTTTTGAACTTTGCTGATAGCAGTGAAAAGAATGTCTCCTCCAAAGTAAATTCCGAAGGCGACCAGATCAAAAATAATCAGAAAGTGTAATAACCAGTTCCAGGTGTTCATTGTGAGGTCCTCCTTTCTTTGACCATGTGCTGATTTTGGGTGTGGATTTACAGTAAGAGAGTGAGTAGAGCAGCAGAGGACAGGAATTTCTCCCTGTCCTCTGTCCCTTATCCCGCAATGATTTGAAATACGCTACGCTCAAATAGTTCAATCTGCTCTATCGCGTTCCTCATTAGGGTCAGAACCCTCAAAACCATCCTCAAGGACTTCCTCATCTTCGGTTTCCCATTCCTCGGAATCTTCCTCACCATAATCATAATCGTCCAGACTGTCATTGCCCTTGGTCTTAGGCTTATTCTTAACGAGCTTCAAGTAGGCAAATACGCCACCGCCGCCCAGCAGAGCCAGCAGAAGGATCAGCGCAGCCGGGTTCAGTCCGGCAGGCTTCTCTTTTTCCGGCTCCGATGTTTCTGCCGGAGGTTCCGGTGTTTTTCCCGTACATTTGCTCATATCGGTTGCACAGACCGGGCAGGCCGTATTGACTGTCCCTGTTTCACATTTTGTCGAACAGCTGCACACAGCAGGCGGCTCCTCTTTGGGTTTTCCATCTTCCATCAGTGCCATCAGGTCCGCTTCATCCACCTGGTTCAGAAAGTGAACAGCAGTCTTTTTATCCTCGTTGGCCCTGTCGATCAGGATATAAAAATAGTTGCCTGCCTTGGTGGTAACGGTAATGAGCTGCTTGTTGCCACCAAAATCATCCACCAGAGCGGCGTTGCCATCCGGGGTCAGCGGAGGTGCTTTTTCCGTTTCTTCCACCACCACATTGCTGTCATTGGTGGTATCCTCTGCCGGGGGCGGCGCTGCGCCCTGGGCAAAAGCGGGAACGGTAAAGCCCGATGCCAGCACCAGCGTCAGGCAAAGGGCGGAAAGTGTTCGGAGCAATCGTTTATTCCTCATAGCTGTTTTCCTCCTGTTCGTTGTTGTCATCAGCAAAACTGCCGGGAACTGTGCCTCCGGACAGCATGGCGCTCAGCTGAGCCGGGGTCATACGCAGTGCGCGCACCATCTGGACGATCTCCAGATTTTCTGCCTCGGTTTTCTGTACCTCCAGCGCCTTGAGCTTTTCCTGATACTCTGCGATCTTCTCGCGGACCTTAGCAATCTCCTGGTCAATGCGTTCAATTTTGTTCTTTGCCATCGTCTATCACTCCTTCTAAAAAATCTCTGTTACCAGTTCATCAGGCCGTAGCCCTTGATACTCTGATAATTCAGGTCATAACTTTTGATCTTGCAGGCATCGCCGGAATTTCCCTCCACGGTATAAACACGGCTGCCATCGGTGCCGACAACAATTCCCACATGGTCTGCGGAACCATCCAGATCCCAATCGAAGAAAATGGCATCACCGGGGGCGATGTTTTCATATCCTCGTGCGCCCCACTGTCCATGAGACTGGAACCACGGAACACCCTGAGACTGACAACCAGCAAAGCGTGGTTCCGTTCGACCGGATTGACCATAGCACCATGATACAAAGCAGGCACACCATTCCACACGGGAGTCAAAGCCGTACCAGCTCCAATAAGGTTGTCCTCCCACATTGCCCACCTGACTTTTCGCCAGTTCCACCAGCTGCGGATTGCCGGGGCGGGTGCCATTGATAAATTCAACACCAGTCAAATCTTCAGAAACACCTGTATCGGGAGAACCGCCACCAAACAACAGCGGCTTATTGCCCATAGTCTGTCGGTAGACCTGGTACATCTCCATCTGCTCCGGAGTCAGTAGTTCTGGCGCAAGAGAGGCAATGGAACGGCTTGTTAAAGTTACATGGAGAATACGATATTCATATTCATGCTCATCCCCATCTTCGTCAGTGTAAGTGCGAATCTGAATTTCTTCTCTCAGCGTAAGCTGATACTGTGCATCAAACACACGATCCAGCTCTGCCTGTGCGCTGTGGCGTGTATAGCCTTGCAAGACAGCAGAGAGAACTGCCGCCAGCTCATGGGGGTCATGGCCAATCATATCCAGGTTATAGCGATACTCGTCATACCCTGGGTGGCTGCTTTCGATGTTGTCGATTTTCTCCTGCAACCGAGCTTCTCTGTCTGCATAATCTGCCTCCACCGCCAGCATTTCCGGGTCATCCGATGGATAGGTAGTGCCGGAAATTACAGAACCAATACTCTGTGCCATCATAGAGCAGGAGGACATGGTATTCATCAGCATACAGGCGATGAGGAACAAAACCCCTGCGATCAGGAAGCCCTTCTTGTGGCGCATGACGAATGCCCCTGCCTGCTGTGCCTTTTCTTTTACCGTCCTTGCGGCTTTTCCGGTTTTGGACGCAGCCTGGGCGGTATTTCCGGCAGTCTGACCGGTGCGCTTGGCGACGGCATACTGCTTTTTGATACTCTGTTTTTGCTGCCAGCGGGAGAGAGGGTTGCTGGCAAACTGAGGATTTTCCCGTAGGGACTTCTGGTACAGGGCATTTACATTTGCCTTTTCCAGCTTCTGCTCGGCCTGGGCTGCTTTGCGGTACGGCTTCAGCTTGTGGCTGCGATAGCCCTCCCGCACCAGATAAGCGCTGGTCTCCACCGCCTCCTCGGACTTGTGGGCGCTTTCCACGCCCACATTGTCCTGTTCTGTTTCCCGGATCTCTTTGTGAAACTTGCCCGCGACCAGATGGACGGGAGCTTCCTTAACCCCTTGAGAAAGTTTGGAAGGTGGTTTTTTCTTGTCCTCAAAGGTCAGCTTCGAGGTCTTTTTCCCGGTGTCCGGGTCAATGACCGTCTGTCTGACTTTTTTCTTTGGAATATTGGCCTGCGCCTTATCTGCTCTGGCCGTAGCTTTCTCCGTTTTGCGGATCGGCTTTTCCAGTGCAGGGTCAGCCCGTTCCTCATCAGTAAAGCGCAGGCGCGGCTCTTTATTCAAACCAATCACCCATTAGGATAGCATCCATCATGTGGTGCAGCTCCACATAGAGGGCCAAACCTTCCGGATCATATAGCGGATGCACGGTGAGATACGCATGGACTTGCGCCAGAATCTCAGAGAGCATTGTGATAGGTCTGCACCCTACAATGGTTGCTGCACCAGGGGCACACATCATATTCGCCCAAATCGAAAAGAGACGGGCAAGACCAATTTCGCCATCCTCATTCAAGGTTTTGAGTTCTTTGTCAGCGGTACGACACTCAACAACAGCGGAGGCCATTACCGGAAGCAACATGAATTCGTGAGCCTCCAATGCCTCACGGAAAAAAATCATGGTATCAAGTTCGCAAATATTCTGTTTCATAGTTATTCATCCTCCTTTTTCAGTTCCTGGGGTTTGGTGGTCATAATGCGGTAAAGCTCAGTATTCTTCGGGAAGTGGTCAACGAAGGGCAGGATGGTGGAGCCATAGAACAGCAGGCCCTCGCCCTCACCGGAGTGGGTCACATAGCTAAGCTGGTGCGTGGAAATGCCCAGCTGCTTGGCAAGTATCTGACGGTCTCCGCCTGCCTGGTTGAGCATATACACGAAGTCGGAGTTTTCAAAGATGTTCTCTACCTCGCGGCTGCTCAAAAGGTCGTAGGGTAGGGTAAAGGCGCCTTGCCGCCGCTGGCGGCAGGTTTCCTACACCCTCCCTCGGAACCGGACTTACTCCTCTCGAAGTATCCGGCTCCCCATTAGTAATTGACGTATTGATTAGTGTCTGTGTATTCTTTCATGGCACTTGCTGCAAACAACAAGCGTTTTTCTCCGCTTCTTTTTCATCACGGTTTCCCAATCAGAATTACCCAACTCGTTTAAGTTCCGTATGACGTGAACTTCATACAAATCGGCTTCTTTACACCCACATAATTCACAAACTCTGGCATTGAGCCGTTGTCTGATAGTGGTTTTCCAGCTAAATTTCTTTCTCTGATAAATAATGTCACTCGCTTCGCCACGCTTGCAGTCTGCGATTTTAACAGGGCGAACACGTTTAGTCCCTGCTTTAGTTTCATAAGGGACAGACCATGTTTTCCCGTCTTTATACTGGCGAATGATTTTGCGGATACTGGTTTTATGCTTATTGGCAATCGTCTTTAAGCAACTGTACTCCATGAGATAGCAGAAGTAGTCCAGCGTGTGATAATCACAAGCCAGATTGTAATAGTTGCATAATCCTTTTGCTTCGGCATTGTACTGTTCCACAATCTCGTAATCCGCAAGGTTGAGAAGTCCGGCTCTGTGTATCGGCTGAAACTCCCCGTTTTCCTGCTGGCGAATGACTTTCTTTGCAAACATGAATTTTTCAATCTTTTCCGTATGGGGAATAGACAAGGCGACTTTCATGTGCAGGGTACGGGATTTTCTCCACGTTCCGTTTTTCATTCTGTGACCTTTGACTTCCTGATTTCTGCGGACACAAATATCATAGCCAATGAAGCGGACTTTTTCGGAGCTGTGCGTTATCAGCGTCTTTTCCTCGCTTAGAGTTAATTTCAGCTCTGTGCTTAGAAATTCAGCGATTTCGGCTTTCAATTCCTCACATTCCGTTTTTGTGCCGCACACGCCTGCCAGCCAATCGTCCGCATAACGGACAAAAGTAAACTTCTTGTTGTCGGCAGGTTTGCAGGGCAGATTTCTCATAGCTTTCTTCTGCGCCCTATGTTGGTCAATCAGTTCTTGTCTTGCCGCTTCATCAGCGGTATGGTCAATCCAATAGGACAGTCTTTTTAATTCTTTGCTTGCCGCATGATATTCCGGTGTCTGATATGCAGACCTCGGTTTATCAAAGCGTTCTGCGATTTCCCGAAACTTCTTGTCCAGCTCATTCAGATAGATATTTGCAAGTATTGGAGAGCAGATACCACCCTGCGGAGAACCGCTGTAAGTGGCGTTGTACTTCCAATTCTCGATATACCCAGCTTTCAAAAACTGGCGAATGATGTTCAGAAAACGACTGTCTTTGATTTTCCTGCTCAAAATTTCAATCAGTTTTTCGTGATTGATGTTATCAAAACAACCTTGAATATCGCCCTCGATAAACCAAACCACGCCCGTGAAGTCAGAAGAAATCTGACGGAGTGCGGTATGACAGCTTTTGCCCGGTCTGAAACCGTGGGAATGACTGTCAAAGACAGGTTCATAGATAGCTTCCAAAATCATTCTGACAACTTCTTGCAGGAGTTTGTCACGGAAAGACGGGATACCCAGAGGGCGGAGTTTTCCATTTTTCTTTGGAATATACTCACGCCTTACAGGATTAGCCTTGTAGGTTCCATCCTTTAATGACTGGATTAACTCTTTTACATAGAAGTCACTGAAACCGTCTGCGGTATCGTCGTCGATACCCTGTGTTGTTGCGCCTTTGTTTGCATAAAGTTTCTGGTAGGCGGCGTAGTAAATATCTTCACGAAGCAAATATCTGTAAAGCCTTGTGAACACGCCGTCTTTGTGTTCGCTGGAACACTTTTCAATACGCTCTAAAATTTCAGATGTTGGTTTCATTGAGGTTTCTCCTCCCTTTCATTCCTACATTTTAGATGTTACTAACTGGCTCCCTTCGCCATGTAAGCGGCTTTCCCGCATCCGAATTTACGGCATTCCCTGTCAATTCAGGGTTCTCAAACTACTATGGAGCCTCCGTTACCATATCCGGCAAATGAGCCGAACTTAGGCAATCCCCAGTTAGCACTGTGCATAGGTTAATGAAGATTGTCGGATATGCTTTCGGTTCTTTGTGACGTGTTCTCACGCCTGTTTCATAACGTGTTGGCAGTTGTCCCGCCGTGAAAGATGACGTGACAGCGTTATGACATGGGTTTCAGGACTTTTCCCACACCTGCAAAAAACAGGAACTGGAACCTTGCATTCGATAAACCCAATCTTATCCTCATATCTTCTTAACATTAGGAAACAGTCGCACCTAAGTCCTTTGGTGACTATTCCTTTTTCTGCCATGCGCTGTTCCCGTAAAGGATTTCTCCTTAGTCGGTAAGGCAGATTGTTTCGCACACTGCCGTGTGCGGCAGTACCTTAAACTGCTTTGCACAGCGCCCTATCTGGGCGCACTTTGACATTCTGGGTAATACCTGTCGGAATACCGCCCCATTTACGGAATCGCTTCCAGATTTCTACTGTATAGGCAGCGGTCTGTTCCTCCTTCAAAAGCAGGTGCATCTCGTCGATGTAGTAGCGGGTGGACTTGTGAGCAGCGCGGTTGATGGTAACGCGGTTCCACACTTGGTCCTGCACCACCAGCATACCAATCTTTTTCAGCTGCTTGCCCAGCTCCTTGATGTCATAGCAGACAATGCGGTTGTTGATGTCCACATTGCTCTGGTGGTTGAACACATTGAGGGAGCCGGTTACATAGATTTCAAGGGCCGTAGCGATATACTGAGCTTCCTTTTCCTCCTGTTCCCGAAGCAGGTTATACAGATCCTCCAGTATGGGCATATTCTCCGGGCGCGGGTCATTGAGGTAAGTCTGATAGACCAGACGCACACAGCGGTCGATGATGGTTTTCTGCACCGGCTGCAAGCCCTCCTTACCGCCCACGATCAGCTCACACAAGCTGAGAATAAAGTCAGACTTGAGGGACAGCGGGCTTTCATCATCCGAGTAGTCCAGGTTCAGGTCCATCGGATTGATGTAGTTGGTGGAGGTAGGCGAGATCTTGATGACCTGCCCATGCAGACGCTCAACAAGAGGTGCGTACTCCGCTTCCGGGTCACAGATGATGACATCATCATTGGTAAGCAAAAAGCAGTTGGCAATCTCACGCTTGGCGCTGAAAGACTTACCGGAACCCGGCGTACCCAAAATCAAGCCGTTGGGGTTTTTCAGCAGCTTTCTATCCACCATGATGAGGTTGTTGGACAGGGCATTGATGCCGTAGTACAGGGCTTCCTTGCCGTTCTGGAATAATTCCTGTGTGGTGAATGGTACAAAGATAGCCGTAGAACTGGTGGTCAGCCCTCGCTGAATCTCGATCTGATTGAGTCCCAGGGGCAGACAGCTCATCAGCCCTTCTTCCTGCTGGAAGTCCAGTCTGGTCAGCTGGCAGTTATACTTCTGGGCAATAGAGCCTGCCTGAAAGATGTTGTTGCCAAGCTGACGGGGGGTGTCCGCTGTGTTCAGCACCAAAAAGGAGACCAGGAACATTCTCTCGTTTCGGCTCTGCAAATCCTGCAACAGCTTTTTCGCTTCGCTGCCGTAGGTGGCAAGGTCAGAAGGAATGATGTCCATGTCGTATCCGGCGCGGACTGCTTTTTTCTGTTCCTCAATCTTACTGCGGTCCAGATCGGTAATCTTACGCTTTACCGTTTTGATGGCTTTCACCTGATCCACCGACTGAATGTGCATACTCACAATGAGCGAGCTTTCCATATCCAGAAAATCAGCCAGCAAACGGTCATTCAGTTCCGGTGCGAGAATCTGCAAAAAAGAAACAGTCCCATATTTCTTACCCATACGGAACTGCTTGCCGGTGCGGAACTCAAAGGAGCTGGGGGCAATAAAATCCTTTGTGGACAGACCGGAAGGAGCCAGCCAGTCCCATTCAAACTGAAACGGGAGCTGTTCATCCATGTGGAATACCGCATGAAGCTGGGAAAGCCTTTCCTTACCGTCCAGTGTTCTGGCGGCTACGCCAAGACGCTTGAAGTTATTGAGTATATCGGTCTCAATACGCTCCAGACGGGGCTTGGCGGCTTTGATGCTGTCAGCGTCAATACCAAAGGTCAGGTATTTGGTCTTGATGAGACCGTTGTTTCCTCTGGCCAGCTGATTTTGCAGCATCGTGGTGTATTCCTCACGGATACTATCAAAGTCATCCCCCTGGGGCGGGATGGAAATGGAGTTTGCAAAGGTCTCCTCCGATGCAGCAAGGTTCAAAAAAGACAGCTGGAAGTGAATCGAGCTGTCGAAATAATTGAGGAAATCACACCAGCCCTCAAAGATCGCGGTCTTATCTTCATTTTGGGAGAGCTGATAGTTGATGTCCTGAAACTGAATGGTCTTTGTGTAGTGGTTGTCCGATACACGGCAGATCCCGTCCGGCCACATCCGTTCATAGGGGATACTGTCCTGTGCCGATTTTCCTTTTCTGTCCGTGCGGTTGGCGCGGGCAATGGCAGCTTCAATCTGCTTTCTGTCGGCGCGGGACAGCTTTTTCTTTGTTTTGACCGGCTGCACAGCTTTTTCCTCGGTTTTTCCGAACAGCTGGTGCAGCCATTTTTTTATTGCGGTGAACAATGTCATACACCTCCTTATCGAGCATTTCCTGCCGCTTTAATACGGCAT
>ENA-ORCM01003015-ORCM01003015.1-human-gut-metagenome-genome-assembly--contig:-NODE-3015-length-11409-cov-5.307095_pt1 | contig 11409 bp, 9 predicted proteins | sample MGYA00242906_ERZ507928 | MGnify/ENA primary metagenome ERZ507928 (study PRJEB26167, sample SAMN06115497) | human gut metagenome | host: Homo sapiens | place: China:Shanxi | collected 2015-05-07...
GTCTTTGGCAACCGCCTCCGGGCCGAAGAACTGCTCCATATACTGGAACGTCTTGGCGTTGCCCACCACTTTCATCTCCGGGTAAAGGGCCGCCAGCTTTGCAATGTTGGCACCGTGGTCCGGCTCCATGTGGGAGACAATAAGATACTCCGGCTTGCGGCCGTCCAGTGCCTCGGTCAGGTTTGCCAGCCACTCCTCCGTGGCACGGTGATCCACGGTATCCAAGATCGTGGTCTTCTCATCCAGAATGACATAAGAGTTATAGCTGACGCCGGTGGGGACCGGGTACTGGCTCTCGAACAGATCAATGGTGGTATCATCCACACCCACACCGAGAATCGCATTGCTGATATGTTTCACGCTCATGGCAAGTTTCTCCTTTGATTTTGTTTTATTCAGGGGCCGTTTGGCCATTGTTTTTTAGGAACTGTTCTCAGTATAACACAACGTTAAAATTTTCGCAAGAGGCAGCTTTTTCGGGCGGCTCGCGGGGAGCTTTCTCCTCAACGTGCATCCTCCTCATGATCTCCCGGCAAACGAGCCGTCACCGGGCGGCCCGGCTCGGTATCCAGCTCCAGCAGGGTGGCCGCGCTGGCTTCATCCAGGCTTTGGACGCTGCGCAGCTTCCGGCTGATGGCCCGGGTGCGCACGCCAATAAGATTGTCCAGCTCTTCATCTGTCTGGCGAAGGCGCTGCTGCATCTTGGAAAGCCCCTGCCCGAACTTGTCAAACTCGGTCTTCACCGCACCCAACAGCTGCCAGACCTCGCCGGAGCGCTTCTGGATGGCAAGGGTCTTGAAGCCCATCTGCAGGCTGTTGAGCAGCGCCGCCATGGTGCTGGGGCCTGCCACGTTGACCTGATAATCCCGCTGCAACACTTCCAAAAGCCCGGCATTGACCACCTCGGCATACAGGCCCTCAAAGGGCAGGAACAGGATGCCGAATGCCGTGGTGTAGGGCGGCTCCACGTATTTCTCGCGGATGTCTTTTGCCTCGCTGCGGAGAACGAGTTCCAGCGCGTGGCGGGCGTTCTCCACGGCAGCAGCATCGCCGGAAGCCTGGGCGTCCTGTAAATGGGCGTAAGTATCCCCGGGGAACTTGGAGTCAATGGGGAGCCAGACGGTGCTGCCGTCCACACCGGGCATCTTGATGGCGTACTCCACCCGCTGGGTGCTGCCCGGGATGGTGGCCACGTTGGTATCATACTGCTCCGGGGCCAGAATCTCCTCCAGGATGGCCCCCAGCTGGATCTCGCCCAGGATGCCGCGGGTCTTGACGCCCGAGAGCACCTGCTTCAGCCCGCCGACGTCCGCCGCCAGCGATTGCATTTCGCCCAGACCCTTGTACACCTGCTCCAGCTGCTCGTTGACCGCCTTGAAGCTCTCGCTCACCCGCTTTTGCAGCGCGTCCTGCAATTGCTCGTCCACCGTGTGGCGAATTTCATCCAGCTTGCGGGTGTTCTCCGCCTGCAGGGCGGTCATGCTGTCGGCCAGGGTCTTGCGCAGCTCTTCCAGCTTCTGGGTGTTGGCCGCTTCCAGGCTCTGGAGCCGCTGGGTCAGGATCTGCTGCTGGCCGCTCTGGCCCTGGGCCAGGGTGCTGCTCATGTTCTGCACGGCGGTCTGCAGCGTTTCGCTCACGCTGCGGATGGCGGTATAGTTCTGCTCCGCCATAGCAGCCTGCTTCTGCTCAAAGGATTTGGCCTGGGTTTCCAGCTGCTGGGCAAGCCACTGCTTGAGCTCCTCGGTGTCTCCCCCGCCCCGCCGGGGCTTGTTGCCGCGGTAGAGCAGCAGGGCCAGCATCAGGCAGATGGCCACCAGAAGCACGGTATATAACATTGCCAGAAATTCCATTGATATTCTCCTGTAGTATCCCCTCAAAACAGACAGCGATACGAGCGCTCTGTTTTGCCAAAGACATCGTATCGCTGTGTTTCGGGATTTATTTCAGCGGCCTCGCTCTCTCAGGCGCTACCGTGTCCGCTCTCCCAGAGAGAGAGCTTTTTGCTCTTATTTTTACTCTTCAATATACTGGACCAGCTCTTTGGAGGAGACGGTCTCGTCGCCGTAGAGGCCTACGCCGTCCGCTTCCACCTCACCGGTCTGGTTATCACAGGGGTCGGCCCGGAAGCCCAGCATGGGCGGTGTGAACGGCGCTGCAAACACGCTGTTGGCCACCATGCGGTCGGGATCCAGATTGCCAAAATAGTGCTGGCGGAGCGTTTCGTCGCCCCGGCGCGCCATGGAGGCACCGAAAGAGCAATCCGCATACAGCCAGCCCTTGGGGGCTACATAGAACATGGCCCAGTCGTGGCAGCCCACTTCATCGGGGGTGACATAGAGACCGCTCTGCCAGCGGGCCGGGATGCCTGCCGCGCGGCAGAGGGTGATGAACGTGACCGACATGATGCCGCAGTCGCCCCGGCGGTCCCGGGCGCAGTGTTCCGGCAGGGACTCGTGGATAAAGTAGCTCGGCTGGTAGTGGTAGCGCACATTCAGCGTGACGTAATCGTAAATGCGCTTTGCCTTTTCCATGGGGTCGGTGATGCCTGCCGTGAGCTGGGCCGCCAGCGCCTTGATGTAAGGCGTGAAGACAATGTGGGAGGGCTGTTCCTCGGTGTCAAAATCCGGCTGCTCCGGGGCAGAGGGCGTATCAGAGGGGTCCGTGTAGACTGCCGTGTTGCGGTAGCTGTACTGGACGCCGAAACTGCGGTTCTCGGTGAGGTCTGCCTCCCAGCAGACGGTGCGCTGAGGAGCGTTTTCCGGGGCAATGACCGTCGGTTCCTCGGTGAACTCCTCCAGCTCGATGTCACTCTGGGAGAGGCAGGCAGCGGGCAGCGGCAGCCAGGCGCGGACATGCACCGCGTCCCGGCCCTCAGCCTTGGCCTTGGCAAGGGCCGCGGCAAAGGCCTCGTCCGACATGCCAACACTGGCTTTCAGGGTGATGCGGGCGCTGGCGCTGCCCTGCTCCGCCATCTTCTCATGCAGACGGCGGCAACGCTCTTTCTCGCTGTCCGGCTGGGCGGGCGGGTCGATCTGCCGCCGGGCAAGGTCCGCATGGGTGGCGATCAGCGTGGAAGCAAAACGGTTCTGATACCGCTTTTCCCCCTCCACAAAGCGCCAGTCCATCCGGTTTTCCCGGTCCAGCATCTCAAACTCTTCCGGCGTAAAATCTTTTACCCGGCGCTGCATCTCGGCAATGGCGTCCGCCTTGCTCCAGGTGTACTCCGCCGGGATCCGCCGCATGATCTCCCGCTGGGCGATCATAGCGTCCCGCAGAACGTCCACTCCGTGGGGGGTGGGGTTCTCGGGCTGGACATCCATGTGAGGGCGCAGGCCCTGGCTGTAGGGGCTGTTCTGGGTCATGGTCCAGTCCTCAGCAAGGTAGGCGTCGATGCGGGCAATGGCCTCCTCGTAGTATCCGGCCGCTTTCAGCCGCTCCACATCGTCGGGCAGGCCCACGTTCAGGCTGCGGAGCGTTTCGTTCAAATCTCTTGTGTTCATATTTTCTTTCCCCTCTCATAAAAATCTCAGGTTACTTTCTTCCAGAATGCCACGGCAGCGTTCAGCCAGCCCTCTGCGTCGGTGCCAAGCCCAATGCCAATGCCGTGGCCTACGTCTTCATATACCTTTTCCTCGTGGGGCACACCGTCGATCTCCAGAGCACTCTGGAGGGCAGGCCCCTGCTGATCGAACCCGAACAACTTCAAAATGCGGTCGCTCTTGCCGTACCACAGGAACACCGGCGGGTAATCCGGTGCAATGAGCTTGGAGAGCGTGTAATCATAATAGTGTTTCTGCATCCAGTCGTCCACGTCCAGCAGGGCCGTGTAGGCGGGCTTTGCCAGCCAGAAGTTGTTGATGGGGTACGCCAGCAGCAGCGCCCCGGGTTTGGGCACGTTGTACTTCTGCCAGCCCTTTTCCGCATCTCCAAACACCCCGGCGATCTGCCCGCCGGAGGAATACCCCAGCAGTGCGTAGCCCTCCGGCTGGACACCGAACGTCTCGGCGTTGGCCGTGATGAACTGGATAGCCCGGCCCAGGTCGTCCATGGGAGCGTTGTTGCCCGCCTCCCTGCCAATGCGATACCGCAGAACAAACACCGCGTAACCCTGCTCGTGCAGCTCCCAGGCCGTGGACACGCCGCCCCGAAGCTCGCCGCTGTAGTAGAGCGCGTTGCCCGAGAGCACCACGGCATACCGGGCGTTGGGGGTATCCGCCGGGAAATAATACAGCTCGGCGTGGTCCCGGCTGGGCTGGGCGGCGATCTCCTCCGGCGAGTAGAGCTTATAGGTGATCTGGGTACCAGACTCGTAGTTTTGTATCAGCAGGTTCAGCCCCGCCGCACAGCTGGCGGCAGAGCCGCTGCCCACCACCTCTTCCAGCGTCTCATTGTTGTGGGCATTCTTGAACCAGGCCAGGTCCCGCTCCCAGGTGTGGATGTCGGTATAGAGGCCGGACGCCTGAACGGCGGGGTTCTGGCGGATCTCCCGCATGATGGTCTGTGGGGTAATGGGCTCCTGCGCCATAGCCGGGAGCGCCAGCATTGCGGCCAGCGCCAGGCTGGCAAGACATGCGCTTGGTTTCACAGAGTTCACGCCCTTTTTCAAAAATTTGCCGGGAGTTACGCGGCTGTGTCCGCCGCTTTGGCAGCGGTCTGGTTCTCCCAGAACGCGACCGCCTCGGTGATCCAGCCCTCCGCGTCGGTGCCGCGGCCCGGGCCGATCTTGTGAGGTGCATTATTATAGTGATGGAAGATGTGGGGCACGCCGTTTTTTACCAGTGCTTTCTCAATGACACGGCCCTGCGCCGGGGTGTACATCTTAGCCAGGGTCACATCGTTTTTGCCATACCAATGGTAGACGGGCGGGTAATCCGGTGTGATGTAATCGGAAACATTGTAGTCGAAGTAGCGGGGGCCGTCGGCGTAAGGGTCAATGAGGAGGCCCCAGACGGGTTTCAGCTCAAAGAAGTTGTTGACGGGGTAGCCCAGCAGCAGAGCGCCCGGCTTGCTCACGCCATAGGCCTTGTGGCCCAGCGTGTCGGAATCGGAAGCAAACAGGCCGGCGATCTGCCCGCCGGAGGAATAGGCCAGCACCGCGTAGTCCTCGGGCTGAACATGGAACTGTTCCGCGTGCTCGGTGATGTACCGCACGGCCCGGCTCACATCTTCCAGCGGGGCGTTGTCTGCCGCCTGGTCGCCAATGCGGTACCGCAGCACAAAGCAGGTATAGCCCAGCTCGTTGAGCCACTCCGCCGTGGAAACACCCTCACGCATCTCGGCGCTGGTGTGGATGGCGTTGCCGCCGATGACCAGCACGAACTTGCCGCCGGGATCACTGCCCGGGAAATAATAGATCTCCGCTTTCTGGCGGGTGGGCACGGCGGCGATCTCCTCGTCCGTGTAGAGCTTATAGGTGATCTGGATGCCGGAGTTGTAGTTTTCGATCATCCGATTCAGGCCCTTGGCGCAGTCCTCAGCGGTGTGATCGTTGACATACTCCCGCAGGGTGGTATCTTTCCACTTGCGGATATCCCGGGGGGTGTCCTGCTCCTGATTGTACGTATACAGTCCCGCCCCCATGACGCTGGGGTTCGACCGGATCTTGGCCATGGGAGTGTCCGGTGTGATGTTGGCCTCCCCTTTTGCTCCAGATGCCTGGGCTGCCCGTGCCGGCAGGGTGAGCAGGGTGGCCAGTAACAGTGCGCTCGCAAGGACCCGTTTCAGTTTCATTCCCGTGTGTTCTCCTTTTCCGGTACGATACCGGAGCCGACAGGTCCCACAGTGATTGCGTTTTTTGCCAAAGAGGTCTATAATAGGAGCCTGTCCGACAGCGGTTGATTTCTTCTATTGTATCACAACCGCCTGTATTGTCAAAACAAATCTGCATCCTGGGCTGCGATGCCCACGCCCCGGCCTTGTCTGAGTGTTGTTCTTTGAGGCGAAATTTGCTATACTTGCCATATTGAAAAAGCATCTCTCCATGGCAGGAGAGCTCTTTTGGAATTGCGTGAGAAATCAGGGAAAGAAGTATGAGTGAGATCACGACACGGCCCATGACTGCGGAAGACTGGCCGTATGTATCCAAAATTTATTTAGAGGGGATCGCCACGGAACATGCCACGTTCCAGACCACCTGCCCGCCTTATACCGCATGGGACGCCTCCCACACCAAGGACTGCCGTCTGGTGGTGCTGGACGACGGCGTGGTAGCCGGTTGGGCCGCCCTGCACCGGGTAGACCCCCGCTGGTGCTACCGGGGCGTGGTGGAAGTGAGCATCTATGTGGGCGAGCAGTTCCGGGGCCGGGGCGTCGGCTTCCACCTGCTCACGGCTCTGTGCAACGCTGCCGACGCGTCTGGCTACTGGACCCTGCAATCCACCGTATTGCAGGACAACGAGGCCAGCCGCCGCCTGCACGCCAAGTGCGGCTTCCGTCTGGTGGGGCGGCGGGAACGCATTGCCCGCGACTGCCATGGCCGCTGGCTGGATACATTTTTGATGGAGCACCGCTGCAAAGAGGACGAGCCGACGGGATACAAAAAATTATAAGCCACACAAGCAAAAATACCACTGTGCACGTTTTGACGCACAGTGGTATTTTTTATCTGTACTGTATTTTTACTTTACAGGTCATTCCCCGCATTTATCGCACCACAGCCAGAGAGCCCATGGGGTCCCAGGGCTCCAGAGCGATGGGTTCTGCCTCATAGGCAGCGATCTGCTCGGCGGTCAGGTACTTCTTGTTGACCACGACCTGATACATGTACTCATCAAACCAGCGGTCGGTCATCAGGTAGTAACCGTCCTTGCCCGGCTCCTTACCCCAGCTGTTCTCCACACGCCAGCGGTTGGGCTGGCCGTTCTCATCCAGATTGACGCCCTGGAAGACCATGGCATGGGTCATCAGGCTCTGGCCATAGTCCAGGCGCTCGGCTTTGGTCATGGTGAACCGGGTATCCAACAGATCTTCCAGACCACGGATGTCGAGATCCATGATGCCGGAATCCCGCTCGGAGTGCTTGCCCACGTCGCAGCCGAACCAGACGGGCTGGCCGTCTTTCATCTGGGCGATGGCAGCCTTCTTCAGCTCTTCGATGGGCAGGTTGAGGTAGCGCACGGCGCTGCCCTCTTTCACGTTGCCCAGGTACTGCACAGTGTAGCTGCGGCCGTAGGGCTTATCCTCGGTAGGAGCATTGATGAGGCTGACATAGTCGCTCAGGTCAACGCCCACATACTTTTCAAAGAAGCTCTTGGGGGTCAGGCCCTCTTCACGGTGGAAGTTGTTGTTCTTATCGCGGTACTCAAAGGTAAAGGTCTTGGGAGGCTCGCCCAGGCAGATGCAGAGCAGGCGGTAAATCTCGCCCAGCATCCGGGTCTTGCGGGCGCGCAGCTCGTCCAGGCCCTTGCCCTCCTTGTGCAGCTTGCGCAGGATGCAGGCATCCTCCCGCAGCTTCTCGGTCAGCGTCATATCCATCTCGCGGCTGCCGGAAGAAGCCTTGGACTCGGGGTAAGCGGTCTTGGGCACCACGCCGTACTTCTCGATCAGATTGCAGAGCATATCCCACTGGCCGCCGTCGTTCACAGGGGCCGTCAGCAGATAGGACACCAGACGGCCATTGGCGGGCTCGTCCAGCGTGTCGAGGATGCTCTCGAGGAAGTAGTTGGATTTTTCCAGCTTATCCCAGAAAAAGAGGTAGGCCTGCGAGAGCTCAAAGGTCTTGAGGTCGTACTTCTTCATCACCTGATAGCGCAAAGTGTTGAGGGCCGCGAACATCCAGCAGCGACCACTCTGCTTCTGGTTGCAGATCTCGCCCTGCTCCAGGCTGATGGAGTATTCATGGACATCCTGCTCCACAGCCTCGCGGCGGATGGCGGAAGCCAGCAGGCCGTTGTTCGTCACGGCGTTCATGGCCACGCGGTTGGCGCGCTGGGCGCTGAAATCGGCGTCAAAGGCTGCGATCTGTTCTTTTGTAATTTCCTGAGACATTGGTTTTACGTCCTTTCTTACCACTCATTGTCCGGAGCATCCGCGTCGGCCACCCGGGCGCGCTGGAACATGCTCTCCACCACAGCACAGTATTTGTCGGCCAGACAGACGATGACCGCCTCGCGGCAGGTTGGCATGTGGCGGAACGTCAATGGCCACATGTGGCTCTGGATGATGTTCTGCTCCTTTTTGGTGATCTGGAAATAATTACGGGCATTCACGCAGGCAGACCCCGGGTGGGAGAAGCCGTGCATCTCAAACAGACGGCGCAGCCCACGGAAACTTTTGTTCTTGTGCCAATCGTACAAATAAAAATCGTGCAGGAAAGCTCCCACCGCCAGAGAGGTCTCATCGGCCCCCAGATGAAAGCGGCGGTTGAGCCAGAAGCTGACCAGCACCACGTTTTTGCAGTGCTGGTAGGTCGTCACATCGCCATGCTGGATAAACTCCCGCATCCGCTGCACTTCCGGGTGCCGGTCATATGTTTCCAGGATGGCGGCAAGCCGTCCCCGTTCCAATTCAGAAAGCTGCATGCAACATCTCCTCCTAACCTCTCCGTCATCTTCGCTTCGCTCGATGCCGCCTCTCCTGTCAGGAGAGGCTCTGGCATTCCGGTACGTTTGCCATCAAACACAAATCAATTTCATCGAAAACAAAACCTCTTTGCCAAGGGCTCCCCTGGTAGGAAAGACTCCCCCGGCCGGGGGGATGGCACGCAAGTGCCGAAAGGGGAACGGCTGGCGAGCGTCAGCGAGGCTGAGAGGTTTTCAGGACCGGAGCTGCACAGGGTTGGAGTTTCCAAAGTTCTCGGCCTGCGTGGGGTTCTCCCGCTTGAGGCTGAAATCCACCAGATACTGCTTGCTGCCGTCGCCCATGGCTTCCAGCTCTGCCAGCTTTGCGTTGGCAGACTCCACATCCGGGTACCACTGGATGAGGAAGAAGTTTTCTTCCTCCACGCCGTAATACAACCACTGGCCGTCGGCACGGAGCAGGTCATCCAGATGGTCCACTTCTTCGCCGTCTGGCAGGCCAAGGCCCTCCTCGGCGTAGACATTTTCCGGTTCCACCTGCAGCACTTCGATCACATCAATGGAGCTCTGCAGATACTCGTCCTGGGAGATGCTCTTATCCGAGAGCTCCCAGCCGGTGAGAAACGCCTGCATCATCAAATCTTTGACCGAGATCTTGGTTTCCATATTCATTCCCTCATTCCTGTTTGTCTCCGCTGACCAGTATACGGCAGCCGCCGTGACAAATCAACGGTTTCTTTGTGAATTTTTATCAGAACCAATCTTTAGCCCCCTGCTGAGGGGAGCTCCGCGACACGCCCGCATCCGCGGGATAGAACGGTGAGAGGTTTTACTTCAAATCGAAATCAAAGGTTTCTCCCAGCCATTCCAGCGCCAGCTCCACCCAGTGATGCCGGTGCGCGCTGGCAGCATCCACCTCAGCCGTGCTGATGCTGGTGCCGTGCCGCCCTTTCTCAAACAGATGGGCCTCACAGGGCACGCCTGCCCGGCGCAGAGCGGTCAGCAGCAGGAGGGTGTTTTCCACGGGCACCGTCTGGTCCTCCATGGTATGCCAGACGAAGACTGGCGGTGTGGCCGGTGTGATCTTATCCTCCAGCGTGAACGGCTGTTGGGCGGCAGGGTCTTCGCTGCCCGCCAGCTGGACAAAACTGCCCCGGTGGGCATATTCCCCTGCCGTGATGACCGGGTAGGCCAGCAGCACCGCATTGGGGCGGTGCATCGGGGTACCATCTGGCAAATCGAGCACCGCGCCGGAAAGAGCCAGGTGTCCGCCCGCGGAAAAGCCGCAGACCGCGATCTTCTCCGGCAGCAGGTTCCACGCTTCCGCACGGGAACGGAGCAGGCCGATGGCCGTGTTGAGCTGGCGCAGGGGCTGGTAATGCCGCGCGCCCTCCCCTACACTATAAGTAAGGATGGCCGTATGGTATCCCGCCGCAGCGAACTGCAGGGCCACCGGGTCCGCCTCCCGGGCGCTGACATGGTTATAGCCCCCGCCGGGCACCACGACCACCACCGGGCGGCGCAGCGCATTGGGCATGGCCTGGGCAGCGTCCCGCAGATAGACGGTCAGACTCCCGCCGCCGGGGAGCGGGCATTGTTCCAGACGCATGGCGGTTCCTCCTTGTCTTTCATCTGCTCCTTGCAGAGCGGGTGTGGTTTGCACCTGCTCATTATAGCGTTTTAACAAAGAGAAGTAAAGCCAGCCTCAAATAATTCTGAACATTTTATGAAACCCCTTGATTTTTGGGCCGCCGCGGTGTATATTAGCACTCGAAAGTTATGAGTGCTAAGGCTTCAAAAGCAATTTGTTGTCCGTAGTGCTTAATCTGAGATAAAAGAGGTTTTGGATTATGGCGAAAAAAGAATTTCAGGCCGAAAGCAAAAAGCTGATGGACATGATGATCAACTCCATCTACACCAACAAGGAGATCTTCCTGCGTGAGCTCATCTCCAATGCTTCGGACGCCATCGACAAGCTGTACTATAAGAGCCTGACCGACACTTCTGTCGGGATGAACAAGGGCGATTTCCGCATTCTGATCACCCGTGATAAGGAGAACCGTCTGCTGACCATCTCCGATAACGGCATTGGCATGACGAAAGACGAGCTGGAAAAGAACCTGGGCACCATCGCCCACTCCGGTTCTCTTGATTTCAAGAAAGACAATCAGGACGAGAGCATCGATATCATCGGCCAGTTCGGCGTGGGTTTCTACTCCGCGTTCATGGTAGCCGATAAGGTCACGGTCATCTCCAGGGCCTACGGCTCCGATGAGGCCTGGCAGTGGACTTCCTCTGGCGCGGACGGCTATGAGCTGGAGCCCACCGAGAAAGACACTGTGGGTACCGACATCATCCTGCACATCAAGGACAGCACCGATACCGACAACTACGAGAACTACCTCGATGAGTACGGCATCGTGGCCATCGTGAAGAAGTACAGCGATTACGTCCGCTATCCCATCCAGATGGAGCGGGAGAAGAGCCGCCAGAAGCCCGAACCCGATCCCAAGCCGGACGACTACAAACCCGAGTGGGAAACTTACACCGAGCTGGAAACGCTGAACAGCATGGTGCCCATCTGGAAGAAGCAGAAGAGCGAAGTGACCGATGAAGAGTACGCAAGCTTCTATAAGGATAAGTTCAACGATTACTCCGACCCCGCCCGCGTCATCGTGAGCCGCACCGAGGGCACCGCCAATTACAACGCCCTGCTCTTCGTGCCCAGCCACCGCCCCTATGATTTCTACACCAAGGACTACGAAAAGGGCCTGGCTCTGTATGCTTCCGGCGTGCTTATCATGGAGAAGTGCGCGGACCTGCTGCCCGATTACTTCAGCTTCGTCAAGGGCATCGTGGACAGCCAGGACCTGAGCCTGAACATCAGCCGTGA
>ENA-ORCM01003019-ORCM01003019.1-human-gut-metagenome-genome-assembly--contig:-NODE-3019-length-11385-cov-8.996905_pt1 | contig 11385 bp, 8 predicted proteins | sample MGYA00242906_ERZ507928 | MGnify/ENA primary metagenome ERZ507928 (study PRJEB26167, sample SAMN06115497) | human gut metagenome | host: Homo sapiens | place: China:Shanxi | collected 2015-05-07...
CTGAAGAACCTGGCCGTCCTGCTCAAAGGTCACGCCATTGCGAAACTCGCCTGCAGAAATCATAGGAATTCCTCCATTAGTTTAATGTCTCAGATGCATTACGCATATCTCTATTTATTTTACCCAATCCTGCGCCATTTGGCAAGGGGTTTCGGTAAAAAAGACGATGAAAATGACAAAAAGTGTGGAACACAAGGTAAGTTTTCCTTCGTACAACCTCTCAGTCTGCTCCGCAGACAGCTCCCCTGGTAGGGGAGCCTCTGGCGAAGAGGCGAAGTTTTCCGATATGCCAAAGCCTCCCCTCGATAGGGGAGGTGGCAGCGCGTCAGCGCTGACGGAGAGGTTGCTCCCCCCTCGCCGCCTCGTACATCCTCTGCATCGCCTGCGCGTCCTCGGCCTGAGTACCGGCACTCTCGCAGATGACGACCGGCTCGAGGCGGCGCTCTGCCAGCAGCTCCATCAGGGGCTGGGGCTCCGGGCCGAACTGGGTCTCAGCAAAGGTCCAGTGACGTTTCTCGCCGCCGGCAGAGAACTCGATGCGGGAGAAGTGGACGTGGAACCGCCGGGCGCGCTCGTCGCCCAGCACCTCATCCATCCGGTCGAGGATGGCGGCGTAGTCGGCCCTGGACTGGATGCCGCCCAAGGTCCGGGCGTTCAGGTGGCCGAAGTCGATGCAGGGCGTGATGCGCTTGTCCACCCCGCAGAGGGCCAATACTTCGTCCAGCGTACCCAGCTGGCCGATTTTGCCCATGGTCTCCGGGCAGAGAGTCATATCGCCGTAACCGGCTTCGTCCAGCGCTCCCACGGCACGGCGCATGGTGTCCAGCGCCTTTTCGAGGGCGGCTTCGCGGCTCTGTTTGCCGCAGCTGCCCGAGTGGAAGATGATGCGTTTTCCGCCAAGCGCGCGGCAGACCTCGGCGCTCTGGAGCAGATAGCGGACGCTGCCCAGCCGCTTTTCTTCCTCGAGGCTGGACATGCTGATATAATAAGGCGCGTGGACGCTGAACAGGATGCCCCGCTCTGCGGCATCTGCGGCCATCTTCCTGGCCTTGTCCACCCCGAGGCGGACGCCGTGGCCGCACTGGTACTCGAAAGCGTCCAGTCCCATCTCTGCCGTGTAGGCGGGGATGTCGAGGCTGGACTTGTAGCCCTTCGCCTCGAAGCTGTCGCTGGTGCCGGCAGTGCCAAACCGGATTTTCCAGTCACACTCGTTCACAGTGTCTTCCCTCCCCGGTCATAATACTTCTGCCAGTGGCTCTTTTCCCACTTGCGCTTGAGCACCACCTGCGCGCCGAGGTCGGGGCCGCGGGGAATGACCATCAGGCCCGGGATGCCGTAGAGGGCCGCCGCCATCCGGTCGGCGTAGAGCTGGTCGCCCACCATGGCCATCTGCTTCCGCTTCACGCCCATCCGGCGGCGGGCCACCATCAGCGCGAAGGGCAGAGGCTTGGCGGAACGGTAGAGGTACGCGAGGCCCAGTTTCTCGGCGAAGGGCCGGACGCGCTTCTCCGCACCGTTGGAGACGATGGTGAGGCCGATGCCGGCTTCCTTCATCTGAACCAGCCACCCGGCCACTTCGTCCGGCAGCTCCTGGCTGCGGTCAGCTGTCAGGGTGTTGTCGATGTCCAGCACGAGGGCGCGGATGCCCTTGCCCGCCAGAAACTCCGGGGTGATGTGGGTAACATCCTTGAACACATATTCGGGGGTGATGAGCATAGTATTTCTCCCTGCAATGAAAATAGGGGAGCCTGCAATACAGGCTCCCCTACATCGGCGTTAGCAACGCGTTTGAAATCTAAAGCAACAATGCGATTCCAAGCAGTTAATTACTTGAACTTACGCTTGCGGGCTGCTTCGGACTTCTTCTTGCGCTTAACAGACGGCTTCTCGTAAGCCTCGCGCTTACGAACCTCTGCGAGCACACCGCTGCGAGCAGTGCTGCGCTTGAAGCGACGCAGTGCGCTTTCCAGCGACTCGCCCTCTTTAACACGAATTTCCGACATCTTATTCCCTCCCTTGGACCGTGAGGCAGGAATTTCGTTGTTACATGGTAACTAACAGTAGACAGTATAGCGCATTTTCATGCGTTCGTCAACCTTTTTTAGAAAGTTTTTTTGAAACTTTTTGAAAAAGCATACTCCTCTTTGGCTCCCCTTTTTAGGGGAGCTGGCTGCGAAAGCAGACTGAGAGGTTTAGCCCTTGACGGCCAGATTGACCAGACGGCCCTTGACGTAGATTTCCTTGACCACGGTCTTGCCGGACAGAGCCTCGGCGACAGCCGGGTCAGCCTTTGCGGCGGCGATGGCGTCCTCAGAGGTGATGTCTGCGGCCACCTTCAGACGGGCCTTGACCTTGCCGTTGACCTGTACTGCGATCTCAACCGTGCTCTCAACACACTTGGCCTCCTCGTACTTGGGCCAGGGGTAGTAGGCCAGCTGCTCGTCGTGGCTGTGGCCCAGCTTCTCCCACAGCTCCTCGGTCATGTGGGGAGCGAACGGGTTCAGCAGCTGGACGACGGTCTCGAACTCGGCCCTGGTAGCGCCGCCGTTGTCGTACAGGGCGTTGACCAGAGTCATGAGCTGTGCAATGGCGGTGTTCATCTTCAGGCCCTCGATGTCAGCGCCCACCTTCTTGATGGTCTGGTGCAGCAGAGTCTCCAGCTGGGGACGATAGCCCTCGCCCTCCACCAGCTTGTCGGACAGAGCCCACACGCGGTCGAGGAAGCGGTTGCAGCCGGCGATGGCAGAGGTCTGCCAGGGTGCGGCCTGCTCGAAGTCACCCATGAACATCTCGTACAGACGCATGGTGTCAGCACCGTACTGGTCCACGACCTCGTCAGGGTTGATGACATTGCCCAGAGATTTGGACATCTTGACGATGGGGTGGCGGGCCATCTCACCGTACTTCTCTTCCAGAGCCTTCTCGGCGGCCTTCTGGCTGCCGTACTCCTTCAGCAGCTTCTCCTGCTCCTCAGCGGGCAGGTTGACGAAGCTGTGGGGGTTCAGGCCCAGGATCATGCCGTGAGCGGTGCGCTTCTGATAAGGCTCTGCGGTGGGCACGACGCCGATGTCGTACAGGAACTTATGCCAGAAACGGCTGTAGAGCAGATGCAGGGTGGTATGCTCCATGCCGCCGTTGTACCAGTCCACCGGAGACCAGTATTCCAGCGCCTCTTTGGAAGCGAGGGCATCCTTGCAGTGGGGGTCCATATAGCGCAGGAAGTACCAGGAAGAACCGGCCCACTGAGGCATGGTGTCGGTCTCGCGGGTCGCGGGGCCGCCGCAGCAGGGGCAGGTGGTCTTGACCCAGTCGGTGTGGCGGGCCAGCGGAGACTCACCGTCGGGACCCGGCTCAAAGTCGGTGATGTCGGGCAGGGTCAGAGGCAGGCTGCTCTCGGGCAGGGGCTGCCAGCCGCACTTCTCGCACTTGACCATGGGGATAGGCTCGCCCCAGTAGCGCTGACGGCTGAACACCCAGTCGCGGAGCTTGTAGTTGACCTTATCCCGGCCCTTGCCGTTGGCTTCCAGCCACTCGATCATCTTTTTCTTGGCGTCGGTGACAGACAGGCCGTCCAGGAAGCCGGAGTTGACCAGCGTACCGGTGGCCACATCGGTGAAGGCAGCCTCGTCGAGGTTGGAGGGGGTGTTGCCCTTGACGACCTCGATGATGGGCAGGCCAAACTTCTTGGCGAACTCCCAGTCGCGGGTATCGTGGGCAGGCACGGCCATGATGGCACCGGTGCCGTAGGTAGCCAGAACGTAGTCGGAGATGAAGATGGGGATTTCCTTGTCGTTGACGGGGTTGATGCCCATGACGCCTTCCAGCTGAACGCCGGTCTTTTCCTTGTTCAGCTCGCTGCGCTCGAAGTCGCTCTTGCGGGCAGCCTCGGCCTGATAAGCCTTGACGGCGTCGGCATTCTTGATGATGCCCTTTTCCAGCCACTCCTTGAGGATGGCGTGCTCGGGAGAGACGACCATGTAGGCGGCTCCTTTTTCATCGATTATGGTTGTAATGTAATAATAGAAATTATTTATCACCACATCTTTAATGGAACCCGACCCCCATTCCATAAAAGTATAAGAAGTCTGTTTGAGCTTGAACAATATTTCCAATATAGGAATGATAAGGGCAAACGAGAAAAGCGTCAAGACCGACGCCAAAATATTGAAAAAGATATTGAGGGCAAGGTAATATTTATAGGGGGGCACAAATCGCCGGAGTATGGAAAAAAAATCTTTCATGCTTCACATATTGAGCCCGGACAGAACCGAGCAGTTTACGGCTGCAAAGATAACACAAATACAAAGATAGCAGAAACAGGAGCTTAAAAAGTTTCCAACCAATCCGACAAAGAGCATTTTTCCGAGGAATAGCTATCGATTGTACTCGTTCTTTATATTTCTTTCGAGGCCCCCAAAGGTTAGTATCCGTCTCTGTTTCTTCTGCGGGTATTTCTTTACCCCCTCGCCCTGCGGGCACTCCCCCTATCTCATCTGTGACGAGCAGAGGGAGAGGAGACCTGACTCTGTCACCTCCACTGTCGGTATTTTCCAACCCCTCCGTCCGACGGACACCTCCCCTATATTTTGCATGGCAAAACACAGGGGAGGAGGAAGGGGACACATTTCTTATTTCTACAATCAGACGAGTTTTTTATACAACGAGATAAAGCAGTACAACCTTCTCCCCTGCCGTGCCCCGTAGTATTACGGGGAGTTACGTTAGTAATATAGGGGAGACACCGAAGAAATGACAGTTCCGAGGAGAGAGGTTGAAAAGATAAGATTAGAATTTTTTTGTTTCTAAAATTTAATCCCTTCGCCCTGCGGGCACTCCCCCTATCTCATCTGTAATGAGCAGAAGGAGAGGAGGCCAGAATCTGTTACCTCCACTGTCGGTATTTTCTAACCCCTCCGTCCGACGGACACCTCCCCTATATTTTGCATAGCAAAACACAGGGGAGGAGGATAATGTAATTCTTGTTTTTTCATTTCAGAAAGATGAAATATATCGTTCTTCTTTATAAGGCAATAAATCAATGCCACGGCTTTCGCCTCTATGAAAACACTTGTTTCCGATTCTTTCGAAATAAAATCTTGCACAGGCAAAATTATTATAATATTTTTGCACGGATTGCGAAAATAGGCTTATCGTCACATCAAAAGACGGCCAAGCCGTCATTTTCGTTTATCTTATTTTTACCGATAGCGAATTATGGGCGAAGCCGTGCACACTTTATCGATTATCATTCCCGCATATAACGAGGAAAAGACTATTGCAGAACTGCTGCAACGGGTACTCGATGCCGATCTGGGGACCGGCATCGAACGGGAGTTGATCGTGGTGAACGACTGTTCGACCGATTCGACAGAACAAATCGTCGAAGATTTTATCGCCCGCCATGCCGACGCTCCTATCGTTTACTTGAAGCACGAAAGGAATTACGGGAAAGGCATGGCCGTACGCACGGGCATACGAGCCGTAACGGGCGATTATATCGTCATGCAGGATGCCGACCTCGAACTCGATCCGAACGATTTCAAGAAAATGCTTCCTTTCCTTTTATCGGGTGAATACCATGTGGTATATGGCTCCCGATTTTTAGCAGAGGAAAATTCACATACTTATTTCAGTTATCAACTGGGCGGGAAATTTTTATCGGTAATGACCAACATTCTTTATCGTCAGCACATCACCGACGAGCCCACTTGTTACAAAATGTTCACCGCCGATTTGCTGAAATCGATTCCTCTCGACTGCGAGGGATTCGAATTTTGTCCCGAAGTGACGGCAAAAGTTTCGAGATTGGGTTACAAAATCAAAGAAGTACCCATTCGTTATTATCCCCGCTCTATCGAAGAGGGGAAAAAACTGCGTCTGAGCGACGGCTTGAAAGCGATAGGCACGCTGTTGAAATATCGTTTCTGGAAAATACCCGAATCATGAAAAATAGCATCACAAGCAAAAAAAACACACCTTCCACCAAGAAGGGTACTGCAACGCCTCAAAAAGAGGGAATCTCTTTTTCATGGGTAGCAAAGAACATTTTTGCCGTTGTCATCGTCCTGTTTCTGCTAAACAAATTCGTCCTCGACGTACAACCGGGTTACAACTGGGCATACAACATGCTTCAAAAAAACTTGGAGACTATACGTCATTACTCCCGTACGACGACAGACAACCGATTTGAAATGAAGCTGGGACTTTCTCATGTGTATCTGCGGTACGTGAAAGAGAGCACTCCCGAAAACGCCGTTATCTTGTTACCGGGGAAAGAGGCTTTTTACCCCGAAGGAGAAGAACGTATATTCTCGGGCGAACCTTATAACAAACTATGGGCTATCCGGTTCTTATATCCGCGCCGAGTCATTATCCCATCGGAGTTGGGTAAAACTCCTTGGAGCGAGAAAATCACCCATGTAGCTATCGTCAACGGTCGCGGATACGAATATCTCGACTACGAGGTTGAACAAAAAGCGCCTCATGCCGTATTGCCCATGCACCTAAAACCGTAACCATCATGTTAGTAGTATCAGGAATCATATTGACTTGCCTGTCGGGTCTTTTATTAACAGGAGTCATCGGGACGCGTTTTTCGTGGACCGAACGCATAGGATTGTCTTTCCCTCTGGGTATGACGCTGCAAACCGTCGTGATGGCTTTGCTCGACTTAATGCATATTCCCCTGACCAGTTTTTCGGTTTTATCAGCAGGAGCCGTAACATTCGCCCTATTGATGTTTATCGTAGCCCGCTACCGAGGATTCGAAAGTTTCCGTATCACCTCGGCTATGCTCGATGACTGGAAACAAGCCAACTTGGTATGGGTATTGCTCATCATACTCATCGGTTATTGCGAATACATGAATTTCTCGAAATGCATGTTTTTCCCTCCCAGCGACCGGGACAGCCTTGCGGCATTCGATACCTTAGGTTTCGTGGCGGCACAGGACCACACGTATATGCGCATGAGCTTGTTCGACGCCGATTACAATCCCTCGATACACCGCGCCGGAGGTAGCATAGCATATGCTCCTTTCGTACAAATGAGTTATGCATACGTCTATATATTAGGAGCCGAAACATCGAAGTCGATACCGGCGTTGATGTATTTGTTCTTTGTCATTGCTTTCTACGGAATTTTGAGACGAAATACCGGGAAAACTGTCGCCGCACTGTCTACTCTGTTTATGATGATGGCTCCCGAAATGCTTGCATTCTCGTCGTTATCGACCACCAACGTCATGCAAGCCATTTTCGCAGGACTGGGTATCGCTTATACCGCCAGTTGGCTACGCAGCCGTAACGACGACGAATTGTATGCAGGCGCGTTATTGTTGGGCGCCAATATGTGGTGTCGAAACGAGGGTATCGTATTCATCGGAGCAGCTTGTGTGATATTGCTGATCGATTGCATACGCCGCAAGAGTTATCGAAAAGGATTGTACTTTACCGGATTGTCCCTGCTCCCGGCCATTATCTGGTTTATTTACATGAAAATCGGGGGCTTATATACCGAAGGAATGGCTATTACCCGCCTGTTCTGGGACGGGGAGAAAGCGGGATTGATCGTAAACGGCTTTTGGGCTTTGTTTACCAATCCCATATATTATGGCTGGACATTCTCGGTATTCGCCATTTTTATTCTCGGGAACAGCTGGTTCATGATTAAAAGGAAAGACAACCTCGCTTTATTGGGAATGATTGTACTGAGCATCGTATTCTACGGGCTCGTCGTTTACCACGTGGACTACGTATGGGATTCCATACAAAATGTATTGGCCTATTCGGCAAAACGATTCTTTTTCTGCTTCGTACCGATGTGCTGGTATTTCGCTGCCACCACACAAATAGCCCGAAAAGGATCGGAATACATAGAGCGATTTCTATCGCTAAAATAAGACACGGATTTAAGAAGCTGTTTTAAATTTATTGAGAATAATATTATCATTGCAAGCAGGTATGTTCCGGCCATATTGAGCCCCTGTCTCGCATCTTGAATCCCTTGATTTTTGTCAATAGCCCGCTATTGACTGCATATCTCGGACTCCAATCTGCTTCAAACATAGGTCTCAATCTGTCTCGGAATAAATTTAAAACATCTTCTAAATATTAGCCTAAAAAATGTAAAAAAGCGAGTGGGCATTTAAACTTTGGCGGGGTGTCAAGGTCTTATAAACGTTGTGATCAATAGATTGATTTTTTTAAGATGAATAAGAGAGGTTTTATTGCCCTATTTCTGTGTATTTTTTTATCGACCATCGCGCAGAGCGTAGCGGCACAATTTACAATTTCGGGTATCGTTAAAGACAAAAACGACAATCTGCCATTACCGCAGGTGAGTATCCGGTTGTTATCGGCGAAAGACAGCACATTCGTTACGGGGATTTCCAGCAAAGACAACGGAACATTTTCTCTGAAAGTCCCGAAAGCGGGGAATTATATTGCCGCATTTTCATTTTTGGGATATAGAACCGCATACGAACCCGTGCAGCTATCGAAAGGGCAGCCTCGAAGAAATTTGGGAGATATTCTATTGGGTAGCAACGATGTATTGTTGCAAGAAGCCGTAGTGGTGGGCAAAGCTCCCGAAGTGGTAGTTAAAGAAGACACAGTGGAGTTTAATGCCGACTCTTATAAAACACAGCCCAATTCTGTCGTCGAGGATTTGTTGAAAAAACTGCCGGGCGTCGAGGTGGATAGCGAGGGAAAAATAACCCATGCGGGAAAAGAGATTACCAAAATATTGGTAGACGGTAAAGAGTTCTTCTCGGACGACCCCAAAGTGGCTACTAAAAACCTGCCCGTGGACATCATCGAAAAGCTGCAAGTCGTAGACCGAAAATCGGACCTTGCCCGCTTGACCGGAGTCGACGACGGGGAGGAGGAAACCGTTATCAACCTGACTATAAAAGAGGGTATGAAACACGGTTGGTTCGGTAACGTAACAGGCGGATACGGTCTGAACGGACGATATGAGGCCGGGGCTATGCTCAACCATTTCTTCGGTGACAACCAAGTGACTATCCTTGCAGGTTCGAACAACACGAACAATATGGGATTTACCGATATGGGCGGAAGCCGGTTTCGTCGATTCGGGGGTATGAACGGTATCAACACTAGTCACAATGTAGGAGTAAACTTCAATGTCGGCAAGGGAGATGCGTTCCGAGTCGGCGGAGATGTCAGTTACAACAACAGTAATCGAGACGTTTTGCAACGCACCGAACGGCAAAACATGTTCGAAGACAGTACCTCGTATTACAGCGGGTATAACAAAATGAAAGACAACGGGCAAAACATCAGGGGAAATTTCAGACTACACTGGGAAATAGACTCTCTGAATACACTCGAATTCCGTCCGAGATTTTCCGTGGCTCTTTCCAAATCGGACAGCTATGATTCGGCTCTTACTACTGCCGGCGACATAGCCCGCAGTAAAGTAAATTTCAGCGAAAGCGACAACCACAATAAGGGTACAGGGTATGATTTATCGGGCGAATTGATTTATAATCATAAATTCCGTAACCGTCCGGGACGCTCGTTCAGTATACAAGCGCAATATAGTTATAGCGACACAAAAGAGGACGGGTGGACCAAAGCCCTCTATAAATATTACATGCTCGACAAAGACAGTACGCTCGACCAAATGGACGACAATCACACGTGGAGCAATGGCTACGGTGCACGGTTTACTTGGACAGAACCGTTGGGTGACGTGAAGAAAGGACGTTTCCTAACATTTTCCTATCGGTTTCAAGCCAGTTTCAACAATGCCGACAAATACACCTACGACATACTTACCGATCCGCTAAACGCCGTAACCAACGACACGGTGCGAAACGATGAGCTGAGCAACAGTTTCCGTAACGATTACTATTCACATCGGGCACAAATCGGATTCAAGCAAGTGACGGCCAACTATACCTACGACATCGGGGTGGCTGCCGTCCCTTCGAGTTCTCAATCTATCGACTTGATAAACAGCGACCGTAATATACCCAAGCGCACGGTATTCAACGTAGCACCCTATCTGCGTTACCGCTACAAAATGGGAAAACAACGCTCCTTGCGTATCGACTACCGGGGCTACTCGTCCCAACCGTCGATGAACCAGTTGCAACCGGTCGAAGACCGTTCGGATCCCTTGCGTATCGTCGTGGGTAATCCCGAACTGAAACCGGCTTTTCAAAACTGGTTCCGCGCCCGTTTCAACGACTATGACGAGAAGACCCAGAGAGCTATCATGGCTATGGTCAACGGAGGATTCACGACCAACAGCATCATTTCGGAGACTACGTATGATTCCAAAACCGGAGGACAACGGACAACCTATCGCAACGTAAACGGGGTATGGAATGCCGCCGGAATGTTTATGTATAGCACCCCTTTTCGAAACAAACACTGGCAATTAAACAGTTTCAGCAGAGTCAGTTACAGTAACAGCGTAGGTTATAATAATGGTACTCGCAACGATGCCGGTTCGTTCAATGCCATAGAAAATTTAGGATTGGCATTCCGATCGGATTATTTCGATGCCGAACTTCGGGGAAACTATCGTTATGCTTTGGCAACCAACAGTATGCAAAGTCGGAACGATCAAAGCACCCATAATTACGGAGGCACATTCAATGTAAACGGCTATCTGCCGTGGTCGATAACATTAGGAACCGATATAACTTACAGCGGATCTGCCGGATATTCTGCCGGATACAATACAGAGAGCTGGTTGTGGAACGCACAGGCTTCTTATCAATTCCTGAAAGGGAAAAATGCTACCATCGCTTTGAAGGTGTACGACATCTTGGGACAAAGGAACAGCATACGACGAACCGTCACGGGTAACTATATCCAAGATGTGGAATATAACACACTCGATACTTATGGATTGATAACCTTCACCTATCGATTCAATACATTCGGCGATAAGAAACCCGATATGGATCGTTTCGACCGAGGGCCTCGCGGATATGGGCCACCGCCGGGACACCCGGGTCGTCCGGGAGGAAGACGTTGGTAAAACGGCTCAGTAGAAAATCGGTAAGGATAAACATAAATTTTAGCGATGAAATCTTTGTCGATAACCATGTTCAGGTCTCTTAGGAGAAGGGCTAAAAAAGATAGAAATCTTTGATCGTAGAATTTACCCCCCTCGTCCTGCGGGCACTCCCCCTATTTCATCTACAATGAGCAGAGGGAGAGTGTCGATATCTTGATGCGTTTTCTCTGTTGTGGATATTTATTTAACCCCTCCGTCACTTCGTGCCACCTCCCCTATATTTTGCTGTGCAAAACACAGAGGAGGAGGGTAATACTTTCCTATATATCATGTTTGTCCTTCTCCCCAGCTGTGTCCCATAGTATTACGGGGAGTTACGTCAGTAAT
>ENA-ORCM01003021-ORCM01003021.1-human-gut-metagenome-genome-assembly--contig:-NODE-3021-length-11384-cov-2.992394_pt1 | contig 11384 bp, 10 predicted proteins | sample MGYA00242906_ERZ507928 | MGnify/ENA primary metagenome ERZ507928 (study PRJEB26167, sample SAMN06115497) | human gut metagenome | host: Homo sapiens | place: China:Shanxi | collected 2015-05-07...
CCGTCGCCAAAAGATACGCCACACCCGCAAATTTGGCAAAAAAATGGTAATCCAGTTTGACACAGATATAAAGCAGAACAAAACCAAGTCCTGCTGACATCGCCTGTCTTTTCAGATAATAAATGGAACTGCCGAACTTCAAGGTTGCATTATAGGCACTGGTACTATACAACATGACAAGACCAAAACCTAAGATACATATGATCATCAGCAGTAAGGTATAGTCGATATATTTGGTTGTTCCGGTGCGCTTTCTTTTCTTTTTTTGCGCAGTCACGGCTCTCTCCATGCATTACTCCTTTAGATTTCTTACATATGCTTTAAAGATATCTCCACGCTGTTCGTAATTGTCAAACATGCCCCAACTTGCACATGCCGGTGATAAAAGAACAGCCTCGCCCGGTTCTGCTGTCTCATAGGCAATGTCTATGGCTTCCTCTAAAGAATCTGCAAAGACATAATCATGAAAATCATGTGCATCGGCGCAGACCGCGATCTTCTTCGCCGTCTGTCCGATCAGGACCAGTTGCTTGACCTTGCCATCAAAACTATCGATCCACTCATCATAAACGGACTCCTTGTCATAACCACCACCGATCAGGACTGTCCTGCGGTTCATGGCACAGATGCCCTTGACCGCGGCGTCCGGGTTGGTTGCCTTGGAATCGTTGTAAAAGGCAATGTCATTCTTTTTGCAGACAAACTCGATACGGTGTTCTACTGCATGAAAGGCTCTCAGTCCCTCCCGGATAGTCTCCATCGGCACGCCCATGCCATCGCAAAGTGCAACCGCTGCCATAACATTTTCATAATTGTGTGCACCTAAGATATTGAGTTCTTCCACCGAAATAATATGCTCGGTCTTTCCATTTCTTGCCCACAGGATCTCATTTTCCTGTAGATAGAGCCCAGCATCCAAAGTCTCGGTGCTGGAAAACAAGACGACTTTTTGCTCTAAGGTCTTTCCAAAGGCACGCAGGACTTCATCATTATAATTGAGCACACACAGATCATCCCTGGTCTGGTTCTTTACGATGCTCTCCTTGGCGGCAATATAATTTGCCATGGTATGATGGCGGTTCAGATGATCCGGCGTGATATTTAAGATCGCAGCCGCTTTCGGTGCAAACGTATCAATGGTCTCCAACTGGAAACTGCTGATCTCTGCCACAACAACCGTATCGTCTGTCGTCTCCTCTGCCACGCTCGTATAAGGAATACCGATATTTCCAACGACTGCCACATGTGCAAAATGTCTTGCCATGATCTGACCGACCAAGGTTGTTGTCGTCGTCTTACCATTGGTTCCGGTAATGGCTACCACGTGCCCCTTGCCAAGGACATATGCCAGTTCGATCTCGCCCCAGATGGTCATGCCCAAAGCTTTCATCTTTTCTACCAAAGGAATATTCAGCGGCACGCCCGGGCTCAAAACGGCAATATCAAAGGACTTTAACATATCCTCCGATACATCCCCCAGGATCAGTTCCACCGGTGTCAGTTCCGGGTTCTTGCTGCGGAATGCTGCCACATCCAAAGCCTCATTGCCATCCTGTATATATACCTTTTTTGCATGATGCAGCAAGAGTTTTGCTGCTGCCACGCCACTTTTTCCTGTTCCTACGACAAGTACTGTCTTATTTGAAATATCCACAATCTGCCTCCTGACTTTTCTCGTTTAAAGTGCTGCATATCCGATCAGGCAAAGCAGTGCCGTGATGATGGAAAATACGGCTACAACTCTGGTCTCTGACCAGCCGGAAAGTTCAAAATGATGATGGATCGGTGCCATCTTAAAGATACGTTTTCCGTGTGTCAGTTTAAAGAATGTCACCTGGATGATCACGGATAAAACCTCTACCAGATAGATCAGACCCACGATCAGGATAAAGAGTGGCATCTGTAACATGTAAGCCGTTGCTGCCACAAAACCGCCCAGTGCCAAAGATCCGGTATCTCCCATAAAGACACTTGCCGGGTAGACATTAAAGAGCAAAAATCCTAAGAGTGCTCCCACGACCGCACAGGTCACCGGCTCGATTCCACTGTTCATCCCTACGGCTACCACCGTAAAGAATACTGCAACCAATACCGTTACCGAAGATGCCAGACCATCCAGTCCGTCTGTAAAGTTGACACCGTTGACCGTACCGATCACGGCAAAATACATGAGCGGAATGGCAAGCCAGCCCAGATCAATGTAATGTCCGCCGGAAAACGGCACCAGCATGGTCAAAGAAACATCCGTGTAACGCACCAGATATACGGCAAAGATCGTTGTCACCACGATCTGTAAAAGCATCTTCTGCCATGCCAAAAGTCCATCCGAACGGCGCAGAACAACCTTTAAATAATCATCCAGAAATCCGATAACGCCAAAACCTACCGTAAGAAATACGATCGGTATGATCTTAGGATAACGTGACACATAAAAAAGAGATGTGATCACGATCGCTGCCAAAATGATCAGGCCGCCCATGGTCGGCGTTCCTGTCTTGATCTGATGCGACTCCAACTCCTCACGCTCCGTCTGTCCAACCTTGAGTCTTCGTAAAAAAGGAATAACAATAGGTCCTAGTATCGTTGCTATCCCAAATGAAATAAGTACCGGAAATAAAATTTTTTCAACCATAACGACTCCTTGTTTATTATGCATTCTTTTGCAAATTTCATTTTTTTCAACTAAATAGTATAAGTGTTTTGGCACTATTGCGCAACTGCACTATCCGTATTTTTTTCGGTCTCTTCCACGCCCAGATAAGGCAGGATATTTTCAAACAACTGGCTGCACACCGGTGCCGCGATCGTGCCGCCATAATAAATGCCTTGGGGCTCATGGATAATAACGATGGATAAGACCTCGGGATCCTCTGCCGGGGCAAACCCGATAAAGGAAGCGATATACTTTCCGCTCCCGCGGGGAAGCATCTGCGATGTCGCCGTCTTGCCTCCTACGGCAAAGCCTGCGACCTGACCGTTCTTACCGGTTCCCTCCGCTACCACCTGATGCAAAAGACCTCGCAGGATCTCAGAGGTCTCCTTTGATACGACACTGCCTTTGTCCTTGGTCTTGTAAGTTCTTGTCACCTTGCCATCGCGATCCCGGCAGGTCAGTGCGATATGCGGGGTGACGCGCTCTCCCCCATTGATCAGAGAGGACACTGTAGATGCCATCTGTATGGGCGTTAATTGAAAAGACTGACCAAAGGAAATGGTCGCCAGTTCCACTGGACCTACATTTTTTAACTGGTGCATGATGGTCGCTCCTTCGCCGGGCAGGTCGATCCCGGTCGTCGAAAGCATCTGGAACTGTTCAAAATAATGAAAGAAACGCGGCGCTCCCAGGCGCAGTCCCAACTGGATAAAGACCGGATTGCAGGAATTCATGATGGCATGGGTAAAATCCTCGCTCCCATGTCCCGTTGTCTTGTGACAACGGATCCGCGTATCCTCCACCGTGATACTGCCATTACAGTAAAAGGATTCCTCCGGCGTGACTACCCCTTCTTCCAGTGCCGCAGCCGTTGTGATAATCTTGAAAGTCGATCCCGGTTCATAGGTATCACTGATACAGATATTGCGCCACATCTCATTTAAAAGATCGGTCTTCTCCCCGGTCTGCCCCGCCATGTATTCCGTTAAGGTAAAAGGTTCCTGCAGGGAAAACTCCGGTACGTTGACCATGGTATAGATCTCCCCATTTTTCGGATTCATGACAATAATCTCCACACCGGATGCCTGATGGCGCTGCATGGTCTGTTCTGCCAACTGGGTGGCGAAACGTGAAATATTGTAGTCCAGCGAGACATAAAGATCATCCCCTGCCTCCGGTTCCAGCCGAACCTCCCCCAGTTCGGCTACCTCCACGCCTCTGGCATCCGTATAGGTCAGAATCTTTCCATCCTCTCCCTGCAAAGCCTCATCATAATAAGCCTCCAGCCCGATGATGCCCTGATTGTCGCCACCGGTAAAGCCTAAGACCTTAGATAAGATGCGGTCATAGGGATAATAGCGCTTGTAGTCATCATCCACCTTGACCCCTGCAAGATCATAGGCACGGATGGCATCCCCAATGTCTTTTTCCACATTGGTCTTGATCTTTTCGATGGAGGACACCTTTTCTACTTTCTTTCGTATTTCTTCCTCCGTCAGCCCCAGTTCCTTAGTCAGGCAGGAAATGACCGCCTCCGGATCCTCGATCTGGTTATGTATGACGGAAATTGTGCATACCGTCTTGTTCGACGCAAGAATTGCGCCATTTCTATCAATAATGCGTCCTCTTGCCGCCTTCACCTTGCGCTCCCGCTGCTCCACCTCTACCGCCAGTTCCGCGTAATGGCTTGCCCGAAAGATCATCAGATAGCCTACGCGCAGCCCTAAAGCCAGCAAAACGACGATAAAGGTCCCACCGATCAGTTTTGCCTTTCGGTGGGAGTACACACGCAATCGTTCCATGCCAAGCCTCCATAAAACGCTTTATCACATTTTATTCTGCTGCCACAGAATCCATACGTTCAATATTCATATAAGGTAAGATTTGTGAAAAGATATTCTTTGCAATGTAGGAGGATTGTGAGCAATGTGACTGGTCTGCCACATGCGGCTCATCCACGACCACATAGACCACGACCTGAGGATCGTCTACCGGAGCAAATCCGATAAAGGATACCACATAGTTACCGGATCCACGCGGCACTTTTTCCGCCGTACCGGTCTTACCACCGATAGCATAGCCCTCAACTGCTGCCTTGGCACCGGTTCCCTCACTGACGACTGTGTACATATAGTCGCGCAGGGTGTCACTGACTTCCTGGGAAACCGTCTCCTTGGTCACGACCGGACTGATCTCCTGCACGGTATTGCCGGAGCCATCCACGATCTTTTTTACCACATGCGGCTGATAGATATTGCCACCATTGATCAGGGAGCAAAAGGAGGATGCCAACTGGATCATAGTCACATTGAAGCCCTGTCCGAAAGAAGAAACGGCAAGGTTTGACTCCGTCCGCGCCAACTGTTCCTCACTAAAGATCAAAGATGCCGTAGATGCCTCACCCGGCAGATCGATGCCTGTCTTTTGTCCGAACCCGTATTCCCTGCTGTATTTGGCAAAGTTAGCAGGTCCGATGGCGCGCACCATCTGCATCAGGGCATCGTTGCAGGAATCCCTCAGAGCCCCACGCAGGTCTTCAGTACCATGACCGCTACGGTTGACACAGTGGATCTCATGTCCGCTGACCCACTCGCTACCATCGCAGATGTAGGTCTCATCCCCACGCAGGCTGCCGGAGTCCAGTCCCATAGCCTCGGTAAACGGCTTAAAGGTAGAACCCGGTTCAAAGGTATTTGAAATCGTATAATTCTGCCAGAGTTTATTGAGTTGGTTCATCTTGTCTTCATCCGACATTCCCGCCAGTTCTTCCTCTGTAAAGTATGCACTCAGATCCTTTGGATTATTCAAATCAAAGTTCGGATAGGATGCCATGGCAAGCACATCCCCGTTTTGTGGATCCATAACAAGGACTGCCGTATTATTACTGCCGGTCGCCTGTCCTTCCGTCTCCTGCTTCATCTCCTCGTTTGCCTGTAAGATGGCACTCTCCACGATGGACTGGATATTGGTGTCTATTGTCGCCACCAGAGAATAGCCGTTTTCCGGTTCAATGACCGTCTGCTCCAGATTGCTGTCAGCATTCAGATACCCATAAGATCTGCCATTGGTACCGTTTAAAGTATCGTTATACTGATTTTCCAAGCCGATCACACCGGTCGTTGCATTAGCAAAGCCGATCATGGCACTTGCCAGCGAATTGTAAGGATAAGTCCTTGTATATTCTTTTTCAAACCAGATCCCCGCGATCTGATCCTTGGTATCTTCGCCGTTCATTAAGGCTTCAAAAGCCGCCTTTTCCTCATAGGAAACATGCTTTGCCAGCACTGTATATTCCCGATCCGGGTTGTCTGTGATCTCCTGATTGACCTGGTCCGCCGTGATCTCCGGGAAGCACTGGGTCAGATAGGCGATGGTAGATGAAATCTTTTCCTCGTTTGCATGTAAGACCTTGCTGTCCAGGATGACATTATAAACATCTACGCTTGTCGCAAGAACCGTCCCCTTGCTATCCACGATGTCACCGCGCTTATACGGAATGATCGTACTGTCATATTCCTGCTGTGAGAGCACGATCTTTTCGTATTTCTCCCCACTCGTGTATTCGATATACATGAGCCGGAAGATCAAAGCCACAAAAAGAATGCATAATACTCCAAAAACAATGTAAAGCTTATTATGCATTCTCCTAAGTAACTTTTTCGGTTTTTTCCTTCTGCTTCTTCGTATCTGTCTAGCCAATCAAAAAACTCCTATCCTATGGAATATTGTGATACTGGTTCATATAATCACTGCTATCCATATCATAATACACGATCTGGTCAGCATTTGCATAGACCATGCCCATCTCATTGATGGCAGCCGTCTTGATGTCGCCTAAATTGGTCGCACTGGCGATGCGGCTCTCGGTCGCACTGTTGGATGCCTTGAGATCAGAAATATTCTGCTCCAAAGCCGAAATATTATCCATATGTGTCGTGATGCTGTTGGTCAGATTGATATAGCCTACAAAAAGACCCACCAATGCAACTGCCACGGATACAATATACATAGAATAGACACGTTTGCGGCGCATGGCTGCCTGTGTCTTGCGTCTTGCCTGTCTTCTCTTTCTTTCTCTTTCTTCACGGATCTCACGCTCTCTGGTATGGCGGTCCGGAAGCGGCTGTTCTACCTGCCGTACGGTATTGCCGTCTGTATAATAATAAGTCTTTACCTCAGTCATAGTCCTCTCCTTTTTCAAACTCCCAACTATCTGCTGCTTGTCCCTCTTTCAAATACACGTAATTTTGCGCTTCGTGATCTGGTATTTTCTTCCAGTTCCTTTTCGGATGGAAGGATCGGTTTTCTTGTGATCACACGTCCTTTGGACTTCTTGCCACATACACATACCGGAAAATCTTTCGGGCAGGTACATGGATCCTGATTTTTCTTAAACGTATTCTTTACGATGCGGTCTTCCAAAGAATGAAAGGTGATGATACAGATCCTGCCATCCTCTGCTAAAAGATCGATAAATGCATCCAGATTCTGCTCCAGCACATCCAATTCCCGATTGAGTTCAATACGGATCGCTTGATACGTGCGCTTTGCCGGATGTCCGCCGGTAACCTGTAATTTTTTCGGGATCGACCGTTCAATGATCTGATTTAACTGTCCTGCTCTTGTGATCCGCTCTTTTTGACGTTCTTTTACGATATTCTTGGCAATGTTCTTTGCAAATCGATCTTCTCCATAGTCTCTGATGATGCGATAAAGGTCTTCCTCGGAATAGTCATTGACGATATCCGCCGCTGTCATCGGATTGTCCTGATCCATGCGCATATCCAAAGGTGCATCCTCGACCATGTAGGAAAATCCTCTCTCCGGTGTGTCTAACTGAAAAGAAGATACGCCAAGATCTAAAAGAATACCGTCTACCTTATCAATGCCAAGTTCGTGGACTCTCTCAACCATGGCTTCATAATTGCTGTGTACCAAAGTCACACGGTCTGCAAATGGTCTTAGTCTCTCGCCTGCGGCTTCCAGCGCATCATAGTCCTGATCGATACCGATCAGGCGTCCTGTCGTCAGCCGTTTGGCGATCTCATAAGAATGTCCGCCACCGCCGAGTGTCCCGTCTACATAGATGCCGTCTTCTTTGATATGTAATTGTTCGATTGTCTCCGGTAAGAGTACCGAATAATGCTTAAAGTCCATCTATGTTCCACTCCTAAATACTCAGTCCCAACTCAGCCATATGCTCTACGATCTCGTCCATGTCATCATAAGAACTTGCATCCGCATAACGATCCTTGTCCCAGATCTCGATCTTGGTCAGAACACCTACTAAGACAACATCCTTTTCCAGTCCTGCAAATTCACGAAGTACCGACGGAATCAGAATACGTCCCTGCTTGTCCACCTCACACATGGCAGCACCCGCAAAGAAGAAACGCATAAATTTACGTGCGTCTTTTGTTGTCAGATTGACTTCGCGGAACTTCTCCTCGATGCGTTTCCATTCTTCCTGGGAATATACGTACAGACAGCCGTCCACGCCTTTTGTCACAACGAACTGATCGCCCAACTGTTCACGAAACTTTGCCGGAACAATAAGTCTGCCCTTGGCATCTACGTTATGACTATATTCTCCCATGAACATAACTGCTGTACCTCCTTTCCCCTAGCATCTTATCCACGAAATTATCCACTTATCCACCACTTCATGACACTATATACCACTTCGCACCACTTTTATGATTATTTTATGGTATTAAAGGGCAAAAAGCAAGCCCGAAAACCTTGTAAAATCAAGGCTTTCGGGCTTGTGGTAGATGGTGGTGGCAAATCCCACTACTATTTCTTGTGTCCTTTTATTTTTAAACACAAGTTCTTGTGGTTTTGTCCCTTTTTATACGTTTTTCTTCCAGTGTATAAAAATTTTTACAATATTTAATTATAATTTTTGTGCATTATTTTGTTTGGACTTGTGCAGGCCGAGGACAAAAAGGATCAGGGCAACCGCCATCAGAACCAGTGCCAATGCCTGTGATACCGGAAATCCGGTGACCCACATCTTCAACTGGTCGGTACGCAGTCCTTCGATCCAGAAGCGTCCCAAGCCGTAAAAGAAGAGATAAAAGTAGAAAAACTCTCCGTGAAACTTCTTGTGTTTTGTCATTGCCAGTATAAAGATCAAAAGTGCCAGATTCCAGAGGGATTCATACAGGAAGGTCGGATGTACCTGTACATAGGTCACGCCGTCTGCCACTCTCGCGTGTGCCAGCATCTCCTGCGTGATGTCATCCATGGACCGTACAGCATTTAATGGCAGTTCCATGGCAAAGAGTCCATCCGTGTATTGTCCGAAGGCTTCCCGGTTGAAGAAGTTGCCCCAGCGTCCCAAGATCTGTCCGACCAGAAGTCCCGGTGCCGCCAGATCTGCGAACTGTAGGAATGGGATCTTTTTGATCCGGCACATGATATAGGCTGTCAGGACCCCGGCAAGCACACCGCCGTAAATGGCAAGGCCGCCCTGTCTGATATTAAAGACCGACAGCAGATTATCCTTATAATAATCCCAGGCAAACACCACATAGTAGATCCTCGCCCCGATCACTGCAAAAATAATGGTAAAAATGCAGATATCCAGACATTGATCCGGGTCCAGTCCGTCTTTTTTTGCCCGATGCAAGATCAGTGATACGCCCAGCAGCATGCCAAGTGCAATGATCATGCCGTAGTAAGCGATCGTGATGCCAAAGACGTTTATGTTCTTTCCTACATGTTCCAGATAGATATGTAGGTTTGGAAAATTGATATCCATATTCATTTTAAAAATCCGCCTTTCCTTTTCCTATTTCCATACTCTAGCACATTTTATGCCATAGAAAAAGACCCGCAAAAAAACTTGCGGATCTTTTTCATCTTTTTTCTTATTTCATGGCAAAACTTGCACACATGGTCTGTCCGACACCTGTACTGTCAGCAATATCCACACTTCCCGCCTCACACTTGCCAGAGGCATTGTAATGGCAGTTCTTGGCATCGCAGGTGATCTCTGTCACACCGTCCGGCTCTCCGGCTCTGTTGCAGGCGCATCCATCTTTGCCCACTTCATAGTTACCGCAATATGTCTCATCACTCTTCTTTGCGCTTGTACCTTCCACAGTGATACCTGCTCTGGCACACATCTTGTCCGCATTGTAACGGCACTCTGTCGCTCTACAATCTAATTGTGTCATACAAAAACTCCTTTCTCGCCATAGGGCGAATGCAAAATAGCAGCCTGCCTTATGCAAGCTACTATAATATTATGTCCTCTTAAATTTCTCCTATGCGACCAGGAAGATTGTATTTTAAAAAGCGCAATTTTAAATGATGAGCATGGCATCGCCAAAACTAAAGAAGCGATATCGTTCCTTTACTGCCTCCTCATAGGCTGCCATGACATGTTTCCTGCCGGCAAGGGCAGAAACCAGCATGACAAGCGTGGATTCCGGCAGATGGAAATTCGTGATCAGTCCATCGATGACCTTGAACTGATATCCCGGATAGATGAAGATATCCGTCCAGCCGCTCTTGGCATGTAAGGTGCCGTCCGCTTCTGCCGCCGACTCCAGTGTTCTCGTGCTGGTCGTCCCAACAGAAATGATACGTCCTCCGTTTTTTCTGGTCGTATTGATCAGTTCTGCCGCTTCTTCCGAGATCTGGAAAAATTCGGAATGCATATGGTGGTCTAAGACATCATCCACCTTGACCGGGCGGAAAGTGCCAAGTCCCACATGCAGAGTGACCTCCGCAATGGATACACCCATGTCACGGATCTCCTGTAAGAGTTCTTTTGTAAAATGCAGACCTGCGGTCGGTGCTGCCGCAGATCCGTCATATTTGGCATAGACCGTCTGATAGCGGTTCTTATCCTTGAGTTCGTGTGTGATATAAGGCGGCAGGGGCATCTGTCCCAACTGGTCCAGAATCTCCTCAAAGATTCCTTCATAGGAGAAACGGATCAGGCGGTTGCCCTCATCCACAATATCGATGACCTGGCCCTTTAAAAGTCCACCGCCAAAGGTCAGGCGTGTGCCGATCCTTGCCTTTTTGCCCGGTTTTACCAGTGTCTCCCAGACATCATCGCTTTTCCGCTTCAAAAGCAGGATCTCAACCTTGCCTCCGGTCTCTTCGCGCTCGCCATACAAACGCGCCGGTATGACCCTGGTGTTGTTGATGACCAGACAATCACCCGGTCTTAAATATTCCTTGATATCATAGAAATGGCGATGCGTCACATCGCCACTTTTTTTATCAAGGATCATAAGTCTCGAATTTGATCTTTTTTCCAGAGGATCCTGTGCGATCAGTTCCTCCGGAAGATCATAATAAAAGTCTTTTACATCCATTTTCTTTTTCCTTAATTACTTTCTCAACTGAATACCCATGGCTTCCAGTGCCTTTAAAATGCGGTTCATGGCAGCCGTGATATCTTCTTCCTCCAGGTTCTTATCTTTTGCTCTGAAGGTCAAAGAATATGCAACAGACTTATGCCCCTTTAAGATCTGGTTGCCCTCGTAGATATCAAAGAGTTCGTAAGACTCCAGGTAATTGCCGCCCTTGGTCTCAAAGACTTCCTCGATCTGTCCGACCAGGATCTCCTTCGGAACCACCATACTGATGTCTCTTGTTGCAGCCGGGAACTTGGCAATGCCTTCGTACTTCTTGTCAAAGGATACAAATTCCATCACTGCCGGCATATCGACAACAGCGATATAGGTGCGCTCTTTCATACCGTAGT
>ENA-ORCM01003034-ORCM01003034.1-human-gut-metagenome-genome-assembly--contig:-NODE-3034-length-11354-cov-10.348408_pt1 | contig 11354 bp, 7 predicted proteins | sample MGYA00242906_ERZ507928 | MGnify/ENA primary metagenome ERZ507928 (study PRJEB26167, sample SAMN06115497) | human gut metagenome | host: Homo sapiens | place: China:Shanxi | collected 2015-05-07...
AAGGAGCAACGCCTTGCTCCAACCTTTGTTAACCTTAAATCTAATACTATGAAAAACACAATGCAAAGATACGGACTGTTGTGAAATTAGCAAATAATCCAAGAAAAAACGCATGTTATATAACATAGATTAAGAAAAAGTACCTTCGCCTTAACGGTTATTCGATATTTTGGACGACAGATAAATGCGTATGCTTCCATTTTTCTTTCTTCATCAACTTTTTTAATAATTACTATGAACTGATTTAACAGCTGAATTTATTCGAAAAAAGCAAAGCTACAAATAAATTTTAGCACATGCGATTTGCGTTATAAAGATTCAAAAAATAGAAAAATCGAACTATATATTTTAATATATAGTTTATTATTTATATATTTATAATAATACCGGTAAGTGTTCAAGGGGGCTTTTTAGGAAGGCGTAACCAGTTGTCATATAGTGAGTTATCTGCCTTTGGAGAGTGTTCCACTATGCGTTCGGCAAAAAGGCGCTTTTTATTCCCTAAATGGAGGCTCTAAACCCATGCGGCAGAGCCTCTGTTTGATACATTCAGAGGCTTCGTTTCAGGCAAATGAAGCCTCTAACTTTTGCTTCCCCAAAGAAAGGTTATTAATATGCGAACGTATATGACTATTTAGAACCGAAACCAATTGAAAAGAACCGATGAATTTAGAAGCTCCCAGCGTATGGCGTATTTTTGCTGGAAACCTGAAAACAATAACAAATATGCAGAAAAAATCTCTCGCGTCTGACATTTATCAGCACATTATGGCATGGAAATGCACAAAAAATAGCCGTACAAAGTATGGTGCATCGCTTTTCTTTTTATCTTTGCATGAAATATAATATTACTAATACTTAATATAAACATGGATAAAAGAAGATGGGGCCAATGGATATTATTGGCTGTTGTTTGCTTGAGTTTCTCGATAGGAGAAAGCTATGCGCAGAAAAATGATTTTGCTAATCTACGTCGTTATTCAAAAGAAAATGCTGCACTTCCACAAGCGACAAAGAAAGACAAACGGGTTATTTTTATGGGAAATTCCATTACGGAAGGATGGGTAAGGACTCATCCGGATTTTTTCAAATCAAATGGTTACATTGGCCGTGGAATCAGTGGGCAGACTTCCTATCAATTCTTGTTACGGTTCCGGGAAGATGTGATTAATCTTTCTCCTGCTTTAGTGGTGATTAATGCCGGAACAAATGATGTCGCTGAAAATACACAAGCGTATAATGAAGATTATACATTCGGAAACATCGTTTCTATGGCGGAACTGGCAAAAGCAAATAAAATAAAAGTAATTTTGACTTCCGTATTGCCTGCTGCTGCATTTAAGTGGAGAATGGAAATAAAAGATGTTCCGCAGAAAATTAAATCTTTAAATGACCGGATAGAGGCTTATGCAAAAGCAAATAAAATTCCGTTTGTTAATTATTACAAGGCAATGGTGGTTGACGAAAATCAGGCCTTGAATCCTCAATATACTAAAGATGGAGTTCATCCAACGAGCGAGGGATATGATATTATGGAACCGTTGATTAAAAATGCCATAGAGAAGGCTCTTTGATTTATCATCGCTTGAAGTAGGAATAATCCAACTATAAGAAATGGGAGGATTGCATGAATAGATTCAGTCGTAATGAACGATCAGTCTATATCTGCAATCCTCCTTAATTTATGCTTTAGAGAGTGGTACATTATGTCTTTTCAATTTTATATTTTTCATTGAAGGTGACGTATAGACATAAAAAAAGGAGCAACGCCTTGCTCCAACCTTTGTTAACCTTAAATCTAATACTATGAAAAACACAGTGCAAAGATACGGGATTCCGGTAACTTTGCAAATTATCAGCCCTTAATTGGTGTTTTTATAACACTAATTAATAGACTAAATGCGAAGTTACAGGTTTGTTAAGAGTTTCAGCCCTTAGCAATCAGGCTATAATAAGTGAACAAAGGGGAAATTTTATCCCCATTTCTCTTTCATCAAGTCCTCCAGTTTCAATAATTCGTCACGATATTGTGCGGCTTCGATAAATTCAAGTTTCTTGGCTGCTTCCTGCATCAGTTTGCGGGTACGCTCGATACTCTTTTCCATCTGCGCTTTACTCATATACTGCACTATCGGATCTGCTGCGATATTCGGAGTAGAAGGTTCTACATAAGCATGTCTTTCTTTCAACAGCTCATCTGCCTCTTTTGCATTACCGAATACAGACAAGTTTCTGGCCTTTTTAATCTGTTGCGGGGTAATTCCGTTTGCCTCATTGTATGCCAACTGCTTTTCGCGGCGACGGTTCGTTTCATCAATCGTCAGTTTCATACTATCCGTCATCTTATCAGCATACATGATTACCTTACCGTTCACATTACGCGCGGCACGTCCCGCAGTTTGTGTCAACGAACGGTGGGAGCGGAGGAATCCTTCTTTGTCTGCATCGAGAATAGCGACGAGAGACACTTCCGGAAGGTCGAGACCCTCACGAAGCAGGTTGACCCCGATAAGTACGTCATAAACTCCTTGCCGGAGATCATCCATAATCTTCACACGTTCCAGTGTGTCGACATCACTATGGATATAGGTACATCTCACATTATTATTAAGAAGATATTCTGCCAGTTCTTCTGCCATTCGTTTGGTTAGTGTAGTGACGAGTACGCGTTCTTCCTTTTCAATACGGAGCTGGATTTCTTCCATTAAATCGTCAATCTGATTGAGACTCGGACGTACTTCGATGATAGGATCAAGCAGACCGGTAGGACGAATCACCTGTTCCACGACGATTCCTTCCGACTGAATCAATTCATAATCCGCCGGTGTAGCACTGACGTAGATTACTTGTTTTGCCATCTCCTGAAACTCTTCAAATTTCAACGGGCGATTGTCCATAGCGGCAGGCAATCGGAAACCATATTCCACAAGATTGATTTTTCGCGCACGGTCTCCTCCGTACATTGCACGGATTTGGGGTACACTTACGTGGCTTTCGTCGATAACGATCAGGAAATCATCCGGAAAGAAATCGAGCAAACAATAGGGGCGGGTACCGGCAGCACGGCCGTCGAAATAACGGGAATAATTCTCAATTCCGGAACAATGTCCCAATTCCCGAATCATTTCCATATCGTAAGTTACTCGCTCATACAATCGTTTGGCCTCGTATTCCTTGCCGATAGATTCGAAGAAAGCTACTTGCTTGGTCAAATCATCCTCTATTTCATGAATAGCACGGAGAGTAGCCTCTTTGGTAGTCATGAACAGGTTGGCCGGATAAATCTTATAGGCGTCAAATGGTGCGATAGTGACTCCTGTGATAGGGTCTACCTCTTCGATGCCGTCAATTTCATCCCCCCAGAAGGTGACGCGGAGCAGGTTGTCGGTATAAGCCAGATAAATATCCACCGTGTCGCCCTTGACCCGGAAATTGCCACGGTTCAAGTCGATATCATTGCGAACATACAAACTGTCTACCAAACGACGTAGAAACACATTGCGGTCCATCATCCGTCCCCGTTCTATTTCGATGACATTTTTGTAGAAGTCCGAAGGATTTCCCATACCGTAGATACAAGATACGGAAGAAACCACTACCACGTCTTTTCGCCCGGAGAGTAGGGCGGAAGTGGCAGAGAGCCGGAGCTTGTCGATTTCGTCATTGATGGCGAGATCTTTCTCTATATATGTATCACTGTTCGGCAGATAAGCTTCCGGCTGGTAATAATCATAGTAAGAAACGTAATATTCTACCGCATTGTTTGGGAAAAAACCTTTAAACTCACTGTAGAGCTGGGCAGCCAGTGTTTTGTTATGGCTCAAAATCAACGTAGGTTTATTGATATTGGCGATCACATTGGCAATGGTAAATGTTTTTCCCGACCCGGTCACTCCCAATAAAGTCTGTGCGGGAACTCCCTGAAGGACCCCTTCAGTAAGTTGTGCTATAGCTTCCGGCTGATCTCCGGTAGGTTTATAAGCTGATGTTAGTTCATAATTCATAGTTAAATCCTAAAAAGTGGAGCAATATTCGGTAAAATAATCGAGATAACAAATCATTTTTCCAAATAAATCCTTTACTTTGCAACATATTAATATCAAAAAACAGATTCATACAACTAGTAATACCAGAAACACATGATTTGGAATGAGAGCATTGAGTGTATGGACCGCGAAAGTCTTCGCAAGATTCAAAGCATACGACTCAAGAAAATTGTAGATTACGTTTATCACAACACGCCTTTCTATCGAAAGAAGATGCAGGAAATGGGGATTACTCCCGATGACATCAATAGTATTGATGATATTGTAAAACTGCCGTTTACCACGAAACATGATTTAAGAGATAATTATCCGTTCGGACTTTGTGCCGTGCCGATGAGCCAAATTGTACGTATTCATGCTTCTTCCGGAACAACCGGAAAACCGACGGTTGTCGGATATACCCGTAAGGACTTGTCTACATGGGCGGAATGTATATCACGTGCTTTTACCGCTTATGGAGCGGGGCGTTCTGATATTTTTCAGGTATCTTATGGATACGGACTGTTCACGGGCGGATTGGGAGCACATGCAGGAGCCGAAAATATCGGTGCTTCTGTTATTCCGATGTCCAGTGGTAACACGGAAAAACAGATAACCTTGATGCACGATTTCGGATCGACCGTGCTGTGTTGTACTCCTTCCTATGCGCTTTATCTGGCAGATGCAATCAAAGATTCCGGTTTACCGCGTGAAGAATTCCGACTGAAAGTCGGTGCTTTCGGTGCAGAACCCTGGACGGAAAATATGCGTCATGAGATAGAAGAAAAGTTGGGAATCAAAGCATACGATATTTATGGCTTGAGTGAGATTGCCGGACCGGGTGTCGGGTACGAGTGCGAATGTCAGCACGGGACTCACTTGAATGAAGACCATTACTTCCCGGAAATCATCGACCCGAATACATTGCAACCGGTGGAATCCGGTCAAACGGGAGAACTGGTATTTACTCATTTAACCAAAGAGGGTATGCCGTTACTTCGTTACCGTACGCGTGATTTGACGGCCTTGCATCATGATAAATGTTCCTGTGGCCGTACATTGGTACGTATGGATCGTATTTTGGGACGTAGTGATGATATGTTGATTATCCGCGGTGTGAATGTATTCCCGACGCAGATTGAATCAGTCATTCTTGAAATGGAAGAGTTTGAACCGCATTATTTGTTGATAGTAGGTCGTGAAAACAATACCGATACAATGGAACTCCAGGTTGAAGTACGTCCGGAATTCTATTCGGATGAGATCAACAAAATGCTGGCTTTGAAGAAGAAACTGGGAGGACGTTTGCAAAGCGTACTCGGACTGGGAGTCAACGTGAAACTGGTAGAGCCTCGCAGCATTGAACGCAGCGTAGGTAAAGCAAAACGTGTGATTGATAACAGAAAGATTTAATACTTAAAACTTTACGATAATGGTAGCAAAACAACTTTCTATTTTTTTGGAAAATAAGTCAGGCCGTTTGACGGAAGTGACTGAAGTGCTGGCGAAAGAAAATATCAATCTTTCTGCCTTGTGCATTGCCGAAAATGCTGATTTTGGTATTTTGCGTGGAATTGTATCCGATCCGGATAGAGCATACAAAGCTTTAAAAGATAATCATTTTGCAGTGAATGTGACTGATGTGGTAGGTATAAGCTGTCCCAATATACCAGGTGCTTTGGCAAAAGTGCTGGGATATTTATCAGAAGAGGGCGTATTTATTGAATATATGTATTCGTTTGCCAATAACCATATTGCAAATGTAGTGATCCGCCCCAGCAACCTGGATAAGTGTATCGAGGTATTGAAAGAAAAGAAAGGGAACCTGACGCTTGCGGCTCAACAATTGGATATTAGCCGCCAGACCCTTTATAATAAGATGCGGAAATACGGATTGTAGATTATAAGGAGAGTAGCTATGGTTAACCGGAGTTTATACTTGAAGATTATAGGAATCGTCTCCTTGATCGTGTTTCTCGCGTTACTTGGGTCCGTATTGTTGATAACCGGTACCTCTTACTTCTTATCCTTTGTATGTCTGTGTATTATCCTGTTGATAACTCTGTTACTAATCCGGTGGATGAACGGTATAAACCGTAAGATAGCTACCTTCTTTGAGTCGGTTCGTAATGGGGATACAGCTTTGCGGTACCCAAATAAAACGAATGATCCTTTTGTAAAGGATTTGTATACGGAAATGAACCGGATTATCCTCCTATTCAGTCAAAACCAGAGTGAGATGGAAGAGAAGCGTTTATATTACGAGAGTATCTTGCGGGTACTGACGCATGAGATTCGTAATTCGATTACGCCAATCCGTTCCTTGTCTGCTGACCTATTGAAATATTCCGATACATATACTCCGAAGCAATTACGGGAAGGTTTGGAGGTTATTCATGGGCAAGCGCAAAATTTATCCGCCTTCTTGGATTCCTACCATCGTCTGACGCATCTCCCGGAGCCGGAAAGAACCGAGGTGCCTATAACCTCTTTATTTCAGAAGATGGAACGGTTGTTGTGTGCCGAGCCGGGTAGCGACCGTATCCGTTTCTCCTCTGCGGAAGCTTTAACGGTACGTGTGGATCAAAACTTGATCGTGTTGGCTCTGATTAATTTGATCCGTAACGCATTACAGGCGATAGAGGGGCAAGCGGATGGTATCGTCTCCGTAGAAGCCTTGAAGACAGATGGTAGGGTATATATAACTATAACAGACAATGGCCCCGGTATTTCTCCTGAACTATTGTCTGCTATCTTTATGCCTTTCTTCTCTACGAAGTCCGGTGGTAGCGGCATCGGCCTCAGTATCTCCCACCGCATAATGCGCTTGCATGGCGGCGATTTAACCGTTGATTCCTTACCCGGTGTCCGTACCGAGTTTCGTATGAAGCTGTAATTGTCTGATCAATACCCCAACTCAAACGGTTGCTCTACGGCAGGTACGCCCTCGGACATCCATTTAGGCATCTTCTGGTTCTTCAGGTAATGGTTGAAGAATTGGAACATGCGGCGTTGGAAGTCGATACGGTTCGCCATGTTCGTGGGCCAGTGCGGTTCGCCAGTATAGTTCAATAACCAGCAAGGTTTGCCTAGCCTCTTCATGGCAACGAAATACTCGATACCTTGGTACCAAGGCACATGGCCGTCGGCGTCGTTGTGCATGATCAATATCGGGGTCTGTACCTTATCCATCGTAAACAACGGGGAATTCTCCAGATAACGAAGCGGAGAACTCCATGGCGTAGCTCCTAAACGGCTTTGTGTATGCTCGTATTGGAAAGAGCGGGCCATACCCGATCCCCAACGGATACCGCCATAAGCGCTAAACATATTTACGACAGGCGCCCCAGACTCGATAGCGGAGAATAAATTCGTGCGAGTCGCTAAATAAGCTACTTGGTAACCTCCCCAGCTATGTCCTTGCGCACCGATCCCTTTTTCGTCGATATATCCTTTGGCGATCATCATGGTGATACCCGGCATCAAGCAGTTATAGCAGCTTTCTCCCGGATAACCATCTACATAGCGAATGTCCGGGTTGAAGATGATATATTCGTTGCTATTGTATAAATGGTAATCGATCGTAGAGCGATGTGGTTCGGGCATACGGTAATTATACAAAGTCTCCGAATTCCGCTCGTAGAAGTTCACCATCATCGGGTACTTCTTGTTCGGATCAAAATTCGCCGGCTTATAAATGACACCTTCCAGCGGACGGCCGTCCAAGGAAATCCATGAGACCAACTCGGCGGTACCCCAGATAAAACCTTCCTGCTGCTTGTCTCCATGTGTCAATTGCACGGATTTCTTGAACGCCAAGGTAGAATAGTGGATATCCGGGTATTGCTGGAAGGTTTCCATCGTATAGATCACGTCGTCCGTATTCTTCGCCTTGTTGATAGATCGCAACATATAGTTGCCCGCCAGCAAGGTCTTCGGGGCTGCTGGAGCGGAGAGGCGTGCGTTATAGAATCCGTATCCTTTCGTGGTCTCGTTGAATCCTTTTAATAATTGCGGTTTTCCGAGGTCGATAAAGCGAGCCTCTTTATCCAGTTGTTCCAAGCGGTAGGACAGTTTCTCCTTCCTTCCGTTCACGGTCAGGTTGATCGGTGAGGTAGCTGCGGTCGGATCGAATTTCCAGATGTCGTAACGATCATAGATCAAGAGACTTTGATCGTTCGCGGTCCAGCCGGCGGCTCCATGCGCATAAGGATGATTAGGAACGTCGTTCTCCTCGTCCCAAGCCGGGAAGCTTTCCGGGGTGGTTAGGCGATATCGCTTACCTTCCGCCAAGGCGATCGTGTACCAGCAACTATCCGTCTCGCCATACCAATACGCATATTTACCTTGTGGGGAGAGGCGGAAACGGCCATAATCCGCTTTGGCGATTTGCTTACGTTCTCCGTTATCCAGCGATACGGTATAATAGTCGCTGCGTGTGCGGGCCTCCCACATGGAAGACAAAGAATAGGGACGGGAAGTGGAAAGGAGCGCCAAGGCTGCGTCACCCTCGTTACCCAATTGGATATTCGGTAATTCCTCATTCGCCAATTGGAAGATAGAGCCGTTGCCCAGATTATAAACCGCTTGATAGCTTTTCTTTAAGTCTTTTTCCTTGTTATAATTCTGTACGGTATATTGTACGGGCTCATCCCAACTCCAAACCTGTACGTTCGGACGATTCTCGGCTAGTTGGGTCGTGTCTTTTTGCCTTGGCTCCGGTGAGGTACCGAAGAACAGACGGGAAGCAGATTTCGAGAATTGAAGCATCCCGTTCTCATTGATTACCCATTCAGCGGGGAAAGCCTTGTTTCCACGGGTGGCGATTTCTTTTGCGGGAGCGTTATGCTCGGATAACCATAAGCTTAACGCTTTGTAAGAAGAATCTTTGTCGGCGCAATATAAGAAAGCTAGCCGTTCCCCTTTCTCGTCGAACGTGGTTTGTTTGAATACGCCTTTTCCCTCTTTGATGAGCGCCGGACTTCCTTTCTCCGGGTTCAAGGTGAATATACCTGCTTCTCCTTCCGCTGCGCTCGTGTAATATAGCATATCGCTTTTCTTGGCGAATTGGAAATCCGTTACGGTCGGGAACTGGAAGGTCTTGCTTCCATCCAGCGAACGGACGTACAACGTGGAGTCCTTCCGGCCTCTTTGATAAGCGATCCAATCCGCCTCGTCCGCTAATTTGAAGGTTTTGAGGGAGTCTATCGTCTCCTTTTTACCGGCGACGGAATAGATTACCAAGGTGTTCATCGGCATCTTGTCCTCTTTCGTCTTCAATATTTTCAGGGAATCTACCGTGGACTTTCCGGGTGTTTGCGTGACAACCAGATAACCCGAGGAAGCGGAGAACGCGAACTTATCGGCCGGAGAAAAAGTGGCGGTCTCTTGCCCTTGGGCCGCATACAAATAAACGGTAGCGTCACCTTCCCAAGGTTCCATCTTGCAAGCTACCCATTTTCCGTTGTCCGAGATCTCCCGGTCCGTGATTCGTTGCCAAGTGACTAGGTCATCGATTGTCAAGCTTTTAGAGGCGTTTTGTGCGAGGGCCGGGGAAAGACTTCCCAGACATGCTACAAAAGCCAAGTACTTTAAGTGTCTCATCGTGGTTGTATATTGATTTTGAAGCAAAGATAATGGCTTTATCAGAATCTTTATTGCTTTTGACCGGAATTTGCTTCTGGAAAAACACGTACGTGTTTCCGAGAAAACATGTACGTGTTTTTTGTAAAAGTCGTACGTGTTTTCTGGACAAGGTAATGGCGTTTTTAATGTGTTGATTATCAGTGTTCTTTTTGAGCGTTCTAATGATCGCAGTTATAAGCGGCTTACAATGGGCATTATAAAGGTGTTACATTGCCTATTGTAAAGACCTTATAATGGGCATTGTGGTGATAGGAAATTCCTTTGGTCAACGGTAGGAAAAAAGGTTTGTAAGTGGTTAGTTATTCACTTCCCAAGCCGTAAGTTATCCACTAGGTATAGCCGTTAGTTATTCACTCGACAAGCCGTTAGTTATTCACTTGGGAGACTCAAAACAGGGCAGTTTATATTGAATATGTTATTTATTGTAGGAAGATTTTTAGTAAGCCTTTATTCAATGTACGCACGTACATTATATTATATACATGAAAATGAACGGTGAAAACGATCGTTTAGACTAGTCGTTTTCGTAAAGCCGAGATTGGCTAAAAGGGTTGATGGATATATAATTAACACTATTATTAATATTAAATTTTCGATTTATGAACAAAAGGATTTTTACATTGATGGCGGCTGCTATGCTTTTAGGAGCGCCGATGTCAAATTTGACCTTTGCTGCTAATCCGGATGCTGTTGAGTACTCAACGATCGCATCAAGCAAGAAGTTGGCAAATGGCGTGAAGTTCTATTTAAAGGAGACAGGTGGTTTTGCGGATGTAGAAGAGACGGAAATCGATGGTACGAAGTATCAGACAAAAACTGCTAATAATGTAGCTGATGTTAATGATGCCGCTTTATTCGAGATCCGTAATTTTTCAAAAACAGCAGCCGGTATTACTTTTGAGTTGTGGGTGAACGGTAAGAAATTTGCTTATGATCAATCGGGAAAGGCTAAGACTTTGTTTACTGCGGATCAAGAAACGATTGCTTTCTCAAACATTACTGTAGCTAGTGTTGGATCTATAGGAACAGCCGTATTCTCTAGTTATAAGGCTTATACAAAATCTGAGACTTATAATGCGGACGATTTGAACGCAAACCTTTCCGGCAAGGGATTCTCATTCCAGTTCCCGAACGCTGTTTCTGCACCGGAGAAGAACCCGTTCGCTAACCAGATGGTAGCTGTTGACGCTTCTGATGTCAATGCTGTTTGGTCTGCTGCTCCGGCTTCTGGTGTATATTTCGCTGTGGCTAATGACGCTGGAAAGAAGTTACTTGACGGTGTAACGGCGGATGAGTTGAAAGCCGCTACATTCGTTGTATTGAATCCGAATAGCAATTTCGGTATCACTAGCTTAATTGCGGATGACGGTGAGGGCTATGATTTCACTACGATTAAAGGAGAGGATCTTAAGGCGGCTAATTTAAAGAAGGAGGGAGAGATTGCCTATAATAACGCTGTTTATACAGTAGAGGAGAAAGACCAACTAGGTGCTTTGGGACAATATACGATCTCAATGTCCAATGTTAGGGTTAAAGGAGATGATAATAAGAATATCGCAACTGTTAATGTGGGAGCTTACTCATTGACAGGCGGTGGTTTGAAAACTTATATCACAACGAAGTCAAATACGGCAAACTTATCTTTGGCTCAGACAACAGGTAATACTTGGGTGAAAGCTTCTG
>ENA-ORCM01003039-ORCM01003039.1-human-gut-metagenome-genome-assembly--contig:-NODE-3039-length-11351-cov-4.335906_pt1 | contig 11351 bp, 9 predicted proteins | sample MGYA00242906_ERZ507928 | MGnify/ENA primary metagenome ERZ507928 (study PRJEB26167, sample SAMN06115497) | human gut metagenome | host: Homo sapiens | place: China:Shanxi | collected 2015-05-07...
GTAAGCAATATGAAGTGGGACTGGAAACTCTTTCGGATTATCTGGAAGCACAAGTGCTTTGGCAGCAGGCTTATCAGCAGATTATGGATGAACGCGAAAAAGAATATAATTCCGGGTATGGTTCAAGTGCTGGCTCGGGTTATGGAAGTTACGGTCCGTTTGGAGGATTCGGCGGTTTTGGTTCTTATGGATATGGTTCGGCAGGAAGTACGGGCGGAACTTCCGGGATGAGTGAGGAAGATGCACATCTGAATGCGGCAGCTAATTATATACGAAGCGGACATTATAAAGAAGCTCTTAATGTACTCGCCGGAATCAGCCAGCATAGTGCAAGATGGTATTTCTACAGCGCATCGGCGAATTCCGGATTAGGAAATAACGTGACTGCATTGGAACATGCGAGAGAAGCAGTTCGTCTGGAACCACAGAATATGCAGTATCAGATGTTGCTTCAACAGCTGGAAGGTGGCGGAAACTGGTATCAGACAAGGCAGACAATGTACGGATATCCGGGAACCTATAATAGTAGCTGGTGTGTGAAACTATGTATTGCCAATCTGATGTGCAATATTCGCTGTAACAGTGGCGGACTGTGCCTGGGAGGCGGTCCGGGCGGCGGGCGAATACCTGATGACCTTCATCAATGCGGAAAAGATGCAGCGCAAGCTCAAGGTTTGTTTCTCTAATTCACCGGCGAATGTGACGCACGCGACCTACCGAGATCTGGGATTTGTGGCTTGCCCGGACGGAACGTTTGAGGTATACAGTGCAGGCGGTCTGAGAAATAATCCGCAGTTTGGCGTTAAAGTTGCCGAGGGCGTTGCGCCGGAGAAGATTCTTTATTACATTAAGGCGATGTGGCTGACATTCCGGGCATATGGCAATTACGAAAACCGCGGAAAAGCGCGTACCCGGTATATGCAGGAAGCACTCGGCGGAGCGGAAAATTACCGGAAGGCGTATCAGGAAAAGCTTCAGGAGGTACTGGCATCCGGGGAACAGCTGGATCTTTCACGTGAGGAAGTGATGGCAGCGGCAGGAATGAAAGAAAAGCAGGGCAAAACAGGCCTTGAAGATCCGAAAGGTCCGGCTCTGTTTAATGAAAGTCTGTCGGATCAGTAACAATGCCAGAAGACACATAACCACCAACAGAAAATCTGCCACGGGAGAGTAACTGTGGATGACGATATGATTTGTGGATAGTAACAGGTTCAACCCCATAAAAATTCTCCTCTCTGGTAATGTAGAAAATGAACAAACAATATAAAATGATTTTACAATATATCATAAGAGGAGAAATTTGTCAGTGGGGCAGCTGTGGGAAATTAGTCCTATTTTGAGCAAATGGGAAAAATTGTAATAGATTTAATGTTCGAAGAATGCAACGGCAACAGCACCCGGGCCCACATGGGTTCCGATGGTGGCACCCAGAGTGCTGACGGGAAGCTCCTTGGCATAATCCTTCCAGAGATGCTCACTGTCGTGAATGTATTTCTGTAAAAGTTCGTCACTCAGACCGGTATAGCCCAGACAGAAGGGCTTGGAGAAGTCCACGCCGTCCGCTTTTTCAATTTCACGGATGAGGAAGTTACTGCCGTTTTTGGAACCACGGGCTTTTCCCAGCATAATGATCTCACCGTCTACGACTGCTACCACGGGCTTGATGGCCAGAGCACCCCCGATGAATGCCACAGTGGGGGAGATACGACCCCCTTTTTTCAAGTATTCCAGAGTGTCTAAGAGTCCCATGGTGTGGATCTTATGCTTTTGCTCTTGCAGAACGCTTACGATCTCTTCCGCGGTCATTCCCTGCTTTTTCAGCTGCAGGCCGTATTCTACCAGAATCTGTTCCCCAATGGTGGCATTCAGACTGTCTACGACGAAGACTTTGCCTTCATAATCCTCGGCAGCGATCCGGGCACTCTGGCAGGTGCCGGACAGCTTGCTGGAAATAGTAACCACAATGACAGTTTCTCCGGCCGATACAGCTTTTTCGTAGGCTTCTTCGAAGACTGCGGGAGATACCAGACTGGTGGTGGGCAGAGTATCACATTCGATCAGTTTCTCATAGAATTCCTTATGACTGATGGTGACACCGTCAGCATATTCCTCCTCACCGAAGCGGATATGCAGGGGGAGAATCGTGACGTCCTCTCTTGAACTGTTCATATCGGATGCGGAGTCCGTGATAAAACGTATTTTTTCCATAATTGTTTCCTGTACTTTCTATATATAGTTATGATGAATATTCTTTCGGGCGGAAATGCGCCGGGGCATCCATCGGGATGGACATACGACATCGTTCATGTCACCTTGCTGTTAATTCTGTTGGAAAGCCAGTCAGGGTGAGTTGCGGATGGATCATTTCTCTGTGGGATGCTTGACAGAAAACTCTGTAAGATACTGCTCCAGATTATGGGAGATCCGTTCCAGAGAGTCATAGAGATTCAACCGTTGTTCTTCCGTCATGCCATCACCGCCGTGAGCCAGTGCGGAATAGATCCGGGAACTGATCTTTTTGACTACAGTATTGCCTTCTTCTGTCAGATAATACAGTGTGCGGTAGGAACGTTTATGTTCTGGCAGCTCGCAGGACACCAGCCCCTTGGAACTCAACTGGCTTAAGGTACGGGAGATTGCGGCCTTGTCTTCCTTACACAGCTCCGTCAGCTGCGTGGCGGTCAGCCCTTCCGGGTGTTTTCCCAGATAATACAGACACATGGTATAACCGGCTTTTAAGTCCATCTGTCCCATTTCCAGTTCTTTCAATTTTTGCAGATAACGGTGCAATTCTGTGATAGATACCACAAATCTTTCAAAACGATCCTGCATGAAGGTTCCTCCTGTAAAATGTTGACACTGCAACAACTTTATGAAGTGTAACACAAGGATGTTGATAAGTCAACAAAAAGAAGGGCAAAAAAATACCTTATCCATTAAGATAAGGTACTGATAAGAATAAACTATGCAATTTCCAGCCGCTGCTTTATTTTTCGGACATCATTTTCCAATACATTAAGCCGGACGCGAACCAGTTCATCATCTTCTTTTACTTTTAAGGCCCGGTCGAATTTTCTGGATAAATCTAAATGAGCTTCTGCAATTGTACAGATATTACGACTGACTTCATTCTCAAGAGTCAACTCCATATTGGTAAGGCGATTCGCCATAGAGAGTTGACCGGATTCCAGATTGGCAAGGCGCTGTTCCATGGCAATCTGACCGGATTCCAGATTGGAAACACGTTGTTCCAAAGAATCGAATCTTTGCTCCAGTGAATCAAGTCGCTGCTCCACCCTGTCGAGTCGCTGTTCGACCTTATCAAGTCGTTGTTCCACCCTGTCGAGTCGCTGTTCGACCTTATCAAGTCGTTGCTCCACCCTGTCGAGTCGCTGTTCGACCTTATCAAGTCGTTGCTCCACCCTGCCCAGTCGTTGGTCTATACTTTCTAATTTAATTACTATCGTCTCTAATAATTCCCGGTTGGTCATGAATTCTCCTCCTGTACATGTATACTAGCACAGTTCAAAAGTGTTGACAATTGGGCAATATAGAGAAAAAAGCGATTGTGAATTATTACAACAAAAAATATGATAAATGGATGATAAGCCCCAAAAACATGATATATCCAAGGAAAAAGAGTACGGCAAAATAAACAATGCCGATTGGAACGGTAGAAGAGCCAGAGAGAGCGGCTACGGTATGGATTGTACTGCGTATTCGTTTATGCTATGCTAAATAGCAGAAGTATTCCGGAAACGGGAATGCACAATGTGCAAAAAGCATAATGCACTAAAATCACATGGTGTGATAGATCGTATTGAACATAGAAAGAGTGAGGACTACAGCATGCTCAGACCCAGCATCGGTATTGATTGGGACGATGTTACCGCCCCGTTTAACAGTATCGCCATCCGTATGGCAAATGAAAAATATCATCCGAAGGAACCCTATCGCATGGAGGAAATCACTTCCTGGGCCAACGAAGGGCGGACTTCGGTGATCAAAGAATTCTATAACGATCCGGAACTGTACCGAAGGCAGATCCCGACCGAGGAGACGAAACGAGGGATCCGCAGACTGATGCAGATCGCGGATGTCTTTTTCATTACTGCGGTGTCACCACATTTTATGGGAGTGCGGGCAGAACAGATCATGACCCAGTTCCCGGAGCTTCCACCGGAAAATATTATTCTGGGAAGTGCCAAGGATCGTGTCCATTTTGATATTGTGCTGGATGATGCCATCCACAATATTCTGGAGAGCAAGGCGGAGTATCCGGTGCTGATGCGGAAGCCCTGGAATGCCAAAATGACGGGGCTGTTGTCCGTAAATACCATGGCGGAATTTGTCTCTCTGGTGAAGCAGATCATGAAAGCATCCACTTCTAAGACAGAGAAGATCACTGCTCCGGCGGTGCTGGCCCTGGTGGGGCCGTCCGGCTCCGGCAAACGGGAGATTACGGAAGCTTTGTGCGGTAGCCGCGGGACAGGCGCGAGCGAAAGGACAGAGAGTGGGGAGATTTTTGTCCGCCCGGTGAACTACTGCACGGAACCGGGGCGCTACGGCCACAAGTACGTCCCGGAGGAAGCCTTCGACCGGATGAACTTTTTTGAAAAAACGGCTTATGCCGGGGTACGGTACGGCACCAGAAAGGAAGACATTCAGACCTTGCTGGATCAGGGAAAGTTTGCGGTGATCCCCGTGGATATGTGCGGTGCCATTGCCATGAAGCGTTCCTTTCCCACCCATATTATCTATGTGGCGAGAGATAAAGAAAAGCTGATCGCCGATATCATTGATTCCGACTATGACACCGAGGAAAAGACACTTCGGATCCTGTCTATCGATGCGGAGAAGCGTAATCGCAAGATCTGTGATTATGTGATCCATAATGATACCATAGAAGGGGAACGTGTCAGCGGAGCGGAAGAAATCCGGCGGCTGATCCTGCTGGAAGGCGAAAAATACTGAAATGTACCGGGGAGCGATACCCGGAAAACGGAATAGAGTTGTACAAAACCGGATAGAGAAGGAGCGGGGCGGACGGATACGTATGGAAGAAAAACAGCTGAAATACTATAAAATGCATCATGATTTACAGGAACAGATCCGACTGGGAGAACTGCGCAGCGGTGACCGTGTTCCCTCGGAGAACCAGCTGGCCGCCGCTTATCAGGTGAGCCGCCAGACCGTCCGCAAGGCACTGGCCATTCTGGAACAGGAGGGATACATCTATGCGGTACACGGGAAAGGCACCTTTGTGTCGGAGCGGGTCCGCCCGGAGCATAAGTCTCACAACATTGCCGTGGTGACCACCTATCTGTCGGATTATATTTTTCCCCGGGTTATTCAGGGCATCGATGAAGTTCTTACGGCACAGGGGTATAGCATTTTATTAAAAAATACAAGAAACTCCCGGAGCCAGGAGGCACGGTGTCTGGAGGAACTGTTGCAGAAGGATATCGACGGGGTCATCATCGAACCCAGTAAGAGCCAGATCAGCTGCAGACATCTGCATCTGTATGAGCGGCTGGAAGAATACGGAATTCCCTATGTGTTTATTCAAGGCTGCTTCGACCAGATGGAAGACAAGCCCCAGGTGCTGATGGACGATTGCAGGGGAGGTCATCTGATCACAAAATATCTCCTGGATACCGGGCATCGCGATATTGCCGGAGTGTTCAAGGCAGATGACATCCAGGGACAGAACCGTCACCGGGGCTATGTACAGGCCCTGCAGGAAGCAGGTGTCCTCTACGATCCGGACAAGGTGATCTGGTTCCATACCGAGGATCGTAAAGTCCACCCACAGGAGGGAATCCGGCGTCTGATCTCCAAGGGAACCAGACTCGACAGTGTGGTCTGTTACAATGACCAGATCGCCATGCAGGTCATCCCGACGCTGACGTCACGGGGGATTCGCGTCCCGGAGGACATTTCCGTCACCGGTTATGACAATTCCTACATGGCCATCGGCGGAGGTTTTCAACTGACCACTATCGTTCATCCCCAGGAAAAACTGGGAGAAATGGCGGCACAGCTGTTACTGTCACTGCTTCATGGGGAATCTCTGGGACCGGAAGAGAGAAAGATTCTCATCCAGCCGGAGCTTGTCGTAGGAAATACAACTTGTTAGCAGAAGCATACAAGTTGTAATATGGTAATATCGAAATTGTATTCAACTACAGGAGGTATTACTTATGTTACAGACAAAAAAATATCAATTCTGGTTTTGTACGGGATCACAGGACTTGTATGGGGACGAGTGCCTGGCAAAGGTAGCGGAGCATTCTCACAAGATCGTGGATGCCCTGAACGCTTCCGGTGTGTTACCTTATGAGGTGGTATGGAAGCCGACCCTGATCACTAACGAACTGATCCGCCGTACTTTTAATGAAGCAAATCTGGATGACACTTGTGCCGGTGTTATCACCTGGATGCATACTTTCTCTCCGGCAAAATCCTGGATTCTGGGATTACAGGAGTATCGTAAGCCCCTGCTGCATTTCCATACTCAGTTCAATGAGGAACTGCCCTATGACACCATCGACATGGATTTCATGAATGAGAACCAGTCTGCCCACGGTGACAGAGAGTACGGTCATATCGTGACCCGCATGCGCATGGAGCGTAAGGTTGTGGTAGGCCACTGGTCTGATCCTGTGGTACAGGGCAAGATCGCATCCTGGATGCGTGCTGCAGTCGGCGTGGTGGAGAGCAGCCATATCCGTGTCATGCGTGTGGCTGACAACATGCGCAATGTAGCGGTAACCGAAGGTGATAAGGTAGAAGCACAGATCAAGTTTGGCTGGGAAGTAGACGCTTACCCTGTAAACGAGATCGCAGAGAGTGTAAATGCCGTATCTGTATCCGATGTCAATGCACTGGTAGACGAGTACTACGAGAAATATAATATTTTATTAGAGGGAAGAGACCCCGAAGAGTTTAAAAAACATGTGGCTGTACAGGCACAGATCGAACTGGGATTTGAACGTTTCCTGGAAGAGAAGAATTATCAGGCCATCGTTACCCACTTCGGAGATCTGGGTGCGTTGAAGCAACTGCCCGGACTGGCCATTCAGAGACTGATGGAGAAGGGCTACGGCTTCGGCGCAGAAGGTGACTGGAAGGTAGCCGCCATGGTACGTCTGATGAAGATCATGACCGCAGGCAAAAAGGATGCCAAGGGTACTTCCATGCTGGAGGATTACACCTACAATCTGATCAAGGGCAAGGAAGGTATTCTGGAAGCCCATATGCTGGAGATCTGCCCCACCATTGCGGACGGTCCCATCAGCATCAAGTGCCAGCCCCTGTCCATGGGAGACAGAGAAGATCCTGCAAGACTGGTATTTACTTCCAAGGAAGGTCATGGTATCGCTACTTCCCTGATCGACATGGGCAATCGTTTCCGTCTGATCATCAACGATGTGAACTGCAAGAAAGTGGAGAAACCCATGCCGAAGCTTCCTACCGCTACCAACTTCTGGACTCCCGAACCGGATCTGTATACCGGCGCGGAAGCATGGATCCTGGCAGGAGGTGCACATCATACCGCATTTACCTACGATCTGACCGCAGAGCAGATGGGTGACTGGGCAGCCATGATGGGCATCGAGGCTGTATATATCGACAAGGATACGAAGATCCGCGATCTGAAGAGAGACCTGATGCTGGGAGAAGTATTCTACCGCTAAAATATGCTACCCGAAAAATCTGTTTTCGTGTATAATAGAAAATAGTATTGCAGAGAACGAAATAAAAATCTGCAGGCAGAATCTGCGGGTAGAAGTTACCTGCAGATAGAAGAAGGGTATCGTAGAAATGTTAAAAGTGTTTTTGGTGGAGGATGAATTTGTCATCCGTGAAGGAATCAAAAATAATATTGACTGGAAGGCTCATGGCTATGAGTTCTGTGGGGAGGCCGGCGACGGAGAGCTGGCCTATCCCATGATCCAGAAATTGCGTCCGGATATCGTGATCACCGATATCCGGATGCCGTTTATGGACGGCCTGGAATTGAGCCGTCTGATCCGCAAGGAGCTTCCGGACACAGAAATCATTATTCTGTCCGGTTACCAGGAATTCGAATATGCCAAGGAAGCTATCAAGCTGGGAGTGGCCCAGTATCTGTCCAAACCCATCAATGGTGAGGAACTGCTGGCGGAATTGGATGAATTGTCGGCGAAGATCGAGGAGAAGCGCAGAGCCATTCAGATCAGAGAGCGGTATTTGCAGGAGATGGAGGAAAACAATCTCAGAGAGCGGAAAAAACTGTTCCAGGAACTGGTCACCGGAGAAAGCACCGTGGCAGAACTGTTGGAATCGGCAGAGATTCTGGGGATCGATCTGTCGGCACCCTGGTACAATATTATTCTGTTCAAGACCCAGTCTCTGCGTCATGCGCAGGATGAGTATTCCGGCAGCCTGATCCGGATCGAACAGGAACTGCGGGGACTGGAAGACGGCAGGACGGTGATCACCTTTGATCGTAATCTGGAAGGAAAAGCATTCTTATTAAAAGCCGATTCCGAGGAACAGCTATTGCTGTTGCAACAGGAATACATAGAAAAGATCAAGGACATTATGGAAGGCTATGAGCATGTGCGGTATTTCGGTGGTATCGGCAAGCCGGTGAATCGTCTGCGGGAGCTTCCGGCATCTTTTGAACAGGCCAGTCATGCTTTTGCCCACAGATATCTGGTGCAGGACAGCCGGATCCTGGACAGCGGACATATGACGGAGGAAGCGCAGAAGGAAGATAATTTTGACATCAAGGAAGTCAATCCAAAGCAGATCGACCGCACAAGAATCCAGGAATTCTTAAAACAGGGTGACCGGGAGGAAGTGGTCTACTTCGTGGAAGAATTTTTCCGGGATCTCAGCAACAAGGCACTGCAGTCCAATATTTTCAGGCAGTATATTACCATGGATGTCTATTTCTGTGTGGCAGATTTTCTGGAAAGCCTGCAGACGGATACGCAGGAACTGGAAACACCCAATCAGGACGAGAAGACCCTGCAGGACAGCGATAGTGCGATCCATTACATTACCAGAATTCTGCAGAAAGCACTGGCGGTCAGAGATAAGGCTGCCAGCAGCCGGTATGATGATGTGGTGGAACAGGTGATGAAATACATTGATGAGAATTATGCAGACGAGGAACTTTCCCTGAATCTGCTGGCATCCCACGTGAATTTCTCACCAAACCATCTGAGCATGATCTTCAGCCAACAGACCGGACAGAGCTTTATCAAATATCTGACAGACTATCGTATGAACAAGGCGAAGGAACTCTTGCGCTGCACCGGCAAGCGCAGCAGCCTGATCAGCCAGGAGGTGGGCTACAAGGATCCACACTATTTCTCCTATCTGTTCAAGAAGACCCAGGGGATGACCCCTACCCAGTACCGGGGCGGCACCAATTAGCCGTGGCCATGGATAAGGGGGATTCCTATGAGAAAAAAGATAAAAGAATTGTATGAACATTCGACACTGGTGGCAAAGATAAGATATTCCTATCTTTGCCTTCTGGTGCCTTTTGTATTGTTCCTGATCTTTTGCTTCTATAATTTATGGAACAATAACCGCAGATACGAGGATATGATCAATTCCTCCGTCATGGCCAGCCAGTTCAGCCTGGATTTCCAGAAGGATTTCGATTATGAGACTTATCTGCTGATTGTAGGGAACAAGACACTGGAAGAGTCCAGTCTGCATGATATGCTGGTGGAGGCAGATGGCATCGTGGCCGGTCTGGAAGAACTGACGGAATCTCAGGAGAACCTGAAACGACTGACCAGTGTCAAAAAATATCTGAACAATCTGGAGACCTATATCGGCAGGATCGAGGACAATATCCGGGAAGGCAACCGCTACGAGGACAACATGGAAATCTGGGAAAATGATGTGCAGATTGTGACGTCTCTGGTGGGTGATACCATTTCCCAGTACATCTATTACGAGATCCGGGGGATTCAGGAGAGCAGGCAGCAATATCAGGATTTCTTCGTGAATATGATCCGTTTCTCCATCATTGCCTTTGCACTGATACTGATTCTGTTTTTATTCTTATCCTATTATATACCGTTAAGTATCACGAGCCCCATAAGACGCCTTACCCAGGTGACGGATCAGGTGGCAAAAGGTGACCTGACGGTGCGCTCCGACGTGACGGGGGGCGTGGAGGCCCAGGTGCTCAGCGATTCACTGAATACCATGATCGACAAGATCAACGAACTGTTAGAGCAGGTGAAGACGGAGCAGATCCGGTTGCGCAAGGCGGAATTTGAACTGCTGCAGTCCCAGATCAATCCGCACTTCTTATATAATACGCTGGATGCCATTGTATGGCTGGCGGAGGCGGGAGAACAGAAAAAGGTCGTGAGCATGGTAGGCAGCCTGTCGGACTTTTTCCGGATCTCATTGAATCAGGGACAGGATATTCTGGATGTAAAAGAAGAACTGCAGCACGTCCGCAGCTACCTGGAGATCCAGCAGATGCGTTATCAGGACATCCTTCAATATGAGATCTGTGTTCCGGAAGAATTAAACCATTGCCAGATTCCCAAGATCACGCTGCAGCCTCTGGTGGAAAATGCACTGTACCACGGAATCAAGAACAAACGTGGCAAGGGCATGATACGGATCGAAGGAGAACTGGACGGAGAGGATTGCATTCTGTTGATCACGGACAACGGCAAGGGGATGACGCCGGAGCGGCTGGAGCAGGTGAGGAAAGGCATCCGCAACCGGAAGGCCCGGGAGACCGATATCTACGGCCTGTACAATGTGAACGAACGTATCCGTCTGAATTTCGGCGAAAACTATGGTATCACCATTACCAGTACCTACGGGGAGGGCACCTGTGTCACGGTCCGGCTTCCGCAGCATTAAAAAAATGAACCACTATCGTAAAAAAATCAACTTTTTACGCCGGTGGTTTTTTTTACCATAAAAATTTCAACTTTTCCGTGAGGTATCTTCATGGTTTTTTCCCCGGATCCGCTTTACAATAAGATCATCAAAGAAATAGTTCTTTGGGGAACAAAAACAAATTGGGAGGTTACACAATGAAGAAGAAAATTTTAGCAGCAGTAATGGCAGCAACCATGGTATTCAGCCTTGTAGCATGCGGCTCCTCTGATGCAGGCAGCAGCGCAGCAACCGGAAGTGCAAACGCAGCAACCGGAAGTGCAAACGCAGCAACCGAAAGTGCAAGCGCAGGAACGACCAGCTCCAGCTCCTCCGGAGATATGATCAAAGTCGGCATCATCAATAACGACCCCAACGAGTCCGGTTACCGTACCGCAAACGATAAGGATATGAAGAATACCTTTACCGAGGCT
>ENA-ORCM01003040-ORCM01003040.1-human-gut-metagenome-genome-assembly--contig:-NODE-3040-length-11347-cov-14.061757_pt1 | contig 11347 bp, 10 predicted proteins | sample MGYA00242906_ERZ507928 | MGnify/ENA primary metagenome ERZ507928 (study PRJEB26167, sample SAMN06115497) | human gut metagenome | host: Homo sapiens | place: China:Shanxi | collected 2015-05-07...
GACCAGATCATCGACTGGCTGTATGGGAAGATCGTTGGATTTCTCAATGATTTTTTTGCAATGATGAACAATATGGGAGTGGAATTGTTTGACCTGCCGTGGGTAAATGCAATTACCACTTTTTTTGGCTGGCTTGGCTGGGCGCTGTTTGTTGTTGGCTTGGTAGTGGGAGCTTTTGAATGTGCCATAGAGTACCAGGGAGGCAGAGGCAGCATGAAAGATACCGCCCTAAATTATATCAAAGGATTTATGGCAGTCAGCCTGTTTTCTGTACTTCCCATCAATCTGTATTCCCTCAGTGTGTCACTACAGAGTTCCTTTGGATCAGCACTGTCTGGAATTACCAACACGGAAAGTATCGGCATGACAGCACAGGAGGCATTGACATCGGCAGTTCTGTCGGCAATGGGAGATCCGATTGTACAGATATTCTGTGTGATCATGGTGGGATATGCAGTGATAAAAGTATTTTTCGGAAATCTGAAAAGAGGAGGAATCCTTGTAATTCAGATTGCAGTCGGGAGCCTCTATATGTTTTCTGTTCCCAGAGGATATATTGATGGTTTTACCCAGTGGTGCAAACAGGTCATAGGAATCTGTCTTACCGCCTTTTTGCAGGCAACCATACTGACTGCGGGACTTATGATATTCAAAGATCATCCATTACTGGGGCTTGGAATTATGCTTTCGGCTGCGGAAGTACCGAGAATTGCCGGACAGTTTGGAATGGATACCAGCACCAGAGCAAACCTGATGAGCGGAGTCTATGCGGCGCAGGCAGCGATCAACATATCCAAGACAATCGTGAAAGTAGTGGCGGCATAAGGTGGTGCAATGGAGAAAAAACTGGGAAGTCTGTTTGATGGGATCGGAGGGTTCCCGTTAGCAGCAAAAAGGAATGGGATAAGACCGATATGGGCAAGTGAGATCGAAAAGTTCCCCATGGCTGTGACAAGATACCGGTTTCCCAAAATGACACACATGGGAGATATTACAAAATTACATGGAGAAAATCTTCCGGTGGTAGATATTATAGCCGGAGGTTCTCCCTGCCAGGATCTGTCTGTGGCCGGGAGACGTGAAGGTCTTGCAGGGGTGAGGTCAGGTCTATTCTTAGAGCAGATACGGATTGTGAAAGAAATGAGAAAACAAGAGGAGAGGAGGCAGCGAAGCAGTGGAAGGAGAGCAGATGTCCCTGTTCGACCTCGGTATATGGTCTGGGAAAATGTGCCGGGAGCCTTCTCAAGCGGAGAACCAAAAGGAGCAGATTTTAAGAGAGTCCTCGAAGAAGTCTGTGGTATATCGGAGGAGTCCGTATCTTTACCTGGACCGCCGGATGGGGCATGGACTCCTGCCGGGATTATTCTGGGACAGGAATTCTCTGTTGCTTGGAGAGTACTGGACGCTCAATTTTGGGGAGTCCCCCAGAGACGCAGAAGAATCTTCCTTGTCGCAGATTTTGGAGGCCACAGTGCCGGAGAGATATTATTTGAGTCCGAAAGCGTGTGGAGGCATTATCAGGAGAGCAGGGAACAGAGGGAAAAAGCTGCCGCCGATCTTGGAGGCGGCACTTTTGATGCAGGCACAGGAGCCGACATCGTGTGTCTGATGGATCAGGGAGGACAGCGGATGGATGTGTACCGGAACCTTATCGGTACACTTCTGGCACACAGTTCAAGCACACCGCCCATTATCATGGCGAGCAGTCAGGCAAATGCAGAAATCGGGATCGGATACTGTCCGACCATTACAGCAGCGGCAGGGATGGCAGGCAATAACCAGCCGATCCTGTTTGACAATCACGGACCGGACACCCGCTACAGCGGACCGGTGAAAGTGGCACAGACCATTACTTCTGCACTGGGGACGGGAGGCAACAATACGCCGCTTGCTGTTCATGGAGAACCCTACTGCATCGCCGGAAATGTCATCAACCGTCAGGATAAAAACGGGGGAAACGGCTGCGGCTATCAGCAGGGAGTCAGTTATACGCTGACAACAGAGGACAGGCACTGTGTGGCATACACGGATGACCTGCAGAGAAAAAAGCGTGTGAGGAAACTCATACCGCTTGAGTGTGAAAGACTTATGGGATTCCCGGACCACTGGACGGACATTCCGGGAGCAAGTGACAGTGTCCGGTACCGGGCATTGGGAAACAGCGTGGCAGTGCCGTGTGTGGAATATATCCTCTGTGGCATTGCTTATTTTTTAGAAAGACAGGAGGGAGAACGGGATGTACATATACCCGGATAATCTGAAATCGAAAGCGAGCATGTGGCTGTGGGAGCTAAAAGACCTTGCAGTGACAGGAATCATCGTACTGATATCCGTGTTTGCATTTGCCTATGCAAAACTGTGGTTCCCGATGGTGATAGCAGGTGTATACGCATTTTTAACGATACAGGTGGAGGATACCACCATCTTAAAATTTATCCGCTATGCATGTGCGTATTTTTTGGTGGAACAGCAGCATTATGAATGGAGGTATACCGCAAATGAAACGGAAGAATGAACAGTCCACAAGGGAGCTGATGGGGACAAAAGAACTGTCGGATTACAGCATCCGCACCTACCGGAAGGACGAGCTGGTCTATTTTCTGATCCAGCCGAGCAACCTGTCCGTGTTGTCGGAGGAGAGCCTTTCCGCAAGAATCTATGGACTCATGACGGTATTAAAAGGCATCACAGAAATCGAGATGATGTGCTTAAATTCCCGTGAAAATTTTGAGGACAACAAAAGATATTTAAAGAACCGCGCGGAGGAAGAAACCAACCCGACTGTGCGGAAACTGCTGGAACTGGATGCAGGACACCTTGACCGGATGCAGGTGCAGATGGCAACGGCGAGGGAGTTTTTACTGATTATCCGGCTGAGAAACCAGAAGGAGAATGAGGTGTTCGCTTACTTAAACCGTATCGAAAAAATGCTGGTGGAACAGGGATTTACATCCAAAAGAGCGGATGAGGAGGACATGAAGAGGATACTGGCTGTTTACTTTGAACAGAATGTCACAACGGAAAAATTTGAAGAATTTGATGGAGAGAGGTGGATCATTTTAAATGAATAACAACAGAAAGAAAAAAACACAGACACAGACACCGGGGGAAGAGAGGCTTAAGTGTTTCCTTGATATGATCGCACCGTCCGTCATCCAGTTTTACACGGATCATTATATCTGCGGGAATACGTTCCGCAGTGTCTGGGCACTCAGGGAATATCCGACTGCAACGGATGAGCAGGCAATCCTGCGCCATCTTGGGGAAAAGGATGGCGTGACACTGCGTATCTATACCAGACAGGTCACACCGGCAGAGGAGAAAAAAATCATCAGCAATGCGGCAAACAAGAACCGCATGAAACAGGGGAATACAGAAAATTTACAGGAGACAGTCACGGCAGCGAGCAACCTGCAGGATGTGACCAACATCATTGCGACCATGCACCGCAACAGGGAGCCGTTACTGCATACGGCTGTGTATCTGGAGTTATCCGCAGCGGACATGGATAAGTTAAAGCTGCTGCAGACCGAAGTGTTGACAGAACTCATCCGTTCCAAACTGAATGTGGATAAGCTGCTGTTGCGCCAGAAGCAGGGGTTCTTATGTGTGCATCCGGCTGGCAGGAATGTCTTTCTGGAGCAGTTTGAACGTGCGCTTCCGGCTTCGAGTGTGGCGAACCTGTTCCCGTTCAACTACTCCGGCAAGACCGATAAGAACGGATTTTATATCGGGAGGGATAAGTTTGGAAGCAATGTCATTGTAGATTTCAACCAGAGAGCGGATGACAAGACCAATGCCAATATCCTCATCCTTGGAAACTCCGGGCAGGGAAAATCCTACCTGTTAAAACTGATACAGACCATCCTGCGGGAGTCCGGGATGAAAGTTATCTGCCTGGACCCGGAGCATGAATATGTGGATTTGACCGGAAATCTGGGAGGCTGTTTTGTGGATCTGATGAGCGGGGAGTATATCATCAATGTGTTAGAACCCAAAACATGGGATGAAAACGGCAGCCCGGAGGATACGGAGGCACCCTATGCATTCCGCTGTTCCTCAAAATTAAGCCAGCATATCTCCTTCTTAAAAGACTTTTTCCGAAGCTATAAGAATTTTACGGACAGCCAGCTTGACACGATAGAGATCATGTTAGCGAAACTTTATGAGAAGTGGAACATAGGGGATGATACGGACTTTGGCAGGCTTACGTCAAAGGATTACCCGATCCTGTCTGACCTTTACGATCTGATGGAGGAGGAATATAAGCATTACGATGTGAAGAAGAAACAACTGTATACCGCAGAGCTTCTGCAGGAAATCTGTCTTGGACTTCACTCCATGTGTAAGGGAGCGGAGTCCAAATTTTTTAACGGACATACAAACATCACGGACAGCAGTTTTCTGACTTTCGGTGTCAAGGGACTGCTTCAGGCGAGCAAAAATGTGAAGGATGCCATGCTGTTTAATGTGCTTTCCTACATGTCAAATGAACTTCTGACCAATGGGCATACGGCAGCCTGCATCGATGAGTTTTATCTGTTCCTTACCAACCTGACCGCCGTGGAATATATCCGAAACTTTATGAAACGTGTGCGTAAAAAGGACAGTGCCGTCATCCTTGCCAGCCAGAATCTGGAGGACTTCAATATTGATGGAATCCGGGAGTATACGAAACCGCTGTTTTCCATTCCAACCCATGTATTTCTGTTCAATGCGGGAAACATCGATTCCAGATTTTATATCGATACCTTGCAGCTTGAGCAGAGCGAATACAACCTGATCCGTTATCCGCAGAGGGGCGTGTGCCTCTATAAATGCGGCAATGAACGTTACAACCTCATGGTACATGCACCGGAGTACAAGGAGAAACTGTTCGGAAGTGCCGGAGGACGATAAGACAGGGGGAAAAGGAAGGAGGGATGCCAGACTATGGACATGAGGGAGCAGAAATTCGGCATTGAGATCGAGATGACAGGTATTACCAGACAGCGTGCTGCGGAGGTCATGGCAGCCTATTTTTCCTCTGCGGCCAGCTATGACGGTGGAAGCTATGAAGTGTACAGTGTCAGGGATGCGGCAGGCCGTAGGTGGAAAGTCATGTATGATTCCAGCATTGAGGCGCAGAAAAAAGGCGGCGGTTATGCGGGGAGTGAGTACAAGGTAGAATTTGTTTCCCCCATCTGTGAATATGCGGATATCCCTGTCATACAGGAACTCATCCGGCAGCTCCGGCATGCAGGTGCAGTGGCAGGAAAGAATACAGGCATCCATGTGCATATCAACGCGGCACCCCATGATGCAAGGACACTGCGGAACATCACCAACATCATGTACAGCAAGGAAGATTTGATCTATAAGGCACTTCAGGTAGATGTAGAGAGGGAGCATCGTTACTGCCAGAAGGTGGAAGAGGACTTTTTGCAGGAACTGAACCGGAAGAAACCAAAGAGTCTGGAGGAAGTGAGCAGGATCTGGTACAAGGGGGTTGATGGAAGGCACAGGCATTACCATGAAAGCCGTTACCACTGTCTGAATCTGCACAGCGTGTTCCAGAAGGGAACGATTGAGTTTCGTCTGTTTAACTCCACTACCCATGCAGGAAAAATAAAGGCATATATCCAGCTCTGCCTTGCCATTTCTGCGCAGGCATTGAACCAGAAATGTGCCAGCCGGATCAAGACTGCCAGCACCAACGAAAAATATACATTCCGTACCTGGCTGTTAAGGCTGGGAATGATCGGGGATGAATTTAAGACGGCGCGGAAGTTTCTTCTGGAAAATCTGGAGGGCGGCATTGCATGGAAGGACCCGGAACAGGCTGTGAGACAGAAGGAAAGACTGCGTGCGATGAAAGAAAAGAAAGAACTGGAAATCGGACATGCACAGCAGGCAGACAGCATGGAAGAAGAGGTGCCGGAGGATGCACAGGGAATGAACATGACCATGTAAAAACAAAACGCAGAGAAAGGAAACAAGAATATGAACATGACAGGAAGAAGATATATTGCATACGGCTCGAACTTAAACCGGGGGCAGATGGCACTGCGCTGCCCCGATGCAAAGGTGGTAGGAACCGGGGAAATCAAGGACTATGAGCTGTTGTTCCGTGGAAACAGGAACGGGGCGGTAGCCACGGTGGAGCCGAAAAAAGGGGAGAGTGTGCCGGTGTTGATCTGGGAGATCAGTCCGAGAGATGAGTTTAACCTGGACCGTTATGAGGGATATCCGAGACTGTATGGAAAAGAAATGCTGGAAGTGGAGATGGATGGAAAACGGGAGAAAATGATGGCATATACCATGACGGATGGGTATGCCATGGGAGTCCCTTCGGAACATTACCTTGCTACCATCCGCACCGGATATCAGGAGGCAGGATTTGATGAGGATGTTCTGATGGCAGGTGTTGAAAAGAGCAGGGAACGAATGAAACAGGAGATGGAAGCAGAGAGAATGGAGGAAGCACCATGGAGCCAGCAACTGCCGCTCTGATCGCAAGGGCAGCCATAGCAGCCGGAACCAATAAAAAAGTGTGGACAGGGATTGCCTCTGTACTGGCAGCCCTGTGCCTTCCGGTCATCCTTGCCGTCATGTGCTACATCAGCATTGCCTCCGGCGGAACAGAACATAACCGGGCGGCAGTGCATCTGGCATTCGATGGAGGGGAAGCACCGGATGGAATGCCTGCGGATTATCAGGCTTATGTCAGCCAGATGCAGGAAAGTTTTGCGGAGCTGGATGCCATATTAGATGACATTGATGGCATGACAGAAGGGGAAGTGTGCGACAGGTATCTGGTCAAATCCGTTTTTTATTCTCTGTATTTCGGCGCAGACCGGGTACGGCTTGAGACGGATGATTATAAAAAATTTGCAGACTGTTTTGTGGATTATGAGGAACGGACACAAAACGCAGAGCAGGAGGACGGGACAGTCACGCTGGAAAAATATACCGTGGCAGTTGCCATTGGGGATAAGACAAAAATCTTCCAAAAACTTGCATCCGACTATGGAGTTACCGCAACTTATGAACAACAGTCCAATGCAGTCAATGTGTGGTATGTGGCAAAGTATGACACGGCAGCCCCGACAGAGGGGGATGAATTTTCCGACTGGGGCGGCTGGAACGGGGCAGGGGATATCCCTGTGTATGATCTGCCGGCCAACGGGAATGGGAGTGATATCGTACAGCTTGCATTATCAAGACTGGGGCATCCGTACTCGCAGGCACTCCGCGGAACCGGGAATTATGTCGACTGCAGTTACCTGACACTGTGGTGCTACAGACAGATAGGAATCTCCCTGCCGGGAACGGCGGCAGAGCAGGGAAGATATATGGTGGAGCATAACCTGACGGTTGCAAAGGAATCACTGCAGCCGGGGGACCTTGTGTTCTGGAGCCACAAACCAAACGGAAGATACATGAACATCACGCATGTGGGAATCTATGCCGGGGATGGCATGGTCGTGGATGCGTCCTATTCCAAAGGGAAGGTGGTGTATCGTCCCCTGTTTGACAACGATAAGCAGGTACTGTATGGCAGACCGCAGTAAATTTTTTGATGCCGCAGGCATCTGTTTTCCGCCAGAAAATAGAAATGAAGGAGGAGCGATATGGCAGAAAAAGAAATAAAAATCACATTTGCCGGGGAGAAACTGGAGGCATTAAGTTTCTTTCTGGCAGAGCAGGGAGGAAAAACCGTGGAGGAGCTGTTGAAGAGCCATCTCGATAAATCTTATGAGAAAAATGTTCCTGCACAGGTCAGAAAATTTGTGGAGAGCAGAATGGAAACTCTACAGGAGACAGCAAATCAGGAGCAGGAATCCCAGAGAACGGGAGGCACAAGACAGCAGAGAGCATCCGGCAGACGGAGCAGGGAGACACAGAATCAGGAAGGGCAGCCGAGAGAGCCGGTGCCGGAAACCGTGGAAGAGACAGCAGAAAATACGATGAACATGGGAATGTGAGGAGGATAAGTGAACGGATATGAAGAGAAAATAAAAGACTGTCTGTTTCTGGAAGTGTGCAATGCGGCAGGCAGAGAGGAATGGGACGGACTGGCGCATCAGCAGAAGGAAAACCTCATGCTGGTATGCCGTCTCAGCGGGTATGACGAAAAGTTTCAGAGGGACTGCGGACTTGTCACCAGAGAGCAGATGGAGCATTGGGGGATAGAAGAAGAGGTGCTTTTTCAGGATGCATGGGCAAATATGTTTGCAAAACGTCCGCCAGTACTTATGGATTTTGAGGATGCCTACGAGCATCACTATGACCAGAATATCCTTGCCATGGAGAAAAAACCGGAGAGAATCTGGAGGACGGATGCAGACTTTTATGTCCTTACCAACAACATGGATCATGGGGCGGTGTACATGATGGACGAGGCAACGATGCAGAAGTCAGCAGAAAAGCTGGATGGAAATCTGATCGTCCTTCCGGCATCCATCCACGATGTGTATCTCATGGTGGAGCGGGAAGGTCTTGACATGGAACGGCTGAGGAATGGGGTATATGGAGCAAACAGGGCGTTCCCGGATGCAGACTATCTGTCCGATGAGATTTATCGATATGACAGGGATACGCACAGGCTGTCTGTCATACCGGCGAGCGTGCAGGAAGAGCAGGCAGGAATGGTGCTTTCTTAAAGGTGTGTTTTTCTGAAAATGATTTTAACTGAGAGTTTAAATTTGGAGGTAAAGAGATGAAACAGGCAGTCGTTACGATCAAATATGATGAGGAAAAGTTAAATGCTGTGAAACAGTACATGGGAAAAAAGGATGCGGATTTTGATGCGGAGCTGAAGGAAGTCCTTGGGAAAATGTATGAGAAATATGTGCCGCAGGCGGTCCGTGAGTACATTGAAAGCAGAGGGGATGTGCCGCCTGCAATCAAAAAGGCAAACCGCCAGCAGGGCAAAAACAGTGTGGCATCCGGCAGTGCCGCGGAGAATGAATAGGGAACGGGGAAAGCATGGACAAGATAAAGATTCTGAAAGTAGAGCCGGGGAAACCTCCCTGTGTGAAGGAGATTGCGAATGACTTTAAGGCAAGTCAGGCAGAAGTGGAGGGAGACATTGAGTGTGTTGGTTTTGGAGATGGATGTGTGGCAGTAATCAACGCTGAAGGAAAACTAAATGGAATGCAGCCGAACCGCAGGAATGGTGATGATATCATCTGCGGTCCATTTTTTATCTGCGGGGATACCCCGGACGGTGATTTCATTTCCCTGACGGAGCAGCAGATCGAAGAATATACAAGACGATTTGGAGAGATTGAGCAGTTTACAGGGCAGGAACCGGAACTGGAGCCACATATGACCATCCTCGCTTTTTAAGAAAGTGACAGGACAATGGAAAGGAAACGGCACAGACACCGCCGTGTGAGCCTGCGTGTGGCAACGTGTGCCGTTATTCTGCAAAACTGGATAAAGTGACCGATTAAGCTGTATTCTGCCCTGTATGAGCCGATTTGGAGAAAATAGCAGAAAACCCGGAGTGCGGAGGCATATAAGACTCCGAAAATGGGGATAAAAGCGAGCTGTAAAACAGGGTCGAAAATAGTGCAGGTTAAAGGGGTTATGCCGCAAAAGAGCGGCTTAACCCGTCAGACACCCACCGGCAGAGCCGTTGGGCAGTTCTAAGCATGGCATAACTTTTTTGGAAGATTCGGAAAGGTTATGCCATTTTTATTTTTGTTACAGTGCAATCAGGCAGTAGAGGCCGGCAGAAGTTATGCCTTTTGCAGAAACAGGAAAAAAGTCTATAGACAGAGGAAAAAGAAGGAGGAAATGAGTAGTCCCATGGGGTGAGGTGCGCACCACTACCAGAATGGGACGATGAAAGTATTGGAATTATTTGCAGGAACAAGGAGCATCGGGAAAGCCTTTGAACAACGGGGACATGAAGTATTCAGTGTGGAATGGTCAAAAGATTTTGAAAACATTGATCTGTATGAGGAAATCAGCAAGGTGACGGCGGAGGATATCTTAAAACTTTTTGGAAAACCGGATGTCATCTGCTGCATACAGCCGCCGTTATCCGGCGATCTGCCAGCAGACCGACGCAGACCCGGAAACGGGCTGCAGGGAATTTGACATTGAGAAAGACCGCATCTCTTTCCGTCTGACCGTCCCATACAATGAGGAACGCCGGAGAACCGCCAGCGAAGCAGCGAAAGCTAACGCAAGCAATCTCACGCGAGGTGTGGTATAATTTTTTTTGAAAAAGTTTGAAATTTGATGTAGTATTCGCTGCTAAAACCGTAGTATATAGGTGAAGCCGGAAAGGAGGCGGTGTGATGATAGACGATGAAAAAATCATAGAAATGTTTTTTGAGCGTTCAGAACAGGGCATGCGGGAACTGGACATAAAATACGGAAAAGTTTGCCACAAGCTTTCCTACCATATCGTAGGGAATCGGTGGGACGCGGAGGAATGTGTAAATGATGCTTATTTAGGCGCATGGAACGCCATTCCACCAGCACGACCTAATCCGCTATTGTCTTATCTTGTGAAAATCGTTCGGAACATTTCACTCAAAATCTATTGGAGAAAGGAAGCAGCCAAACGAAGCGGACACTACAAAATTGCCTTAGAGGAAATCGAGGGCTATATCACTGACCAGAAAACCGTGGAAGATGAAATCGAGGCCAGAGAGTTAGCCCGTATCATCGAGGAATTTTTGGACACGCTGACCGTCGAAAACCGCGTCATTTTCATGCGCCGCTATTGGTTTGCCGACAGCTACAAGGACATAGCCGAGCTTGTAGGGATTTCGGAGAAAAACATCTCCGTCCGGCTGACCCGTATCCGCGAGAAGATGAAACAATACTTGATAGAAAGAGAGGTGTTCGTATGAACGCGAAGAAGTTTTCCGAAGCCATGAGCGAGCTTGACACCAAGTATGTTGATGAGGCTATCAGCTACAAAAAGAAAACCCAAAAGCTGATTTGGGTTAAATGGGGAGTTGTTGCCGCTTGTTTGGCTTTAGTATGCGTCGCGGCAATTTCCCTTTTTCCCCACAACAACGATAGTGTTACTACTCCGGGTATAGCAGACGCAGCACCGATGATTTATGTTAATGACACCTTGTATAAGCAGTCCACTTCGCAAACATCGTTCAACGAATTGAAAGACGATTTTGTTTATTTAGGCGTCATTGAAAGTGATGTTACCAACATCCAAGGCACAAATGACGCAGGTAATTATTTGGACGGGATACCAAAAGAAAACTTTCAGGCAAATCACCCTATTGTTGGCGCAGAAATTTATCAATATGGCGAAAACATCGTCGTTGGGATTGGCGGGAAATACTGGTTGTATGAAAACTATCATAACACAGACCTCGAC
>ENA-ORCM01003041-ORCM01003041.1-human-gut-metagenome-genome-assembly--contig:-NODE-3041-length-11347-cov-3.721739_pt1 | contig 11347 bp, 10 predicted proteins | sample MGYA00242906_ERZ507928 | MGnify/ENA primary metagenome ERZ507928 (study PRJEB26167, sample SAMN06115497) | human gut metagenome | host: Homo sapiens | place: China:Shanxi | collected 2015-05-07...
TATCTGCGCTTTTGGCTTGGCATCTGCCGCACCTCGCTCGCCGTATCGGCACTTAGAATTATGCGGTATTGCCTTAGGAATTGGAAATCAGGAATGAGGAATTTCGGTGCAGACCGCCAGTTCCGTCTTTCGGGTTTCCGATTCCTAATTTTTGTTTTATGTTTTACAGTGTAGAGGAAAGGGAATCCACGATGAACTTTATCACCAAAGCCCCTGTGATGCTGTGCGGCGGCGATTATAACCCGGATCAATGGCTGGACCGCCCGGATATTCTTGAAGCGGACATCCGCATGATGAAAAAGGCCGGAATGAACAGCGTTACGCTGGGTGTGTTTGCCTGGGCAGCATATGAGCCGCGCGAGGGGGAATATAACTTTACTTGGCTGCGCGAGATCATGGATCGACTGTATGACCAGGGCATTTATACCGAGCTGGCAACGCCCACTGGTGCAAAGCCCAACTGGCTGGCACGCAAATACCCCGAAGTGCTGCGCGTGCAGTCCAACGGTGTGCGGGACCACCAGGGCATGCGCCACAACCACTGCCTGACCAGCCCCATCTACCGCCAGAAGGTAGAGGAGCTGCTGAACCACCTGATCGACTCTGTGGGCGACCACCCCGGCCTGATCTTGTGGCACATTTCCAATGAGCTGGGCGGCGAATGCTACTGCCCGCTGTGCCAAGAGCGCTTCCGCGGCTGGCTGAAAGAAAAGTATCATACCATTGATGCCCTGAACCATGCCTGGTGGACTAGCTTCTGGAGCCACCACTACGACAGCTTTGACGAGGTGGAGCCGCCGTTTGATAACGGGGAGCAGAGCCTGAACGGCCTGAAGCTGGATTGGCGGCGCTTTACCACCTGGAACATGATGGACTATGTACACAGCGAAACGGCGATCCTGCGCAAGCGGACCCCCAATGTGCCCATTACCACGAACCTGATGGAGTACTTCCCCGGATTGGACTACCACAAGCTGCAAAGAGAGCTGGATTTTGTCTGCTGGGACAGTTACCCCCATTGGGGACGCCCCGACCGCAGCACCACCGTGACGGCGGGCATGACGGCGTTTGATCATGCGCTGATCCGCGGCTGCAAGCCGGACAAGCCGTTCCTGCTGATGGAAAGCACCCCCAGCCTGGTGAACTGGCACGAGTATAATAAGCTCAAGCGCCCCGGCGTGAACCGGATGAGCGCTATCCAGACAGTGGCCTGTGGTGCGGACGGCGTGCAGTACTTCCAGTGGCGCAAGGGCCGCGGCGGCTCTGAGCAGTTCCACGGCGCGGTTGTGGACCACGATGGCCGCGATGATACCCGCGTGTTCAACGAAGTGACCGCCACCAACGAAGCCCTGGCCGCCCTGACCCCGGTGTGCGGCAGCCTGCCCAAAGCGGACACGGCCATGATCTTTGACTGGGACAACCGCTGGGCGCTGGATGACGCCTGGGGCATGCAGATCAAGCAGAAGAATCTGCGCGAAACCTGCTGCCAGCTGTACGCCCAGCTGAACCACTGCGGTGTGGAAACCGACGTTGTGGGCGTGGATGCAGACCTGAACCGCTATAAGCTGGTGGTGCTGCCCATGCTGTTTATGACCAAGCCTGGTTTTGCACAAAAGATTCGCGAATATGTGGAAAACGGCGGCACCGTTGTGGCCACCTATCTGCTGGGCTATGTGGATGAAAGCACCCTGTGTTGGCTGGGCGGGTTCCCCGGTGACGGCCTGCGCGAAGTGTTTGGCGTGACCGCAAGCGAACTGGACACCCTGTACCCCGGCGAGGGCAACCGTGCCATCTGGGTCAAGAGCAGCCAGCAGAGCAGCATCAAGGATTACTGCGAACTGTTGCAGCCTGCCGAGGGTACCGAGGTAGTGGCTGTGTATGGACAGGATTTCTATTCCGGCCATGCGGCTGTGACCCACCATGTGTTCGGCAAGGGGCACGCTTATTACATCGGTGCGCGCCTGGATGATGCCGGCAACGCCGCTGTGCTGCGTGCAGCTTTGGTCGATGCCAAGGTGCACCTGCGTGACCTGCCGCAGGGTGTGGAATACCACTGCCGCGAAAGCGAGAACGCGCGCTACCATTTCTACATCAACACCACCCAGAGCGCAGTTAAGGTGCAGGTGGAATCCGGTGCAGACCTGTTGAGCGGCAAAAACGTTTTGGGCAGCATGGAGCTGAAACCCTATGATGCCTGCGCAATTGAGGAAAAAGTGAAATAAGAAAAACGCCATGCTTTCCGAAGAAAGCATGGCGTTTTTTAGTTAGGAGCTAGGAGGTAATGTGGAATTAGGAATTGGAGGTGGGGAAAGGGAGCGGCGAGGTTGGTTTGAGCAGATGTTTTGTGGTGCCAGAACGGTCAAGACCGTTCCCTACAGTGCATTTTATAATGTGCGGCAATATTTATGGTGCACCCCCACCCGTAGGGGCGCACCATGTGCGCCCGCTGCACTGAAGGGGAACTGCTCCTTTTTAGGCCGTGCGTATCTCTCAAATATACTTATCCAACATATCCTGCAAAGCCTGCTTGGGCAGGAAACCGACGCTGCGGGCGGATTCCTGGCCGTTTTTCAGTACGACCAGGCAGGGGATGCTGGAAATGCCGTATTCGGTGGCAAGCTGGCGGTTTTCGTCCACATCAATGCTGTAAAATGCGGCTTTGCTGCCAACTTCATCGGCAAGCTCATGCAGGACCGGGGCAAGCATCTGGCAGGGACCGCACCAGGTTGCAGAAAAATCCAGAACGGCCACGCCCTGTGCTTTGGCCTGGGAAAGATCATTATTGCTGATTTTGGTAACCATAAAAAGGTTCCCTCCTTTAATTATGACTGTAAAGCAGCGTGTTCCGCTGCTGTTTGCCGGACATGGTTATGGCGTATCTACACCATAGTATGGGCCGGGAGGGGGAAAGACATTCCCTTACTGCTGATTGTACACAGTTTGGGCTGTTTTGTCAACAAGAAAAAGACTGAATCTTAATTTTGGCATAAAATTACTATAACAAGTAAGATAAATTAAGACGAAAAGCAGATACAGGATAAAACAAAGCCACCCGCTCTGCGCAGGAATCCCCTGCACAGAACGGGTGGCAACTTTGTTGGAAGGTAATCAGCGGTTGTATTTTGCAGTAGCCTGCAGGCGCTGCATGGCACGGTTCAGGGCAATCTTGCTCTGGTAATACTCGTGCATGCTCTGCTTGTGCTGCAAGCGTTCCTCGGCGCGGATGCGGGCGGCCTCGGCACGGTTCTTATCGATATCCTCCGGGCGCTCGGCGCTGTCGACCAGCAGCACAACGTAAGCGGGGGTCACTTCGGCAATGCCATCGCCCACCAGTACGTTGCGGGTTTCGCCGTTCACGGTGAACTGCATGATGCCCATTTCCAGGGCAACCAGCACCGGGCTGTGTCCGGCCTGTACGCCGTACTGGCCGTCAGCGGTGGGCAGGGTCAGGCTTTCGCACTCGCCCTGGAAAAACTCGCCGCTGCTGGCCGTGATGTTCAGAACGAACTTTTCCATCAGGCCACACCGCCCTTTTCGGCAGCCTTCTTGCGAGCATCGTCCAGCGTGCCCACGTTGAAGAACGCCCATTCGGGCAGATCATCGACCTGACCGTCCACGATGGCGGCAAAGCCCTTGACAGTTTCGGCCAGGGGCACATATTTGCCCGGCAGGCCGGTAAAGTTCTCGGCAACGAAGAACGGCTGGGACAGGAATTTCTGGATTTTGCGGGCGCGGGCAACGGTCAGCTTATCGTTGTCGTCCAGTTCGTCCATGCCAAGGATGGCGATAATGTCCTGCAGTTCCTGGTAGCGCTGCAAGGTAGCCTGTACCTTGCGGGCCACGCGATAATGCTCCTCGCCCACAATGTCTGCTTCCAGGATGCGGCTGGTGGAATCCAGCGGATCCACGGCGGGGTAGATACCCTGTTCCACGATCTTACGGGACAGAACGGTAGTGGCATCCAGGTGGGCAAAGGTGGTGGCCGGGGCGGGGTCGGTCAGGTCGTCGGCAGGCACATAAACGGCCTGAACCGAGGTGATGGACCCATCACGGGTGGAAGTGATACGCTCCTGCAGGGCACCCAGCTCGTTGGCCAGCGTGGGCTGGTAACCAACGGCGGAGGGCATACGGCCCATCAGGGCGGAAACTTCGGAGCCGGCCTGCACAAAACGGAAGATGTTATCAATAAACAGCAGCACGTCCTTGTGGCTTTCCTCGCGGAAGTATTCTGCCATGGTCAGGCCGGTTTCGGCAACGCGCATACGGGCTCCCGGCGGTTCGTTCATCTGGCCGAAGATCAGGGCGGTCTTGTTCAGAACGCCGGAAGCGTTCATTTCGCCCCAAAGGTCACAGCCCTCACGGCTGCGCTCGCCAACGCCGGTAAAGATGGAGTAGCCGCCGTGCTCGGTGGCTACGTTGTGGATCAGCTCCTGGATCAGCACGGTTTTGCCAACACCGGCGCCGCCAAACAGGCCGATCTTGCCGCCCTTGGCATACGGTGCCAGCAGGTCAATGACCTTGATGCCGGTTTCCAGAATGCACACGACCGGGCTTTGCTCGGCAAAGGACGGCGCTTGGCGGTGGATGCTCCATTTTTCGGTGGATGCCGGAAGCGCCTCGCCGCCGTCAATCGGGTCACCCAGGACGTTGAACATGCGCCCCAAGGTCGCGTCGCCGACGGGAACACTGATGCCGCGCCCGGTCGCCTCCACCGTCATGCCGCGCGAAAGCCCTTCGCTGGGTGCCAGCATGATGCAGCGGACAGTATGTTCATCCATGTGCTGCGCCACTTCCATGGTGCGCACTTCGTCTTCCACTTGGACGCGCAGTGCTTCGCGAATCTTCGGCAGCTGTCCTTCCTGAAACTCACAGTCCACCACAGGGCCGGACACCTGCACGATTTTGCCATAGCTCAGCATGACTGCACCTTCTTTCTTTTCTGTGCCTTTGCGCCGGAGGATACCTCGGTAATCTCCTGCGTAATCGACGCCTGACGCACGCGGTTATACTGCACCGAGAGCGACGCAAGCATCTTGTCGGCATTTTCCCCGGCGGAGGACATAGCGGTCATGCGGGCGTTCTGTTCCGCGCAGAAGCTGTCCACCAGCGCGCTGTACACGAAACCCGTGATATAACTGCGGATGACGTTGTCCAGCACCGCCTCAACGCCGGGCGTAAACTCAAAGTGAACACTGCCCGGTGCGGCGACGGACGCGAAATCGCCCCGGTGAAAGGGCAGAAGGCGCGTGCTGGTCGCTTCGGCGCTCAGGCTGTTCTTCATATCGGTATAGACAATGAACAATTTCTGGAACTCGCCATTGTCGTAGCGTTCCAGCAGGATATCGCAAATTTCGCGTGCGCGGTGCAGCGTCGGATTCTGCGCGGGATAGAGGAAGGACTTCTCAATCGGGATGCCCGCCTGCGCAAAGTGCTGGCGGCCATATTCACCCACGACGAACAGCTCCGTCTCCGGATGCTCATGCAGCATCTCCCGCGCAATTTTCAGCACATTGTGGTTATACGCGCCCGCCATGCCCTTATCCGCCGTGATGACGAGGCAGGCGTACTCCCCTTCCAGCTTCGGCGCGCCCGCCGGCGGATAGAAGTAGCGGCTGTCCACGTCCGGTACGGTGCGGAAGATGCGCTTGATTTCGCCTTTGAGCGCGTCGAAGTACGGGCGGGTACGGTTCAGCTCGTTCTTCGCCTTACGCAGCTTCGTGGAGGAAATCAGGTACATGGCGTTGGTGATTTTCTGCGTATCCTTGATGCTGGCGATTCGGCTTTTGATTTCCTTTGCGCTCGGCATGGATTACTCCTTCCTGAAGCGCTCAGCGTTCGCGGCGAGATATTCCTCCGCGATGCGCAGAATCTCCTGCTTCATATCGTCCGTCAGCACCTTTTCGTCTTCCAGCGAACGGCAGAGGTCGGAATGTTCCTGCTCGAAGTGGTCAAGCAGCGCATCGCGGAAGTCCGTCACGTCCTTCACTGCCACCTTTGACAGTACATGACCCATCGCACACACCAGCACAATGACCTGCTGGTGCATACTCAGCGGATGATACTGCTTCTGGCGGAGGATGCGCATCAGCCCCTGCCCATAGTGCAGCTGTTCCTTCGTGCTGTCATCCAAATCGCTGGAGAACTGCGTAAATACTTCCATCTCGCGGTACTGCGCCAAGTCCAGGCGCAGGCTGCCGGTCGCTTTCTTCGTCGCCTTCGTCTGCGCCGCGCCGCCAACACGGGACACGGACAGACCGACATTGACTGCCGGGCGCTGACCCGCAAAGAACAGGTCGCTTTCGAGGAAAATCTGACCGTCAGTGATGGAAATGATGTTCGTCGGGATATACGCGGACACGTCGCCCGCCTGCGTCTCGACAATCGGGAGCGCGGTCATGCTGCCGCCGCCGAGCTTGTCGCTCAGGTGCGCCGAGCGCTCCAGCAGACGGGAATGCAGGTAGAACACGTCGCCCGGATATGCCTCGCGCCCCGGCGCGCGCTCCAGCAGCAGACTCATGGCACGGTAGGCAATGGCGTGCTTGGAGAGGTCGTCATAGACAATCAGCACATCGCGGCCCTTGTGCATGTAATATTCCGCCATCGCGCAGCCCGCGTAAGGCGCAATGTACTGCATGGTGTCCGCTTCGCCCGCCGTTGCGCTGACGACGACGCAGTAGTCCATTGCGTCGCGCTTGCGCAGATTCTCCACCAGCTGGGCAACGCTCGATGCTTTCTGACCGATGGCAACGTACACGCAGATAACGTTCTTGCCCTTCTGATTCAGCATGGCGTCCAGCGCAATCGCCGTTTTGCCCGTCTGACGGTCGCCGATAATCAGTTCGCGCTGACCGCGGCCAATCGGGAACATGGCGTCGATGGACAGCAGCCCTGTTTCCATCGGCGTATCAACACTTTGACGGTCGATGATGCCGGGCGCGGGTTCTTCCACCGGGCGATAGCCGTCTGCCGGAATCGCGTCTCCCCCGTCAATCGGGCGACCGAGCGCATCCACGACACGCCCCAAAAACGCGTCGCCCACGGGAACACCCGCGGTCTTGCCCGTGCGCGCAACCTTGCTGCCCGCGGAAATATCATCGGCATTGTCAAACAGGATGCAGCCCGTCTCGTTGCGGCGCAGATCCTGCACCATGCCTTTGATACCGTTGTCAAACATGAGGATTTCGCCATACGCGGCATGTTCCAGCCCCTCGACAACCGCAATGCCGTCGCCGATGGACTTGACCGTCCCGACTTCGCTGCTCTTGGCAAGCAGACGGAACTCGTCGATGCTGCTGCGCAGAAGCGGGATGATGTCCTTGCGCGTGTTCTTCGCCACAAGCTGCTCCACCTGCTGGCGGAACTGCTCCATGCGGCCCTTCGCGCTCCAGTCGTAGACCTCGCTCCCCACATGCAGCTGGAAGCCGCTCTTCAGCGAGGCATCCTGCTGGATGGTCAGCGCAACATCTTCGCCATACTTTTTCTGGAGAAAGGCGCGGATGCCCTGCTCCTGATGCTCATCCGGCGGCGTGACGCAAAGCAGCGTGGCCGTCAGACGGCTCTGCTTCGTATCAGTCATGGTCATTCTCCTCCTGCGCAGCCTTCAGGAAGCTGTCATAGAGTGCCTTGTCGAACGCGGGGTCGTTTTCTTTGTCCATCAGCTTGCCCGTAGCGGACACAACCATCTGGGCAATGTCCTTCTTCGCGCCTTCAAGCATGGCATTGCGCTCCTGCTCGGCGGCACCGCGGGCATTCTTGAGCAGCTTGTCCGCGTCTGCCTGTGCGCGCTGCATCCGCTCCTGACGCTGACGGTCAGCTTCCTGCGCGGCAGCAGCGTTCTTCTGGCGGATTTCTTCATCCGCACCCGCCAGCTTCGCGTTATACTCCGCCAGCGTCGCTTCCGCCTGCGACTTCGCCTCCTGCGCCTGCTTCTCCAAATCAGCAAAGTGATCCTCGCGCTTCTTCATGAAGGCGACAACCGGCTTATACAGCAGCATGTACAGTCCGAACGCCAGAATCACGAAATTGAACATGTGCAGCAGAATCTGCTGGAAATTGATATTCAGCGGCATATCTTCACCTGACTGAACAGACGTTTATAGCCGTCTGTTCCCTTTCCTGCTCAAAGAAATTACAGAACGAAAACGACCAGAATCGCAACAATCAGAGCGTAAATGATAGCCGTTTCGATGAAGACCAGACCAATCATCAGGCTGCCGCGGATGCTGTCGGTCGCTTCGGGCTGACGGGAAATTGCCTCCGTCGCCTTGCCGATGGAAATGCCCATTGCAATAGCGCCTGCGCCAGCAGCCGCCGCAATCGCAATCGCGGCCGCAATCGCCTTCGCGGGAATCGCACTGTCGGTCGCTGCCGCAGCCGCTTCTTCAGCCAGCGCGGGGGCAAACACGGAGAGCATCAGCACAGCCATCAGAGCCAGAACGAGAACGCTTGCAAACTTCTTCATAATCAAAATCCTCCTCAAATCAATTCACCGCCGGAACAGCACCGGCGGGCTTCTTTTCCTTCTTCGCCTTTTTCTTCGGCGGTTCGCTGACCTCGCCGTAGTAGTTGGCGGTCAGCATGGTGAGAACGTAGGTCTGGATGAGCGCGTGCAGAATCGTGAACAGAACGCCCACAAGCACCGGCAGCACGAAGCTCAGAGAAATCGTGTAGTACACCAGTTCCGACACCAGCAGACCGCTCAGCAGCGCGCCGAAAAGTCGGAAGCTCATGGAGATGGGCAGGGAGAATTCTTTTAGCGTGAGCAGGATGCCGCGTCCGCCATTGCTGGCAATGCCGCCGGACATGATGACGCCGTAGGACATCAGACCCATCGCAATCGCCGCGTTGATGTCAGACAGCGGCGCAGGCAGGGACATTGACATTCCCTCCGTCGTCACGCTCTGAATGCCCAGCAGTTCAAAGAGCGTACCAACCGCGATGTACATTCCCGCGCTGAATATGTACACGCCGAGGAACCCGTTGCGGTGCGGGCTGTACGACTTCGCCATATCCCGGAAGAACGAAACCAGTGCTTCCAGTGCGCTTTGCAGCTTGCCGGGAACGAGCTTGAAGTGCGGAATTGCGAAAATTCGCAGCAGTGCCGCCACAACCAGCAGCAGTCCCGTAACCACCCAGTCGGAAATGACCGACGGGTTCACCTGCATCCCCAGAAAAGCCATCTGGTTGTCTTCATGCAGCACGGCATCCTTCATGACTGCCTGAATGGACTCGGTTTTTTCTCCGCCGGGGTCAGTCAGAAAGATGGCTGCAAGCAAGGCCGCCAGCAGTACGATCATCACAAGGATGAGCCGTACACGGCTGTTTTTCTTCTCTTGCTTCATATTATACCTCGCTTCCGTGAGTTACTTTTGGGGAAACCATGCACATTATAGCACCGAGATTCGGAATTTGCAATACGGAAAAAGCGATTTCACATAATGACCAGATTGGACAAATTTAGCTGCGTCTGCATGCAGAAAAATCCGCCGCGGCAAGGCTTTTTGCGGCGGCGGACTTCCTATTTTAAATTACCGTTTGTGAGTTGCGTTCTCCTTCAATTCCCGATGCTCTTCTTTCAGTTCCTGCTTGAGCGTTCGGTCGATTTCCGCCGTTTCCTTGCGGATAGCGCTGATGTCCTTCTCGATGAGCGGATTCTGCTCCATATCCTCGCGGATGAACATCAGTGCGAAGGCTGCCAGCAGCAGCAGGCACGAAATCCAGATGGCATGTGCGCCGATGCGCCCTGCACTGACGCTGCCAATGCCCGCGCCCAGCGCAAAGAGCAGGATGATGCCGAAGTAACGCAGCATCCGATCTTTCGCGTGCGGTTCGTGTGTTTTGCTCCAAATGCAGAACGCCTCGACACCGCTGCGCAGGTCGCCAATGCACATCGTGCTGGCAAACGCATAGCCGTCCACCTTGCGGAACGCCTGCACCTGCATCGCGCAGGAGAACGACACGATGGCGTTCGCCAGCAGATTGCAGCTTTCTGGCAGGAAGCCGACAATCAGCAGCAGGAGCATTTCTCCCAGCACGACAAGCTGCCGCCAGTGCAGGCGCTGCATGGAGCGGAAGCGCTCGCGCATTCTCTCCGCCACCAGTACACCGAAGGCAAACGCGCACAGCGGGATGAAGTAGTGCAGTACCATTCCCCACTGTCCGTCCATAATATGCGCGCTGAGCAGAACGATGTTGCCCGTCTGCGCGTTGGCGAACACTTTGCCGCGAAACAAGTAGGTATACGCATCCTGCAAGCCGCCGGACAAGGACAAAAAGACGGCTGTCAGGAAAGACTCCGACATTTGACCGTGATGCGTTGTTTTCATACTGATTTCCTCTTTTCGGATGAAGGTGTGACGCTTCATCACGCCTATTATAGCACCACTGTCAAGCGGCGGAACAAAAAAGCTGCCGCAAAAGTACGGCAGTTTGATGTTATTTGTTGCCTGATGTGACGAACGCAATCGCCTGCAGATACCCTTGCATGACCGCCTCAAACTCGAATTGCGGAATATACTGGCGGCAGTTCTGCGAATAGCGCCGCTGAGTTTCCTCGCTGCTCAGAATGCTGTCGATGGCTTCCGCCAGCGTGTCGGCATCCTCCGGGTCAACAATCAGCCCGTTTTCGCCCGGATGCACGGTGTCATACGCGCCGTCGGCATACTTCGACGCGACAATCGGCGTGCCGGAGCAGAGCGCTTCCAGCAGCACCAGCCCGAAGCAGTCCTCGCGGGTCGGCAGAACAAACACGCTCGCCCGGCGATAGGCATCCGCCAGCGGCTCGCCAGACTGGAATCCCAGCCAGCGAATGTGCTGCGCAATGTGCGTTTCTTCCGCCATCGCCATCAATTTCGCCTTCTCCTCCGCCTCGCCGTCGCCGACAATCAGCAATTCAAACGGCTGATGCACTTTCGGCAGCGCGCGCAGGAGCAAATCCAGCCCTTTCAGGGGGATAATTCTGCCCACAAACAGCAGCGTATGCTGATTTTCGCGCTTTTCGGCATAGCGGAAGCGGGAAATATCCACCGTCAGCAGACTGATGAAGATTTTCCGCTCCGGCACGCCCCAGTGCAGCAGCTTTTCCTTCGCTTTGGTGCTGCTGGCAATGCACGCATCGGCATGATGGATGATGATATGCCGCATGAGCTTCTGCACGCGCCCGATGCCGCGCTCCGAGTAGAGCGTACCGTCCGTCAGGTGGATGAATTTGCGCCCATGCCTCCTGCACCAGAGCAGCGCCTTCACGGCCGATGGGTTGTACTCCCACGCAATCACCACATCCGGGTTGATGCGCGTGATTTCCCTCGTCAGGTGCTGCGGAATATGCAGATATTGCACATCCCCTTCG
>ENA-ORCM01003046-ORCM01003046.1-human-gut-metagenome-genome-assembly--contig:-NODE-3046-length-11333-cov-3.203980_pt1 | contig 11333 bp, 10 predicted proteins | sample MGYA00242906_ERZ507928 | MGnify/ENA primary metagenome ERZ507928 (study PRJEB26167, sample SAMN06115497) | human gut metagenome | host: Homo sapiens | place: China:Shanxi | collected 2015-05-07...
TGTTATGCATATTGGTAATGCCGTAGATATGATTACGGATATTGCAGGTCAGACTAATCTGCTTTCATTAAATGCGAGCATTGAAGCCGCAAGAGCAGGTGAATACGGAAAAGGCTTTGCCGTTGTTGCAGACCAGATCAGACAGTTAGCAGACCAGTCTGCCAATACTGCAAAAGAAATCGGTGAGATTGTTGCAGAATTGATTGAAAATTCCAATACCAGTGTGGAAACCATGGGGGTTGTCCGACAGGAAATGACCGGACAGTATGAAAAGTTAAATACTACAAAAGACATATTTGAGCATTTGAATGAAGAGGTAAACAATGTAGTAACAGCCATTGAAAGTATTTCTACGGAAGTGGAATCCTTAGATAGATTAAAGGGAGAGGTACTCGGCAGTGCAGAAAGTCTGGCAGCGATTGCCCAGGAAAATGCGGCAAGCACCGAAGAAACATCTGCATCTATGGTGGAACTCGGTGAAATTGTCAACGACTGTAACACAAAGACCAAGCAGCTGGTTGACATTGCAGACAGCATGGAAGAAAACGTACATAAATTCCATGTCGCAAGCATCATCAAAGGTTAGCTGATGTTTTATAATACCGTGAGGAAATGACGATTAGAAAATGTTGGATTTTTTGTGAAGAGTGTGCTATGATAGCCAAAGAAATGGAAGGAATGGTGATAGGGCATGAGTGAGTTTAGTACCGCTGAGATTCATACCAATGAACGTCTGCTTCGTTCAGATGTGACGTTGGAAGAATGCAAAAAAATAGAAAAAGTGTTGCGCAAGAATAATATTTCTTATTTTGAAAAGTGGAAATTTCACACAGGGCTGTTTCATGTAATCAGCAGCCGTAAAAATTCCAAGTGTGATATATACATTCATTCAGATTCCATCGAAAGGGCAAAGCAGGCACTGGGAATCCAGACAACAAAGTAGTTTGTAGTACAATGATGTGCGGCAGTTTTGAAAGAGGATAACCTTTTAAAAACTGCCGCATTTTGATTATTGGAAAAGAATTCCGTAAGGTAAAATGCGGTACAAGAGCCGATTTAGCAGCCGGGCATGCCTGCTGTGAAGATAAAGACAAAAAGGGATTGGAGAAACAAAATGAAAAGGCAGATTTTAAAAGCACTTACAGTATTGCTGATAATATCGGCATTGACAGGCGGCATGGCAGCCTGTGGCAAAAAGGAAAAAGCGCAGATGTCAGACGGAACCTTTACGGTTGGCTTTGATGCGGAATTTCCGCCGTATGGTTACAAAGATGAAAGCGGCGAATATGTCGGTTTTGACTTGGACCTTGCACAGGAAGTCTGTAACCGCAATGGCTGGACACTTGTAAAGCAGCCGATTGACTGGGATTCAAAGGACATGGAATTAAATTCGGGAACCATCAGCTGTATCTGGAACGGATTTACAATGGACGGCAGGGAAGATGAATATACATGGTCTTCTGCCTATGTGGATAATTCACAGGTGGTTGTTGTAAGAGCCGACTCCGGCATTACAAAGCTTTCCGACCTTGCTGGAAAAGTTGTTGTTGTACAGGCGGATTCCTCTGCATTGGCAGCATTTACGGGAGAAGATGCAGAAGAAGCAAACCGTGCGCTTGCGGCAAGCTTTCAGTCCTTACAGCAGGTGTCTGATTATAACAGTGCGTTTATGAATCTGGAATCCGGTTCAGTCGATGCGGTCTGCATGGATATCGGTGTCGCAAAGTACGAACTGGAAGCCCGAGGCAGCAAATATGTGATGTTAAATGAACACGTATCTTCCGAGCAGTATGGCATCGGTTTTAAAAAGGGCAATACCGAATTAAGAAATCAGGTACAGGAAGCGTTAAATGAAATGCTGGCAGATGGTACATTTAACGAAATCGCACAGAAGTGGAAGCTGGAAGAAAGCGTATGTCTGGGACAGAGCGGTGCAGATGAAGTGCTGCTTGCCGAAAACGGACAGACACAGAAGAAAAATTCTGTTGCACAGCTGGGAGAAATCATTGTGCAGTTAAAAAACGGCATGTTTGCCACACTTGGTATTTTTATTCTCACACTGGTGTTCTCACTGCCGCTCGGACTTGTGATTACATTTATCCGTATGAGTAAAGTAAAGCTTTTACAGTGGATTGCAAAGATTTATATTTCAATTATGCGTGGTACGCCGTTGATGCTGCAGCTTCTGGTTGTATTTTTCGGACCATATTACCTGTTTGGCATTTCACTGTCATACTCGTATCGTTTCTATGCAGTTATTATTGGTTTTGCATTAAATTATGCGGCATATTTTGCAGAAATTTACCGCGCCGGTATCGAAGCTGTTCCGGCAGGACAGTATGAAGCCGCCGAGGTGCTGGGATATTCAAAGACACAGACCTTTGTACGTATTATATTCCCGCAGATGGTAAAGCGGGTGATGCCGCCTGTAACCAATGAAGTGATTACCCTGGTAAAGGATACATCGCTTGCCTTTGCACTGGCATACACAGAAATGTTTACGCTCGCAAAACAGGTTGCGGCAACGAATGCAAGCATTATGCCGCTGTTTGTAGCCGGTGTATTTTACTACATTTTCAACTTCTTAGTTGCATGGATTATGGAACAGATTGAAAAGAGCATGCAGTATTACAGATAAATTATAGATAACGTATCTGCGGATTGCCAAAAAGGCAGGCGGCAGGAAGCGTCTGCGGAAATGAGGAATTAAGATGAAATTATTAGAGATGAAGCATGTCGGCAAAAGTTTTGGCGAGCTTGAAGTATTAAAAGATATATCAATGGAAGTGGAAGAAGGCGAGGTTGTAGCAATTATCGGACCATCCGGCTCCGGAAAATCAACCCTGCTTCGCTGTGCAACCCTGCTTGAAACAATGGATAAGGGTGTTTTGAAATACTGTGGGGAAGCGGCAACGGATCATGCGGAGGGAGAAGCCACCCATTACGTATCCAGACAACAGCTGGCACGGTTAAAGAATAATTTTGGACTGGTTTTCCAGAATTTTAATCTGTTCCCGCATTATTCGGTTTTAAAAAATGTGACGGATGCGCCGATACATGTGCAGAAGCGTGACAGGGATGAAGTCTATAAAGAGGCAAGGGAGCTGCTTAGAAAAGTAGGACTTGCAGAAAAAGAAAACAGCTATCCGGGACAGTTATCCGGTGGACAGCAGCAGCGTGTGGCGATTGCCAGAGCGCTTGCCATGAATCCGAAAATGCTCTTTTTTGATGAGCCGACTTCGGCACTGGATCCGGAAATTACAGCCGGTATCTTAAAGGTACTGCGTGAGCTGGCACAGGAAAAAATGACGATGGTGATTGTAACGCATGAAATCGCATTTGCAAGGAAAGTGGCAGACCGTGTTATTTTTATGGACAGCGGTGTGATTGTCGAGCAGGGAAAGCCGGAAGATGTCATTGATAATCCGGATAATGAAAGAACAAAAGCATTTTTACAGAAGCTATCCTAATATGAATCGGAGGAATTATGGGTACAAAACCGGTAAGAATAGATAACAGAAAACGTGAAAAGGCACGCAGGCGCAGACAGACTGCCGCGGCGCGGGCGGCAGTGCTTGCAGCAGCGCTTGTGCTTGTGGCAGTGCTTGTAGTGGCTGGCATTATAAGACATCATAAAAAGACACAGACGGTGCAGAATGATACTTCTGCACAGACGGTATCACAGACAGAAAACGGTACAGATACTGTGCAGGGCCAGCAGACATCTCAGACAGAAGCAGCCGGAGAAACACTTGCAGGCACACAGGTACAGAGTGTGACGGCAAAGGGCTATGCCATTCAGGTGGTAGACGGTGTGACGTATATCGGCGGCGTGATGATTGCCAATAAGTCTTATTCCCTGCCGGAAAGCTATGCACCGGGTGATTTGCTGCCGGAAGTCAAAGAAGCCTTTGCAGTCATGCAGAAAGCCGCTGCCGCACAGGGCTTAAATATTTACATTTCTTCAGGTTACCGCTCATACAGCCGTCAGCAGACACTGTATAACAATTATGTAAAGAGTGATGGAAAGGCACTGGCAGATACATATTCGTCAAGACCGGGATATTCGGAACACCAGACGGGACTCTGCTTTGATTTAAATACGATTGATGATTCCTTTGGTAATACGAAGGAAAGTGCATGGCTGGAACAGCATGCACAGGAGTACGGATTTATTATCCGTTTTCCAAAGGGAAAAGATGCACAGACCGGCTATCAGTATGAGCCGTGGCACCTGCGTTACTTAGGCATTGACATGGCAACAAAGGTGTATAACAGTGGACTTTCACTGGAAGAATATTTAGGAATTACGTCAGAGTATGCCGACTAGTGTGAAAAATCCATAAATGAAAGATTTTTCACACAGCAATTTGTTTCCGAGTGAAAACAAATTGCCTAATGGCAGATGAGAAATCGCTCAGAATAGGAGTAGTATAATGAAGCTTTTTGTATACAGTATGAGAGAATATGATGAACTGGCCTTTTTTGAGAAGTTCTGTGGGGAATACGGTGTGGAATTCGGGTATACGACACAGACACCGTGCCTTGAAAATGTAGAGCTTGCAAAGGGCTATGATGTTGTGGATATTATCACGACAATTATGGATAAGCCGATGATTGATGCGTTTCATGCGGCGGGAATCCGCTGTATTTCATCAAGAACGATTGGGTATGACCATATAGATACGGAATATGCCCATACGCTTGGCATGGGTGTGACTCATGTAACTTACAATCCGGCGAGTGTGGCGGATTATACCATTATGTTAATGCTGATGGGGTGCCGTAAGGCAAAGCACATTATGGAACGTGCCGCGATTCAGGATTATACGCTCAAAGGAAAAATCGGCAGGGAGTTCAGCGACTGTACGGTTGGTGTAATTGGTACGGGACGCATCGGAAAAACGGTGATTGACCATCTTGGCGGTTTTGGCTGTAAAATGCTTGCTTATGATATTTACGAGCAGGAAGCAGTAAGGGAAAAGGCAGAATACGTAAGCCTTGACAGACTGATTCGGGAAAGTGATATTATTACACTGCACGCACCGGCAACAGATGATAATTATCACATGATTGATACGCAGGCAATTCAGAAAATGAAGGACGGTGTCATTATAATCAATTGTGCGAGAGGTGCGCTGATTGACACGGATGCTTTAATTGAAGGCATTGAAAATGGAAAAGTTGGTTTTGCGGGGTTAGATGTTGTGGAACATGAGAGCGGACTGTATTATTTTAACCGTATGGGTGAACCGCTTGGCAATCCAAAGCTAGCAATCCTGCGTTCCTATTCCAATGTCGTTGTAACACCGCATACCGCATTTTACACGGATGAAGCCGTATCCAATATGGCAGAAAATTCGATTATCGGAGCAATGAAATTTATCAGCGGGGAACACAGCAGTTTTGAAGTCAGGTGATGGCAGATGAGAAATTGCCTGCGCTTGGCATATTTTCATAAAATACGGCTTGAGTACCGGTGTCGAATATTGTATACTAAAGTAAATTGTAAAAAATGGAGGATATAAAGAAAATGCAGGAATTTAAACCATTCAAAGAAGGAAAAGTAAGAGAAGTTTACGATATCGGAGAGAATCTTATTCTTGTGGCAACAGACAGAATATCAGCATTCGACCACATTTTAAAGAATAAGATTACAGATAAGGGTGCAATCTTAACACAGATGTCAAAGTTCTGGTTTGATTACACAAAGGATATTGTAAAGAATCATATGGTTTCTGTAGATGTAAAAGATATGCCGGAATTTTTCCAGTCAGAAAAATACGACGGAAACAGCATGCTGTGCAAGAAGCTGGAAATGCTCCCGATTGAATGTATCGTGCGTGGATACATTACAGGCAGTGGTTGGGAAAGCTACAAGAAGAACGGTACTGTTTGTGGCATCAGCCTTCCGGAAGGTTTAAAGGAATCAGAAAAACTGCCTGAACCGATTTATACTCCAAGTACAAAGGCTGAATTAGGCGATCATGATGAAAATATTTCTTTCGAGCAGAGCGTAGAAGTGTTAGAAAAGCTTTATCCGGGCAAGGGCAGAGATTATGCAACACAGATTAAGGACTGTACAATCAAGCTTTACAAGAAGTGCGCAGAATACGCATTAAGCAAGGGAATTATCATTGCAGATACAAAGTTTGAATTTGGTCTGGATGAGAACGGCAACGTTGTTATCGGTGATGAAATGCTCACACCGGACAGCTCAAGATTCTGGCCGTTAGAAGGATACGAAGCAGGAAAGTCACAGCCGTCATATGACAAGCAGTTCGTAAGAGACTGGTTAAAAGCAAATCCGGACAGCGACTACCTCCTCCCGGACGATGTAATCGATAAGACAATTGCAAAATATAAAGAAGCATTTGAATTATTAACAGGCAGAAAATTCGCTTAACTGTAAATGATGGAGCCAAAGCGTAAATAAAAGCAGGGAAGAACCCAAATAAGCCGAAGTCAAGTAACACGGTAAATTTTTTCCTATAATGTTCCGACTGCCATGCTCTCCCCTCATGGAGCCAAAGCGTAAATAAAAGCAGTGCAGTACCAAAATAAGCCGAAGTCAAGTAACACGTTGAGGCGTTTTTGGTACTGCACTGCTTTTCCATTCTACACTTTACGCGGAATCTTTACGCGAAATGAAACGTATCCTTCAATCCCTTCCACAGCTGATCCTTATCGCTGAGTAACAGCTTCGTGCCGTCATCAAGGCTGTAGCCGTCTCCGGACGGGGTGCCGTTATAGGAGCCGGTAAGCTTGGGCCATACAATTCCGATTTCCGGGTCATTCCATGCGAGACCGCCCTCGTCATTCGGGTGGTAGAAGTCCGTACATTTATAGCAGAATTCTGCGGTATCGCTTAATACTAAAAATCCGTGTGCAAAGCCTTCCGGGATATAAAACTGCTTTTTATTTTCTTCAGAAAGCTCCACACCGAACCACTTGCCGTATGTCTGGCTGTTTTCACGTAAATCCACGGCAACATCAAAAACGCAGCCTTTGATGACACGTACCAGTTTGCCCTGTGGGTACTGCTTCTGAAAATGTAAACCGCGCAGAACACCTTTTGAAGAAGCAGACTGGTTGTCCTGTACGAACTGCATTGTAAGTCCGGCTTCCTCCATATCCTTTTGATTGTAAGTTTCCATAAAATATCCGCGTGAATCGCCGTGAACGGTTGGTGTAATCACGCACAGGCCTTCAATTCCGCCTGCATTTTTTTCAACCTGAATCTGTCCCATATTATCTCCTTTTCTGAGCAACTTGTTGCGTAGATGCGATGAGAAATTCGCGCAGGCGATTTCTCATCTGCAATCATGGAGATTTGTTTTCGCTCAGAAACAAATCTCCGTGTGAAAAATAAGCGCATCAGCGTTATTTTTCACACTTCTCCATTCCACGGGCATTTTCATGCCCTTGTTATTACAAAATTTCTTTCAAATATCGTTTTAGTGCATCCTGCCATGTCGGAAGCGGAGTAAATCCGTTTTCAACAAGCTTGTGCTTATCCAGACGGCTGTTAAACGGTCTTGCGGCTTTGGAAATGCCGTATTCCGCCGTGGTAACAGGAGCAACCGTTAAATGTCCGCTGTCATATTCACTGTGTCCTAAAGCCACAGCTTCGGCAAAAATAGCCGTCGCGAAATCATACCAGCTGATAAAGCCGCCTTCGTTGGTTGCGTGGTAGTAACCGTATTTGTCGGTTTCAATCATATCGACAAGCAGGCGTGCCAAATCAAACGTATAAGTCGGTGTGCCAATCTGGTCATTGACAACCGTCAGTTTATCGTGGCTTGCGCCGACCTTTAACATCGTTTTGATAAAGTTATTGCCGTTTAGACCGAATACCCATGCAATACGGACGATAAAATACTTGGAAAGCAGACCGGAAACGGCGAGTTCCCCGTCTAATTTGCTCTGTCCGTACACATTTAACGGTGCATAGTCCTTACAGTCCGGTTTCCAGCTGTCAGTTCCCTGACCGTTAAATACATAATCGGTTGAAATATACATGCAGGCAATATCCAGATATTTACACATTTTAGCAATATTTTCCGTACCGACAGCGTTGACAAGATGGACTTTTTCTTGATTTTCGGGATCTTCTGCGGCATCGACAGCCGTCCATGCCGCACAGTGAATGACCACTTCCGGTGAAACCGCTGTCAGTGTCTTTTTAACACTGGCAAAGTCTGTAATGTCCATTTCTTCAATATCAACACCGACAGCAGTATGTCCGCGTTTTTCAAGTTCATTTACAACGTCATGTCCGAGCTGCCCTTTGACACCGGTAACAAGCACTTTCATAAATTCATGTCCTTTCTATTAGCGGTTTTTATACATTTTTTCATAGTAATCCTGATATTCGCCGGAAATAATCGTTTTCCACCAGTCCTGATTGTCCAGATACCACCGGATGGTTTTCTTAATGCCGTCTGCAAACTTTGTTTCAGGAAGCCAGCCCAGTTCATTGTGAATCTTTGTCGGGTCAATGGCATAACGCATATCGTGTCCCTTGCGGTCGGTTACATAAGTAATCAGGCTTTCCGGTTTACCAAGCTCCTTGCAGATAATCTTTACGATCTCTATATTTTTCATTTCGTTATGGCCGCCGATATTATAAACCTCACCGACACGTCCCTTGTGAATAATTAAATCAATCGCCTTGCAGTGGTCCTCTACATAGAGCCAGTCACGCACATTTTCACCTTTTCCGTAAACCGGAAGCGGCTTGTCATTTAAGGCATTTGCAATCATTAACGGAATCAGCTTTTCCGGGAAATGATATGGACCGTAGTTGTTGGAACAGCGGCTGATTGTTACCGGCAGGCCGTAAGTTCTGTGGTAGGCAAGCACCAGTAAATCCGCACCGGCCTTTGAGGAACTGTAAGGACTGCTGGTGTGAATCGGCGTTTCTTCCGTGAAGAATAAATCCGGTCTGTCAAGCGGCAGGTCGCCGTATACTTCATCGGTAGAAACCTGATGATAACGTGTAATGCCGTATTTGCGGCAGGCGTCCATTAAAACGGCAGTACCTTTGATGTTCGTATCCAGAAAGATTTCCGGGTTTTCAATAGAGCGGTCAACATGGCTTTCAGCAGCGAAGTTGACAACGATATCCGGCTTTTCTTCTTCAAAAAGACGGTAAACGGCCTCACGGTCCGTAATGCTTTCCTTTACAAAACGGAAATTCGGGTTGTTCATAACAGGCTCTAACGTTGATAAATTTCCGGCATAGGTTAGGCAGTCTAAGCAGACAATCCTGTAATCCGGGTATTTGTTTAACATATGAAAAATAAAGTTGCTTCCGATAAATCCGGCACCGCCGGTTACAATAATAGTCATAAATCCTCCTTTAGTGCAGTACATCCATATATTTGCCGTCTAAGACATCTTTTAAATACTGTCCGTACTGGTTTTTCTTTAACAGTTCATAAACCTTTAATACATCTTCCTTTGAAATCCAGCCGTTTAAATAAGCGATTTCTTCAAGGCAGGCAATCTTTCTGTGCTGGTGCTGTTCAATTGTTTTTACAAAATTGGTAGCTTCGACAAGGCTTTCGTGTGTTCCGGTATCCAGCCATGTAAAACCCTGTCCTAAAAGCTCGACATTTAACTGGTTTTCTTCCAGATAAATGCGGTTTAAATCAGTAATTTCAAGTTCGCCGCGCGCACTTGGCTTTAAATTTTTAGCGTATTTAACAACGCGGTTGTCATAAAAATACAGACCGGTAACACAGTAATTGCTCTTTGGCTTTGCCGGTTTTTCTTCAATGGATACGGCTTTGCCATTTTTGTCAAATTCTACAATACCGAACCGCTCCGGGTCGTCTACGTAGTAGCCAAAAACGGTGGCACCTCTGCCGTTTTCGGCATTTTCAATCGCGGCTTTTAAACGTTTCTTTAAACCGTGTCCGGCAAAAATGTTATCGCCGAGTACCATGGCAACACTGTCATCACCGATAAATTCTTCACCGATAATAAATGCCTGTGCCAGTCCGTCCGGGCTTGGCTGTTCTTTGTAAGATAAGCGGACACCAAACTGGCTGCCGTCGCGCAGCAGTTCCTGAAAACGCGGTAAATCCTGTGGTGTTGAAATAATTAAAATGTCGCGGATGCCGGCATTCATGAGTACGGACAGCGGATAGTAAATCATCGGCTTATCGTAAACCGGCAGCAGCTGTTTTGAAGTGACCATTGTCAGCGGATAAAGACGTGTGCCTGAACCGCCTGCTAAAATAATTCCTTTCATAAAACCTCCAGTCTTTTGTAGAAACAGTAAATGCTTTGTTTTAAAATCAGGCAAATAAATTTTGTCAATATACCCAGTATAAAAGATGACGTTACGTCACCTTCAAGCTTTTTTCGGAAAATTTTATGAAAGAATTTCTATATTTTATTCCGGCAGATAAAAAGCCCTGCCGATTTTGTAATATGAAATCCTTTGAGCGTCTTTTTTTCCACAAAGCGGCGGAAATCCTGATAACGTTCTAACAGATACTGGTTCTGGTTGCCGTGGCAGGAAAGAATATATTCAATCAGCGGTGCCGCATCTGTGACATATAAGGCATCGTCATAGAGCTGTGTTGAAATTTCTGAAAAATACGGTGCAAGGAGTTCTGCGCCGTTTTCAAGCCCAAACCTTGCATACAGGGCATCACCGGATAACTGGATACGGCTGTCAAACTCCTGGACGAGTGCCGTGATTTCCTGCATATGGGAAGCACCGTAGGTACTGCATAGAAACCTTCCTCCGGGAACTAATATGCGGGATACTTCACGGCAGACTTTTGCAATATCATCACAGTAAAACAGTACATGATTGGCAATCACAAGGTCAAAGCTGTCTGAGGCGAATGGAATCCGGTGGCAGTCAAATGCCTGAAAAGAAAAGCGGGAATCACTGCCGATACGCCTTCTGACATCACGCAGCATGCCTTCTGAAATATCGGATAAGACTGCGGAAATATTTTGAGGAAGTTTTGCCATATTTTCATTCCAGAGTGTACCGTCCCCACAGCCGATTTCCAGAATGCGCATACCGTCTGTGATTTTACAGTTGTGGTAAATCCATGGAAACCACCCCGTCTGATTTTGGGAATACATTTCATGCAGACGGATACGGGCAGAAATATTGCTGGCATTCTGATACTGTGTCTTTAAACTCTTTTCCATACCGGTCAGGTGAATCAGATGCAGCATCTGGCTCCAGTTTACGGTGTGATTTTTGGAAATTTCACGGGAAGTATCCTGAATTGCCTGTTTCACCAGCTGCATCTGTTCGATTTTATCATCAATCAGCTTTAACTGGAGATTTAAGGCAT
>ENA-ORCM01003050-ORCM01003050.1-human-gut-metagenome-genome-assembly--contig:-NODE-3050-length-11325-cov-5.574413_pt1 | contig 11325 bp, 10 predicted proteins | sample MGYA00242906_ERZ507928 | MGnify/ENA primary metagenome ERZ507928 (study PRJEB26167, sample SAMN06115497) | human gut metagenome | host: Homo sapiens | place: China:Shanxi | collected 2015-05-07...
CCTCGAAATCACTCATAATGTCGCTCTCCATCGTGATCTTAGCAGGGTCAATATCCAGCTGCTCTGCCAGCAGTGCACGGATCTTTTCAAAAGTATCCATCGTCGCGGTCTCCTTTTGTCAATGATTCTTTCTTCTCTGCCTGCACGCCCTCTCCGGCGCGCAAAAGCACTCTCTCTTTTTATATCCCATGGGCCGCATCTTGTCAAGCCCTGTTTTGCATTCCGGCCCTTTACGGGCAGAAAAAACCGATGAAAATTGCACAAAGCCCTCTTTTTTGCTTGACAGAAGCCCGTTTGATTCTTATGATTATATGTGACGAACCAAACCTCTCAGCCGTGCTGCATCAGCATGGCCGCAGAGGTCCCGCCTGTAAAGGAGAATGCTCCATGAAATTGTCATTTACCAAGATGCAGGGCTGTGCCAATGATTACATCTATCTGGACTGCCGTGCATCCGGTGTGCCCGCAGACATTGCCGCGCTTGCACAGCGGCTCTCTGCCCGGCATTTTTCCGTGGGTGCGGACGGCATCATCTGCATCTGCGCCCCTGTGACCCCCGGGGCCGATGGCCGGATGCGCATTTTTAACGCGGACGGCAGCGAGGCACAGATGTGCGGCAACGGCGTCCGCTGTGTGGCCGAGTGGCTGTACACCCACGGAGTGGCAAAGCCGCGGCTGGCCATTGATACCGGCGCCGGCTGCAAGACGGTGACCCGGATGGGAGAGCGGCTGTGGCAGGTGGAAATGGGCGAGTACACCACCATGGCCGCGGCCCTGCCTGCCGTGAACATGGGCGAGGGCCCGCTGGTGGACTGCCCGCTGGAAGTGGAGGGCAAACGCTGGCAGGTGACCTGCATCGGCGTGGGCAATCCCCACTGCGTGACCGTGGTGCCGGAGGTAGACAGCCTGAAGCTGGAAGAGATCGGCCCTGCCTTTGAAAACCACCCGAACTTCCCGGAGCGGATCAACACCGAGTTTGTGGAAGTGGTGGACGCCACCCACCTGAAAATGCGGGTGTGGGAGCGGGGCAGCGGCGAGACCTGGGCCTGCGGTACGGGTACCTGTGCCACGGTGGCGGCCTTGACCGAGCTGGGCCTCTGCCCGGCCGGGGAGGATGTGCATGTGGCACTGCGGGGCGGCGAGCTCATCATCCGGGTGCTCCCGGGCAGGAAACTGCTCATGACCGGAGCCGCTGTGACGGTATATGAGGGCGTAGCAGAAGTATCAATTTGAAATGAAACCTCTCAGGCCGCGCTCTGGCGCGGCCAGCTATCCTCCCTCTGTCGCTGGCGCGACATCTCCCTCCGGCCGGAGGGAGTCTGTCCTGGCAGGGGAGCCAAAGAGAGAAACAACAAAAGCGAGGGAACAACGATGAAAATGAATCATCACTATGGGGAGCTGAAAGCCAGCTACCTCTTTGTGGACATTGCGCACAAGGTGGCTGCCTACCAGGAAGCTCACCCCGAAAAAGAGATCATCCGGATGGGCATTGGCGATGTGACCCAGCCGCTGGCCAAGAGCGTGGTGGAGGCCATGCATAAGGCAGCCGATGAGATGGGCACCAAAGAGGGCTTCCACGGTTATGGCCCGGAGCAGGGCTATCCGTTCCTCAAGCAGGCCATCCAGGGCTACTACGCCAGCCGCGGGACCAAGATCGAAGAGGATGAGATCTTCATCTCCGACGGTGCCAAGAGCGACCTGGCCAATATCCTGGGCCTGTTTGATGTGGACAACACCGTGCTGGTGCCGGACCCCGTTTACCCCACCTATGTGGACGATAACGTGACCGACGGCCGCAAGATCATCTACAGCCGCACCAGTGAGGAGAACGGCTTCCTGGGGATGCCGGACGAGAACGTCAAGGCGGATATCATCTATATCTGCAGCCCCAACAACCCCACCGGTGCTGCTTACACCCGTGAGCAGCTCAAGGAGTGGGTGGCTTACGCCAAGAAGAACAACGCCATCATCCTGTACGATGCCGCTTACGAGTGCTTCATCTCGGACGGCGCGCTGGCCCGCAGCATCTTTGAGATCGAGGGTGCCCGTGAGTGCGCCATCGAGATCTGCTCGTTCTCCAAGATCGCAGGCTTTACCGGTACCCGCTGCGGCTACACCGTGGTGCCCAAGGAGCTGGAGCGCGAGGGCATGAACATCAACAAGCTCTGGCTCCGCCGCCAGACCACCAAGTTCAATGGTGTTCCTTATCTCGTGCAGCGCGCGGCTGCCGCTGTCTTTACCGAGAGCGGCATGGCGGAAATTCAGGCCAACCTCGATTACTACCGCCGCAACGCGAAAGTCCTGGCCGACGCGCTGGACGAGTGCGGCGTGTGGTACTGCGGCGGCAAGAACAGCCCCTACATCTGGCTGCGCTGCCCCGGCAACATGAAGAGCTGGGAGTTCTTCGACTGGCTGCTGGAGAACTGCGGCGTGGTCGGTACCCCGGGCGTCGGCTTTGGCGAGTGCGGCGAGGGTTATTTCCGCCTGACTGCATTCGGCGATGCCGAGAAGACCAAAGTGGCCGCCGAGCGCATCAAGAACGCCATCAAGGCCCTGTAACATCTTTCATACATGCAAAAACTCCTCCGGCAGCTGCCGGAGGAGTTTTTATGTTTAACGGTCAAATGTCGTGGAAAGGGTCGTCTCCCACTGCTGGCCGGGGGCCAGGCAGGCGGTGGCGGCACGCTCGCTCCACTCCTGCGGGTCGGTCTCGGCCCCGGGCAGGGCGTGCCAGGGCTCAATGCAGACGTAGCGCACGGGTTTGGCGGGAGCACTCCAGATGAGAGTATAGGGATAACCGGCGACATTGCAGACCACGCTGCGGCCGGTGTCTTTCTCATAGATGCCCAGCGTCTTGGTGCGCAGGCCGGCCATGCAGAAGCTGTCGTTGGCAAACAGGTCATCCGTCAACTGGATGGCGCTGGCGTTCTTCCACTGGTAATAGCACCTGCCGCTCAGCAGGCCGTTGGGGGAGGCGTCCAGAATCATGGGGCTCTCGGGCTGGTCGAACCGGAATTCGTAATCCTCAGTGGTGTGGGCGCTGTCAAACGGGACGTTGAACGCCGGGTGATAGCCGATGCCGAACCGCAGCTCCTGAGCGGCCGCGGCGGGGTTCTGCACCGTGAGGGTGTGGTGGACCGTCTTGCCCTCCAGCCGGAACGTGCTGGTCAGGACAAAATCAAAGGGAAAGCGCTCTGCTTTGATGGCATCGTCCGCCCGCAGCTCCAGCTGGATGGTGTCGCCCTCGGCCCGGAGCAGGGTGTGTTCCAGGTCCCGGGCAAAGCCGTGCTGCCCGCCCTTGTAGGTCTTGCCGTTTGCGGTAAAAGTGCCGCCTGTCAGCTTGCCGGTCCAGGGGAAGAGAATGGGCGCGTGGCGCTTCCAGATGGCCGGGTCAGCCTGCCAGAGCATCTCTTCACCCGCCGCGTTTTTCAGGCTGACGGCCTCTGCGCCGTGGGTGTCCACCGTCAGGGTCAGAAACTCATTATGGATGGTTGCCTGCATGGTCATGCACTCCTTTTGCACAATATTTTCTGTGCCCAGTATACTCCTTTTGACGCCAAAAGCCAAGGAGAAAAACGGACGTGGAAATGCCGGAAAGAAAACAGTAAAACTTTTGCAAAATGGGTTGCAAAATCCAGCCCGGCGTAGTATTATAACGTGGCTGAAAAAGCAGAATTTTTCAAAGAACGGAGGAGAAGCTTCCCGTATGAACAGCGACAGTAGCGATCACCCGAAACCACGCTTCTCCTGCGATGTGGACATGGCAAGTGTGTCTGCCGCGTCCTGAATTGCATGTGTCCTTGATACACCGCAGGAGCCTTTGGCAAGACGCGGTGTATTTTTTGTGCCCATTTTCAGGGGCGGACAAGGAGGCAACCCATGCAGAAGAAAAACTATGTACAGGAAATTCTGGACATCATCCACAGCGGCCTGCCGCAGGCGGAGCTGGCGGAAAAGCTTTCCGATTACCATGAAAACGACCTGGCCGACGCACTGGCCGACCTGACGGCGGAAGAACGCCGGAAGCTGTACGCCATCCTGGGCGTGGAGCAGGTGGCAGAGATCTTCTCCTACTTGGACGACGCGGAGCCCTACCTGAAAGAGCTGCCGCCGGAAGAGGCCGCGCAGGTGGTCTCCCACATGGACTCCGACGACGCTGTGGATGCTCTGGACGACCTGGAAGAAGAGGACAAAGAGAAGATCGTCCACCAGATGGACAAAGTGGATAAGGACGCCGCCGATGACGTCAAGCTGCTGCTCTCCTACGACGAGGACGAGATCGGCAGCTGCATGACCACCAACTACATCTACATCCGGAAAGATATGACCATCCGGCAGGCCATGAGCGAGCTGGTGAAGCAGGCGGGCGAGAACGACAATATCTCGACCCTTTATGTGGTGGATGAGAACGAGCGCTTTTACGGTGCCATCGATCTGAAAGACCTCATCGTGGCTCGGGCGGACGACAGCCTGGAAAAGCTGATCGCCCGGTCTTACCCCTATGTGACGGACCACGAAAAGATCAGCGACTGCATTGACCGCATCGTGGACTACGCCGAGCGCAGCCTCCCCGTGCTGAACGAGAGCGGCAAGCTGCTGGGCATCATCACCTCGGCGGACGTCGTGGAGCTGGTGGATGACCAGATGGGCGACGATTACGCAAAACTGGGCGGCCTGACCAGCGAGGAAGACCTGAACGAGGGCGTGTTCCAGAGCGTGAAAAAGCGCCTGCCCTGGCTGGTGGCGCTGCTCTTCCTCGGGATGCTGGTCTCCTCCGTGGTGGGTGCCTTTGAATCGGTGGTGGCAGTGCTGCCCATCGTCATCTGCTTCCAGTCCATGGTGTTGGATATGGCAGGCAATGTGGGCACCCAGTCCCTGGCGGTCACCATTCGGGTGCTGGTGGATGAAAACCTCACCACCAGCAAAAAGCTGCATCTGCTCTTCAAGGAAATGCGGGTGGGCCTGGTCAACGGCGCGCTGCTGGCCGTGATGGCGCTGGGCTTCCTGGGCGTGTATATCCACTTCTTCAAAGCGTATGCCTGGGGCGAGGCATTCCTGCTTTCGGGCTGTGTGGGCATCTCGCTGATCGTTGCGATGGTCATTTCCAGCCTGGTGGGTACAGTCATCCCGATGCTGTTCCACAAGATCCACATTGACCCCGCCGTGGCGTCCGGCCCGCTCATCACCACCATCAACGATCTGGTGGCCGTGGTGGTCTATTACGGGCTGGCCATGATCGTCCTGATCGATATGTTCCATCTGGGATAAAAACAAGATAAAGACAAAAAATAAGGCGCTGGTGCACAGAAAACGTGTACCAGCGCTTTTCGTTATCGGGATTCAGTCGTTCTGAATCCAGTACCGCTGGGTCAGCATTCCGTCCGATGAGTCGAAAAGCTCATCTTCCAGCACACCGCCGTTGGCGCGGATGGTCCGGGCAGAGGCGACATTGTAGTGGTCGCAGCAGATGCGCACCTTGCCGATGCCCCGCTCGCGGGCTTTGTCCAGCGTCAGCCGGAGCATCTGGGTGGCATAGCCGTTTTTCCGCTCAGCCGGGCGGACGCTGTAGCCGATGTGCCCGCCATAGTTCAGCAGATAATCGTTGAGGTAGTGGCGCAGGTTGGTCATCCCTACAAGATGGTCCTGCTCATCCAGGGCCAGGTACTGGGTGGCGGGCACGAACCCCGCCGGGGTGGTGGCCGGGTCTTTCAAAGCGCGGATGTTGGCCAGCCAGGCGTCGAAATCGGGGTACTGGTCCAGCGCGGAGGTGCCGTCCATCCGGGAGCCCAGGGTCAGAAATTCGTCCCGGTAGGCCATCACCTGTGCTTTGTCGCCCTCGTCCGGTTCCCGCAGGTGAATCTTCCGGGGTGCGGTGTGCCGGGTGGCAGTGTGGAAATCCGGGGCTTTCATTAGGCCATGACGGTTGCAGTAAAAGTACAGTACGCCGGTGCCCCGCAGCGGGAAGCGGGCGGAGGCATCGCCCTCCGGGTACAGCTTGACCAGCTGGAGCTTATCGCCCGTCAGGTAGGCGATGAACGAGATGAAGTGGTCTTTTGTCATGGGGTGATGGAGCGTGACAAAAAGCTCGTCCTCCACCCGCTCGATGGTCAGCTGGTGGTGCTCGTCGGCGTCCTCGGCGTCGGCGATATCCTGCGGGGGCAGGGCCACGCCGCAGCAGCTGACCACGGCCTGCCCGGTGGCGTGGAGCACATTGCCGCAGACGGGGCAGACATAGAGCTTGGAACGCAGGAGGTTGGCGGCCCGGTTCTGGTTGACGACAGGCTCTCCCTGCATCAGTTCCAGTACCGAGACGCCCAGCGCGGCCGCCAGAGGTTCCAGCAGGGAAATGTCGGGCAGGCCCTTGGCCGTCTCCCACTTGGAGATGGTCTTGGCGCTGACAGAGAGCTTTGCAGCAAGCTCTGCCTGGGTGAGGTGTTTGGTTTCCCGCAGCTGTCGGATGGTGCTGCCGGTGACGTAAGTGTTCATGGGTCTGTTCCCTCCTTTTCTTCTGCCCAAGCATACCAGAACAAAACACTCCACGCAACCTACGCTGCGTGGAGTGTCTGAAATTACGGATTTGGAGAATGATTTTTCTGGGTGGCTTCCAGCTCATCCACCCGCTTCTGCAAAGCAGTGATCTTATCATCCATACGGAGGAAAGCCCATACGAGGATGGCAAGTACAAGGGCAGGCGGGACGATCATCAACAGGGACTGCTGGCAATAAAGCAGCAGGGAATATCCGCCAAAGACCGTGAAAAGAAATACCACAAAAAGGCTTGCAGTCAGGATGGCAAAGAAGCCCATTTATGCGTCTCCTTCCTCATCGTCCTCATCCGGGTCCAGTGCAATGGAGAAAACGGCCTTTTTCAGCTTGCCGCAGCCCTGTGCCTTGAGGCCGGATTTATAGGGCTCCCCGGCCAGATAGAGGGCAAAACGGCCCTCGCAGAGCATTCCGGCAATGCTGGTGCCGGCGCTGCCCACGGTGATGTCAGCAGCCTCGTCAGCGGGTTTGGTGGGGGAGAACTCGCCCAGCGAAACTTCAAACAGCTCGCTGCCATCGAGGTCGGTCTCAAGGGTCAGGTGGGCGTCGTGCCGGACGAACGGCGCTTTCTCGCTGGCCTGCGGGGTGATGGTGCTCACGGTGACGAGGACGTTGTCGCCGTCGATGCGGGTCTTGCCTGCAGACAGGGTGTTGATATCCCGGGCCATGACATACTCAATGACGGTGTCCAGATTCTCGCTCATGCCCAGATAATTGGGGAGGTTGTTCAGGGTATCGTAGATCATAGGTTACTCTTCTTTCCGGGGCTCGGTGACGAGCTCCTTGATGGCGGGCACCACGCCGCCCAGGTTCTGCAGCTCGGAGGGAATGATGATCTTGGTGGCCTTGCCGTTGGCGACCTTGGCCAGGGCTTCCAGGCTGCGGAGGGCCAGCACTTTATCGTTGGGCATGGCCTCGTTCAGCAGGCGGATGGCGTCGGCGTTGGCTTTCTGCACGGCCAGGATGGCCTGTGCTTCGCCCTCAGCTTCCAGGATGCGCTGCTGCTTGACAGCGTCGGCCCGGAGGATGGCGGCTTCTTTTTCGCCCTCGGCGGCAGTGATGGCGGCCTGTTTCTCGCCGTCGGCTTTCAGGATGACGGCGCGCTTCTCACGCTCGGCTTTCATCTGCTTCTCCATGGCTTCCTGGATCTCGCGCGGCGGGATGATGTTCTTGACCTCCACACGGTTGACCTTGATGCCCCACTTGTCGGTGGCTTCGTCCAGGATGGCCGTGATCTTGCTGTTGATGGTGTCACGGCTGGTGAGGGTGTGGTCCAGCTCCATCTCACCAATGATGTTGCGCAGGGTGGTGGCGGACAGGCTCTCGATGGCCGCGATGGGCTGGTTGACGCCGTAGGTGTAGAGCTTGGCGTCCATTACCTGGAAGAAGACCACCGTGTCGATCTGCATGGTGACATTATCGCGGGTGATGACCGGCTGGGGCGGGAAGTCCGCCACCTGCTCTTTCAGGCTGACCTTTTTGGCCACCCGCTCAATAAACGGGATCTTGACATGCAGGCCGGAGGCCCAGGTCTCGGAGTAGCTGCCCAGCCGCTCCACGACATAGACCATGGACTGGGGCACGATGACGATGTTGGTGATGACCACCAGCAGAACCACGAGGATGAGGGCGAGGATGACAAAAAACAAGACCATAGTTCGCTCCTTTGTTAATGAGTGGTTTCGGTACGGATGGGTTCCACGATGAGCAGGGTGCTGTGAATTTCCATGACGCGGCAGCTCTCGCCCGGGGCGAGGGTGTCACCCGGGGTGACACAGCGGGCGTTCCAGTCCACGCCGTCCAGCCGGACGCGGCCGGTGGCCTCCGCCGTCACAGGGGTCAGCACCGTGGCTTCCCGGCCCAGGTTGCGGTCGCCGTTGGTGGCGGTGGGGGCTTTGCGCAGCTTTTTGGCCAGAGGCTTAAAGGCCAGCAGGCAGAGGGCGCTGACGGCGATAAATACCGCCGCCTGCACCCGGAACGACTGCACCAGCAGGCAGCTGAGCAGGGCAGCGGCACTGCCCACGGCAAACCAGATGGAGACGAGATTCCAGGTCATGGCTTCCAGCACCACAAAACCGATGGCGCACAGCAGCCAGAAAATGGGGTCGATGGAGACGACCAGAGACATGCACATCCCTCCTTTGCGGGTTTTCTGCCTCTATTATAAAGCAGAAAGCCGGGTGCAGGTCAATGATTTTTTCATGAATTGTTGCGTGGGATACGAAATCAGGTCACTTGTAATCGTAATAGCTGTGGTTGGGGTTGTGGCCCACCTCTTCCACCACGATGGTGAAGCCCATGGGGTTCACCTCGGTATGCTTGCCGGAGGCCAGTGGCTCCACGATGAGGTGCTCGGTGCGGTTGACGATGATCTCTGCCGTTTCCACCAGCCCAATGCGCTGGTAGTGGAGCACGCCGCCGTCCGCCCGCAGCACCCGCAGAGCACCCGAGTGGAATGCCTCGCAGGTGTGCCGCAGCTGGGCCAGCTGGGCCAGCACCGGGCGGAGCCGCTCTTCGTGGCTGTTCCAGCAGTAGAAACCGCGGTTGAACGGGTCGCGGTAGCCCTGCATCCCGATCTCGTCGCCGTAGTACAGGCAGGGCACGCCGGGCAGGGTGTAGATGATGGCGTAGGCCATCTTGAGCCGGAGAATGCCCTCTTCGTAGGCGTCGCCGGTCACGCAACGGCCGCTCTGCCACTCCCGGCCCCGGCCATTGGCGGGCTCATCCGCAATGACGGTGAGGGCGCGTTCGGTATCGTGGGTGGAGAGGAAGTTGAGGGCCGTATCCATGGCCGGGGCTGGGTAGTGCTCACAGATGGTCATGACCTCGTTCATGGCCTGCTCGGCGGGCTTGCCTTTGACGAAATCCAGCACGGCGTTTTTGAACGGGTAGTTCATCACGCTGTCCAGCCCTTTGCCCAGCAGGTAGGTGCGGCGCTTGTCAAAGCCGAACTTGGTGGTGGCATCCTCCCACACCTCGCCCAGCAGGAACTTTTCCGGGCCCACCCGCTTGACGGCGGCGCGCACTTTTTCAATAAAGCTGTCGGGCAGCTCGTCGGCCACATCCAGCCAGAAACCGGCCGCGCCCCGGCGGAGCCAGGTGTCGATGACGCCGCCCTCGCCCGTGACAAAATCGACATAGGAGGGAGTCTCCTCGTTGACTTCGGGCAGGGTCTCAAAGCCCCACCAGCTGCGGTAGCCGCCCTTGTACTTGGGGTCAAAATCGTACCAGCCGCGGTAGGGGGAGTTCGCGTCACGATAAGCACCGCCCTCACCATAGCGGCCCTCCCGGTTGAAGTAGCGGCTGTCCGAGCCGGTGTGGCTGAACACGCCGTCCAGCACGATGCCGATGCCGTATTTGGCGGCTTCAGCACAGAGCGTCTCAAAATCCTCGTTGGTGCCAAGCAATGGGTCCACGTTGAGGTAGTCCGCCGTGTTGTAGCGGTGGTTGGAGTGGGCCTCAAAGATGGGGTTGAGATAGAGAAAATCCACACCCATCTCCTTGAGGTAGGGGAGCTTGAGCTGGATGCCTTTCAGGTCGCCGCCGAAATAGTCCTCGTTCAGGTGGCCGCCGATCTCGTTGGGCTGCCAGAACGGCTCCGCGTGCTTATCGGCCTGATAGAGCCGGTCCGGGAAGGGCATGGGCTTGTTCTCCACGCCCTCGCAGAAGCGGTCCGGGAAGATCTGGTAGAACACCTTGCCCTTGATGGAGTCCGGCGTCTGGAAGCTGGGCTCGTAAACGGTCAGCTGCCAGCTTTCGCCCTCCTGCCAGCTGACCACGCCGCAGTTGTCCGGCCCGCGGAAGATGCAGCGGAAATCGGTGTAGAGGTCAAAGTAATAGAAGTACAGGCCCACGTCGCCCAGCGTGACGTCCACCGAAAAGTGGTTCTGTTTGGGCGTCTGGCCGTCAAATTTCATCCGGTAATGGACGGGCACATCGTACTTGCCCTCTTTCTGGATGACGAGGTGTGGGTCCACATAGCCCAGCTCTTCCGGGATGCAGAGGGACAGGTGCACCGTCTGCCCGGCGCGCACGGCACCAAAGGGCTGCTTGAAATAGGGGTCATAGCTGTTGAACAGACAAGACAAGAGAAAATCGATCCTTTCTCAAAAAACGCCCCGGAGCCGTTACACAGTCCGGGGCGCTTGGATTATTCAGGGAAAATGCTTACTTGACAGCAGATGCGTGCCAGATGTCACGAGCGTAATCGAGGACAGCACGGTCCGCGCTGAAGATGCCGCTGTTGGCAATGTTCTTCAGGCTCATCTGTGCCCACTTCTCGCGGTCAGCATACAGCTTCTGCAGGTCGGCCTGTGCACGGCGGTAATCCTTGAAGTCAGCCATGACCATATAGGGGTCGCTGCTGCGCAGGTTTTCGGTCACTTCGTGGAAGTTCTCGCCGTTCCAGCCGCGCTCCAGGAAGTTCAGAGCGGCATTGGCCACGTCATCGCCCATGATGAACGCGTTGGGGTGGTAGCCGACCCGCTTCAGGTTGTTGACCTCGGGGGTCAGCATACCGAAGATCAGCTCGTTCTCCTTGCCGGCGGCATCGGCGATCTCGACGTTTGCACCGTCCAGAGTGCCCAGGGTGATGGCACCGTTGAGCATGAACTTCATGTTGCCGGTACCGGAAGCCTCGGTGCCAGCCAGAGAGATCTGCTCAGAGACCTCGGCAGCGGGCATCAGGTGCTCGCTCAGGGAGACACAGTACTCTTCCAGATAGACCACGCGCAGCTTTTCGCGGACGGCGGGGTCGTTGTTGATGAGGTCGCCCAGCTTGCA
>ENA-ORCM01003057-ORCM01003057.1-human-gut-metagenome-genome-assembly--contig:-NODE-3057-length-11311-cov-15.648300_pt1 | contig 11311 bp, 10 predicted proteins | sample MGYA00242906_ERZ507928 | MGnify/ENA primary metagenome ERZ507928 (study PRJEB26167, sample SAMN06115497) | human gut metagenome | host: Homo sapiens | place: China:Shanxi | collected 2015-05-07...
GCTCGTAGCGTAGAGGGAAGCCAACGAGAATTGCGAAGCAATTCTTGGAGGGCAAAACGCTGGTTTTGCCCTTTTTTTGGATAAATGTATATAATATAATTTGCGTTAATAGGAATAAAGTGATATGCTTTAAATGATAAGCACTTATTAACGTTATACCAATCTGCCAGACGAGGGAAAGGCCGCAGCCTGACAGTGATGGAGAAACCACCGGATAGGAGGGTGTGTATGAAAATATTGAAAAAATTGAAAAAGAAACTGAAAAACGGATCCAGGGGAAGTCTTGCCAGAAAGACCTCGTATGCTATTGGTAATGTGGTGATTATGTGTATGCTGGTAATGGTTGTGATCAGTGCATCTATGAGTGGAGTATTCCTGAGTAGCAGTATCAGGGGTGAATTCGAAGAAATTGCGAAAAATAATGGTCTGACTGTTCAAAAGGTGATTGATACTGCATCCAATGCCGCATCCGGTATGCAGACTTTTATTGAGTCGGAATATGATGATTACGCAAAGAATGGCTATTCCGGAGAGACGGATGAGAGTGTGTTGTACAAGGTGAAACTTCAGCTCATGAATAAGGAGATTGAAAATTACGTTCTGAATACGGCATGGTCTACTGTGGCAGACAGCGATGATATTTTCGGTATCGGAGTTTTCTTTGAGCAGGGGGCCTTTGACCCTGCTGTAAAGGATTATTCCTTATATATCAACGAGAATGACGCCAAGGCAAAGACTTGTCGTAGTTACGGAGCATATGCGGATTACAGTAATAATGATTATTACAAAAAAGCGATAGAGACTAAGAAAGCATATTTTACCAATCCGTATACGGACAATGGCGTAAAAATGATCACTGCAAGCTATCCGATCATTTATAATGACAAGGTGCAGGGAGTAATCGTTGTTGATATCAATATTAATAACTTCTCCCGGCTGGAGTGCGATACGGACAAGTATCCGTCTATGTATGTAGATATCTTTACCGATGACAGTACCTTTGTTTATGACAGTGAGGATGAAGATGCTTATTACGGCAAGAAGCTTACCGAGATCCTGGATGCAAAGCAGTATGTAAAGATTCAAAAAGGAATTGATACCGGTAAGAGTTTTAATGTAAATACCAGAAGGGACAACGGTTCCTATGTATCCAGGTTCTATACTCCGATCACGGCGGGGGAACAGACCTGGTGGGCTGTGAGTGTATTAAATCGTAGTGACCTGAATAAAAATACCGTGAAGCTTGTGGTGATCATGGTGATTATTTCGATTATTTCGATCCTTGTAATTGTCACGATGGCCAGCAAGCAGCTCTTTAAGCACATTAAGCCGATTGAAAAGGTAGTGGATGCTTCCCGGCAGCTTTGTAGCGGTGATTTTAATATTGAGATCCGGGCTGAGTCGGAGGATGAGATCGGAAAGCTTTCTGAGGCGTTTTCTGATGCGGCAGGAACCCTGAGGGGCATTATCCACGACTTGCAGGATGTGCTGCAGCAGATGGCAGACAATGACTTTGCGATTGCACCGGCCGTAGAATATCCGGGGGACTTTGAGAGCATTAAGCAGTCTCTGCTTGCAGTAGTCAGCGATCTTTCCAATACCCTGTCAGAGATCAATATTGTATCGGAGCAGGTGGCAGCCAATGCGGAGAACATCTCTGAGGGAGCACAGTCATTGACGGAGGGAGCGACGGATCAGGCAAGCTCTGTCGAGGAGCTTCAGGCTACGATCTCCAATGTATCCGAAGAGGTCGGCCAGAATGCGGAGCATGCCAGGAAAGCCAATGAAATGGCACAGAATGTCGGTGACGAGATTACCAATACCAACACAAGCATGCAGCAGGTGGTTCAGGCTATGGAGGTTATCAATAACACTTCTATGCAGATCAATTCCATTATCAGCAGTATTGATGATATCGCAAGCCAGACAAATCTTCTGGCGTTAAATGCTTCTATCGAGGCAGCCCGTGCAGGTGAGGCCGGAAAGGGCTTTGCTGTTGTTGCTACCCAGGTAGGAGAGCTGGCAACCCAGAGTGCAGAGGCAGCGAGAAATTCTACCGAGCTGATCGCCAATACGATCCAGGCAGTGGAACAGGGAAAGACGCTGGTAGATGAGGCGGCCGGCAAGCTGGTGACAGCAGCCGGAAGGACAAACGATCTGGTAGAAAATATCGGAAAGATCACAGAGGCATCCGAAAATCAGGCAGATGCATTAAGTCAGCTTTTACTGGCAGCAGACCAGATCGCAGCCGTTGTTCAGGAAAATACGGCTATGGCAGAGGAAAGCTCTGCAAGCAGTGAGGAGCTGGCGGCTCAGGCAGCTAAGCTGAAAGAGCTGATCGGGGTATTTAACCTGTATCAGGTCTGATAAGGAAAAGGAATCAGACGGATTTTGCAGGATAAAAAATAGATATATATAAAATAAAAAATTGCTTGCATTTTCGTAAAAAATATTATATAATATCGCATGTTGACTGCTGATATGGCTCAGTCGGTAGAGCGTCGCCTTGGTAAGGCGGAGGTCACGGGTTCGATTCCCGTTATCAGCTTAAACATGCAGAGTGCTGTACATTATGTATGGCACTTTTTTAGTGTATAGGAAAATGCTCGCAGCGTAGAGGGAAGCCAACGAGAATTGCGCAGCAATTCTTGGAGGGCAAAACGCTGGTTTTGCCCTTTTTTATGCAGTGGAAAAGGAGTGCAAAGAAGAATGGTCATTGATAGAGATTATCAATGGAAAAAAATAGGATTTTTTGGTAAAAACATACGAAAACTCCGTGAAAATGTTGACTTTTGTCATACGAATGATACAATAAGGAGTGAATTGTTGTGGCTGAATTCAGTCCCAAAAGAATAGATTGTAATAGGCATATGTGAGGGAAATGATAAATGATATCAACAGGCACGACAAAATAAATCAAAGAAAGGGGAACCGGAATGAGTAACGCAACATTTCGTGGGGGTGTACATCCTTACGAGGGAAAAGAGCTGTCTAAAGATCTGCCGATCAAACAGGTAAATCTGCCGGGAGAATATGTATTTCCTATGGCACAGCACATCGGTGCGCCTGCGACTCCTATTGTGGAGAAGGGCGACAAGGTACTGGTTGGACAAAAGATTGGCGAAGCCAGTGGCTTTATTTCTGCCAATATCTGCAGTTCGGTTTCAGGAACTGTTAAGGCGGTAGAGCCGAGAATGCTTCTAAATGGTTCCAAAGCAACATGTGTCGTTATTGAGAACGACGAGGAGTACAAAGGAATTGAAGGGCTTGGAGAGGAACGGGATTATACGAAGCTGTCCAAAGACGAGATCCGTGACATTGTCAAGGAGGCGGGTGTCGTAGGTATGGGTGGTGCGGGATTCCCGACCAATGTAAAGCTTGCACCAAAAGAGCCGGATAAGATTGATTACATTCTGGTAAATGGCGCAGAGTGTGAGCCGTATCTGACATCCGATTATCGCCAGATGCTTGAGTATACAGACCAGATCGTAGGTGGTCTGAAGGTTATGCTGAAGCTTTTCGATAATGCAAAAGGTGTCATTTGTATCGAGGACAATAAGCCGGATGCTATTGCAAAGATGCAGGAGGCTGTAAAGAATGAGGATCGTATGGAGGTACTGCCGTTAAAGACGAAGTATCCTCAGGGTGGTGAGCGTACACTGATCTATGCAGCGACAGGCCGCAAGATCTATTCAGCGAAGCTGCCGGCAGATGCCGGATGTATCGTAGACAATGTTTCGACGGTCATTGCGATCTACCGTGCCGTATGCAGGCAGACACCTCTGATCCAGGGTGTTCTCACACTGACAGGTGATGCATTCAATACACCGGTCAATGTGGAGGTGCGCTTAGGCTGCAATCACGCAGATCTTGTTCCGGAGGGAGACGGTTTTAAGACAGAGCCGGTCAAGATCATTTCCGGTGGTCCGATGATGGGATTTGCATTCTTTGATCTGAATGTTCCTGTCACCAAGACCTCATCTTCTATTCTGGCATTGACAAAGGATGAGGTGGCAGAATATGAGCCAACCCCATGTATCCGCTGCGGACGATGTGTGGAGGCATGTCCGGGCAACCTGATGCCACAGATGATGGCACAGGCAGCAATGCATAATGATTACGATACTTTTGTGAAGTTAAACGGTATGGAGTGTTATGAGTGTGGAAGCTGTACCTTTGTATGTCCGGCAAAACGTCCTCTGACACAGACCTTTAAGCAGGCACGCCAATATGTGGCAGCCCAGAGAAGAAAGAAATAGGAGGTGTAGCATCGTGAGTAATTTATTGAATATTTCATCATCACCACATGTTCGAAGCAAGACCTCTACAAAATCCATCATGTATGATGTGCTTCTTGCTCTGGCACCGGCGGCTCTGTTCGGAATTTTCAATTTCGGTATCCGTGCTTTGGTACTGATCGTGGTATGTATGGCGTCATGTGTTCTTTCCGAGTACATATGGCAGAAGGCAATGGGACTTCCTCTGACAGTCAGTGATGGAAGTGCCGCTCTGACAGGACTTTTCCTGGCATTAAACTTAAGTTCCAAGTTCCCAATCTGGATGGCGATCATTGGTAGTGTATTTGCCATTATCATCGTCAAGCAGCTTTTTGGCGGACTGGGACAGAACTTTATGAACCCTGCACTTGGTGCAAGATGTTTCCTGATGATCTCCTTCGCAGGACAGATGACCTCCTTTGCCTATGATAAGGCAGTAGGACTCAAATACCTGTCAGACAAGCAGTTAGATGCCATCAGTGGAGCAACTCCTCTGGCAATGATCAAGGATGGCTCTATGAATCTGGACTGGGCCCAGGTATTAAAAATGTTTCTGGGAACTACAGGCGGCACCATTGGTGAGACCTCTGCACTCTGTCTTCTGATCGGTGCAGCATATCTTCTGATCCGTAAGGTGATCAGCTGGCGTATTCCGGTATGCTATCTGGCAACCTTCGCTGTATTTTATCTGATCTTTGGCGGACACGGTTTCAACCTGATGTATCTGGCAGCAGAGTTCTGTGGTGGCGGACTGATGCTCGGTGCATTCTTTATGGCGACCGATTATGTAACCAGCCCGATCACACCGAAGGGACAGATCGTGTTTGGTATTCTGTTAGGTGTTCTGACCGGTATCTTCCGTATCTTCGGAGCATCTGCAGAAGGTGTATCCTATGCGATCATTATCAGTAACCTGATGGTTCCGTTGATCGAGAAGGTGACAATTCCTGTTCCGTTTGGAAAGGAGGGCATCAAGGATGGCAAATAAAGAAGAAAAAAAGAAATCAGAAAATACTCTGATCCATGATACCATTGCACTGACACTGATTACACTGATCGCGGGAATTCTTCTGGGCGGCGTTTATACCGTGACGAAGAAGCCGATCGAGCAGCAGAATGAGAAGACAAAGGCAGAGGCATATGCAGCTGTTTTTGAAGGTGCAGATTTTGTAGATGACAAGGGCATTGATGATGCACTTGCAAAGTATAATGAGAAGCTGGCAAACGGCGAGGTAAAGGCAGACGCGATGGGAGAGACCCTGAGCGACGTGGAAATCTCTGAGGTTATGAAGGCTCAGAAGGACGGTGCCGATGCCGGTTATGTAGTAACCTGCTCCGGTAAAGGTTATGGCGGCGCAGTTACTCTGGCACTTGGTGTAGACAAGGATGGCAATATCGTAGGTATCCGTGTGACAGACTGCTCCAATGAAACACCCGGTCTGGGACAGAACAGTTCCACATCATGGAATGAGCAGTATGTAGGTATGGCAAAGGGTGACAGCGGACTTTCCGTAGTAAAGGATGGTTCCGGCAGCACCGATAACGGTACCGTCAATGCTATCAGTGGTGCTACCATTACCAGCCGTGCTGTCACAAGAGCAGTCAACGGTGCATTAGACTTTATCGCATCATTATCAGAATAGGAGGAATGGATTATGAATTCTTGTACGGAACGTTTAAAGAACGGCATTATCACCGAGAATCCTACCTTCGTGATGATGCTCGGTATGTGTCCGACCCTGGCGGTTACGTCATCTGCTATCAATGGTCTTGGCATGGGTCTGACCACAACGGCAGTACTCATCCTGTCCAATGTATTCATCTCTCTGCTTAGAAAGGTGATTCCGGATAAGGTAAGAATCCCTGCATTTATCGTTATTGTAGCAACCTTTGTTACATTGATACAGCTTTTGCTGCAGGCGTATCTGCCATCATTAAATAAAGCATTGGGAGTTTATATCCCACTGATCGTTGTAAACTGTATCATCCTTGGCCGTGCAGAGGCATATGCATCCAAGAACCCGGTACTTCCGTCCGCATTTGATGGTCTTGGTATGGGACTTGGATTTACCTTTGGTCTGACCTGTATCGGTATCTGCCGCGAGATTCTCGGTGCCGGTGCTATTTTCGGTCATCAGTTTATTTCGGATGATTATCACATTACATTCTTTGTACTGGCTCCGGGTGCATTTCTGGTGCTGTCCTTCCTGACAGCGATCCAGAACAAGCTGAAAATGCCATCTGCTACCAATGTGGACAATGCAGACAGCAATATCGCCTGTGGCGGCAATTGCGCATCCTGTGTAGGAAACTGCAGTGTTGCAAACAAAGGACTTGTGGAAGCTGAGAGAGCGGCAGAGAAAGCAGCTGCTGCAAAGGCAAAAGCAGAGGCCGCGGCAAAAGCGAAGGCCGCAAAAGAAGCAAAGGCAAAAGCGGAGGCTGAGGCCAAAGCGAAAGAAGCCGCTTCTGACGGGAAGGAGGATTGATGGCAGTGGGCGAATTATTTGTGATCATAATATCATCAATGCTGGTCAGCAACGTCGTATTAAGCCAGTTCCTTGGTATCTGTCCATTTCTCGGCGTATCCAAAAAGGTGGAGACAGCCGTGGGCATGGGAGCCGCTGTTACATTTGTAATTACGATTGCATCAGCAATAACATATCCGATTTATTATTTTATATTAGAGCCAACCGGTCTTGCATATCTGGAGACAATCGCATTTATCCTGATCATTGCAGCACTGGTTCAGTTTATTGAGATGGTTCTCAAGAAATTTATGCCGGCACTTCATGCATCCCTTGGTGTGTATCTTCCACTGATCACTACCAACTGTGCTGTGCTTGGTGTTGCATTAAACAATGTTACAGATTATGCGGGTGAGAGCTTTGGAATCGGTTTCCTTTACAGTGTGGTAAGAGGTCTGTTTACCGCTCTTGGATTCCTGGTTGCTATCACGATCATGGCAAGCATCCGTGAGCGCAATGAGCATAATGATGTGCCGAAGTCATTTCAGGGTACACCGATCGTTCTTGTTACAGCAAGTCTGATGGCGATTGCATTCTGCGGTTTCGCAGGTCTGGTATAGAAAGGAGGAGACGAAATGGTAACTGGTATTATACATGCAGCGATTTTAGTTGGAGTTATCGGTATTCTGATTGGTCTTCTTCTGGGATTTGCGGGAATTAAGCTGGCAGTGCCGGTAGACGAGAAGGAGATCGAGGTCCGGGAGTTCCTTCCGGGCAATAACTGTGGTGGCTGTGGTTATGCAGGCTGTGATGCCCTTGCAAAGGCGATCGCAGCAGGAGAAGCTCCGGTAAATGCCTGCCCGGTGGGCGGCGCAGCAGTCGCTGAGAAGATCGGAGCCGTTATGGGTGTCGATGCCGGTGAGGCAGTAAAAATGGTAGCATTTGTAAAATGTAACGGTACCTGCGATAAAGCAGGGCTCAAGGCAAATTATTACGGTATCTCTGACTGTAAGAGAGCCGCAGCGATTCCGGGACGCGGCGACAAGGCATGCTCCTTTGGATGTATGGGATTTGGTTCCTGTGTGGCAGCGTGTCAGTTCGATGCGATCCATGTAGTAAATGGTGTTGCTGTGGTTGATAAAGAGAAATGTGTAGCTTGCGGTAAATGTGCCGAGGAGTGTCCAAATCATCTGATCGAGATGGTTCCGTACGACGCTTCCTACGGAGTGGCATGTTCTAATCAGGACAAGGGACCGAAGGTTATGGCAGTCTGTGACACAGGATGTATTGGTTGCGGACTCTGCGCAAGACAATGTGAGTCCGGTGCTGTGACAGTAGAGAACAATGTGGCACATATTGATCAGAGCAAATGTACCGGCTGTGGTAAGTGTGCTGAGAAGTGTCCGAAGAAGATCATTCTGGCACATTAACAGGTCAAATGTCATTCCGTGGGGTGTGGATACACCGGACCGGATGGAGTGATTCATACAAAATGCTGTGGTTGTCTGGCAAATGCCGGATAACCACAGCATTTTTCTTTTTCGTGTATAGACAAAATAAACTTTTTAATTCCCATCAAGTTAAAGGGATTGTAAAAGATGCCAATATTATGTATAATATATCGTGGAAACAAAGAATTCAAAACGGAGGAAAGAAGTTATGGCACAAAAGGGAGATTTATTATCTTTTCGTCCGGACATTAAGGTTCTGGATGCAACAATTCGAGATGGTGGACTGGTAAATGATTTTTATTTTTCAGATGAGTTTATTAAGGCTCTGTATAAGGTCAATGTGAAGGCCGGAGTAGATTATATGGAGTTTGGTTATAGAGCAGACAAGGACATGTTTGATGTGGACAAGTTTGGCAAATGGAAATTTTGTGATGATGATGACATTCGTGCCATTGTCGGGGACAACGATACCGATCTGAAGATTTCCATTATGGCAGATGTGGGAAGATGTAATTATAAACAGGATATCCATCCGAAGGATGAGAGCCCGGTTGATCTGGTGCGTGTAGCCACTTATGTTAATACCATGCCGGCAGCGATCGACATGATCGAGGATGCACACCGCAAGGGATATGAGACCACATGTAACATTATGGCGATCTCCAATGCCAAGGAGTCTGATATTTTGGGTGCACTGGATATGCTTGGAAAGAGTCCGGTCGATGGCATTTATATTGTAGACAGCTATGGTTCTCTGTTCCCGGAGCAGATCCGCAATATCAGCGAGCAGTATCTGGAGATTGGTGAGAAGTATGGCAAGTACATAGGAATGCATGCGCATAACAACCAGCAGCTTGCCTTTGCCAATACCATCGAGGCATTGACTAATGGCGTTTCTTATCTGGATGCTACCATGAAGGGGATGGGAAGGGGTGCCGGTAATTGTGCCATGGAGCTTCTCCTTGGTTTTTTGAAGAATCCGAAATATCAGCTCTTCCCTGTACTGCAGTTTGTTGAGAAATATATGGTTCCACTGGAAGAACAGGGGGCGATATGGGGATATGATATTCCTTACATGATCACAGGTCATTTGAATCAGCATCCGCGGACAGCGATCGCGGCGACAAAGGAGCAGAGAAAAGATTACTCCAGCTTCTACATGGAAGTCGTTGACAAGGATTGATGATGGAAACGGTGCCCGCAATACCGGACGAAATATTCCGGTAAAGCGGGTTTATTTTTAAAAAGGTGGTGAAATGAGATGCAGATGATGGATAAGGCGAGACTTTGTCCGGGGATGATCCTGGGACAGGACGTGTATAACTTTGCCAACCAGATCGTTGTAAAAAAAGGAACGGTGTTAGATGAAAGAACCATCACAAAGCTGCATCGTTTCGAAATACCACAGTTTATGATCGAGGAGGAGGTTTTAAGTGTCCAGGAGGCTAATTCCTATCATCGGTCATCTTATTCCGAACGGATTCAGAATAGTCCGGAGTTTCAGAAATTTCAGGAAAATTATGATACTGAGATTCTGAGATTTCAAAATATGCTCAGTTGTGTCATTGAGAAGAATCAAAAGATTGATTGCGAGGCATTATATAGACAGGTGGTTATGCTGCTGAAGGATACGGGCAACTCCATCAATGCGTTTGATATGGTGCAGAATCTAAGACATTATGATGATAGTACATATGCGCATTCCATGAATGTGGGACTTTTGTGCAATGTGTTTGCAGACTGGCTGGGATTTGATGAGGAAGAAAAAAAGATTTTGACAGTGGCGGGAATCCTTCACGATATAGGGAAGACCAGAGTGCCTCTGGAAATCATTCAGAAGCCGGCGAGACTCAGTGAAGAGGAATATCAGATCATTAAAAAGCATACGGAGTATGGATTTGCAATTCTGACAGAAAATAAGTTGGATTATCATATCCGTTATACGGCACTTCAGCATCATGAAAGAAATGATGGCAGCGGATATCCTCTGGGACTGGTGGATCATCATATTGATGAGTATGCCAAGATCGTCTCAATTGTGGACGTATATGATGCCATGACATCTCCGCGGGTATACCGTGGACCGACATGTCCGTTTGATGTGATACAGATTTTTGAGGAGGAAGGCTTTCAAAAATATGACAGCCGTTATATATTGATATTTTTACGCAGAATTGCTGAGTCTTATCTCAGTGAAAAGATAAAGCTTTCCGATGGCAGGACAGGAAAGCTGATCTATGTAAATGCACATGCATTATCCAGACCTGTTGTTATGGTGGATGGAGAAGCTATTGATCTGCGAAAAGAAAAGGATCTGAAAATCATGGAGATCATGTAGCTCACAGACACCAAATGAAGACATAATAAAGTGAGGAGTCATATGAACATCATTTATCCGAAAGCAGAGGAAGAAAAAAGCCGTTATCATGAGAGATATGAACTGGCGGCAGAACGTGTACGGGGGATTAAATGGGAGACAAACGGAGGCGGGTGTGTTGTCCCGGAGCAGATGAGGGATTATTTTGCAAAGGTGTCCTCTTATCTGGTACAAATGATGGACACATATGAAGCAGTTGATACAGGGAGCTTTTACGAGCTGTCGCTGGAAGAGCTGCAGCAGCGGAACCGGGAATTGTATCAGGATATTCTTCCGGAGAATTATGATACAAGTTATGCGAACCCTGCGTATGCGGCAGAAAAGCTGGGAAACGAGTTTGGCAGATATCTCTGTGCCTTATATGGGGAGTTGCGGGAAATTCTGGTATATGTTTTTGAAAAAAGACTTTTTTTTCTGGTCACCGGACTGGAGCTTTTTATTGAAATATACGATCTGATGGAGGATGAGAACTGTGAACCCCATGAGGTTCGTAATGCGATTTATTATTATGTATCCGATTATGCAGATATGACGATTGCGGACCGGACAGAGATGATGCTGGATCCGGAGCATTGCTTTGCCAGATCGTTGATTGAGACGGCGGATCTGGATGATCTGAGATATTTGTATTATTTTGGAGAATATATTGGTGACAATGAGATTGGAACGGCGTGTCATCTGGGGGAGATGGAGGAAGCCCGGATTGAGGAGATGGCATCCACATATACGGAAGGATATCGG
>ENA-ORCM01003058-ORCM01003058.1-human-gut-metagenome-genome-assembly--contig:-NODE-3058-length-11311-cov-3.181325_pt1 | contig 11311 bp, 6 predicted proteins | sample MGYA00242906_ERZ507928 | MGnify/ENA primary metagenome ERZ507928 (study PRJEB26167, sample SAMN06115497) | human gut metagenome | host: Homo sapiens | place: China:Shanxi | collected 2015-05-07...
ATCTCCAGTTTGCTGGTCGGTGTAAATTCTGAAGTTCTCGCCGTCGCAGGTAAACACTATGTTTCCATTGTCCATCGTTGTGTAGATCGCGCAGCCATGCGACAGCAGGCGGTTGACTACCTCCGTCTTCGGGTGTCCGTAGGAGTTCCCCTCGCCGACCTCTATTACGGCATACTCGGGGCTTACCGCCTCGATAAACGCCGGCGTGCTCGACGACGTACTGCCGTGATGTCCTACCTTCAGCACGTCGCTTCTGATGTACTCGCCGCTGTTGAGAATGTCGCTTTCCGCGGCGCGTTCGATGTCCCCGGTGAACAGGAACGACTTGTTTCCGTGTACCAGACGGCAGGTTATGGAGTAATTGTTCAGATTAGTATAATCATCATGCACCGGAGCCAGGCACTCCAGCACGGCGCCGTTTCCGAGGTCGAGCGTCCTTCCCAGCCTGGAATACTCCGCGGTAATACCGCGGCGGTCTATCGTGTCAAGCATGTCCTCGAAATTCTGGGTCATGGGCAGAAGATCCGACGGAACCTCCGGCATGATGACGGTTCCGACCGTGAATTCTTTCATGATCTCCGCCATGCCGCCGATGTGGTCTTCGTGCGGGTGGGTGGCTATGATGTAATCAAGCTTTCGTATTCCCTGATTTTTCAGATAATTCTTGACGCGCTCGCAATGTATCTTCTCGCCGCAGTCAATAAGCACCGTCTTGTCGCCGGAAACTATCAGCTCGCAGTCGCCCTGTTCGACATCTATAAAATGCACTGCTATCTCGCCGTCTGCGACAGTGACTGCGTTCGACTTGCCGTTCAGCCAGGATATTATATCGTCTGCGGACGGGATAAAATCAAACTTGAATATTACGTCGTTGGCGTATATAACCAGCGAAAACAGCATGAAAACCGCGAAAACTACAAGAATGGCCTTAGCCGCGGGGTTTTCCCGCATGCTTTTTTGTCTGCGCTGTTTTCCTGCCATTCGGTTTCCCCCTCTCGCGGTCGTTAGTTGCGTTGTGTCCGGAACTGCGGTACTGCTGCTTCGGGGCGCTCTGCTGGCTGCGTGCGCCGGGCTTCCTTCTTTCGGAGCTTCCGCCGCGCTGCGCCGCTCTCTGCGGCGACGGAGCTATCAGGCAGTCCTTGCCGGTTCCGATGAGATCCCTGCGCTTCGCCATGATGAGCGCCTTTTCAACTATGTCGTGATTTTCCGGCTTGAAATACTGGAGCAGAGCGCGCTGCATGCGTTTCTCCTCCGGAGTCCTCGGAACAAACACCGGCTCCATCGTGTACGGATTCAGCCCCGTCCAGAACATTGCCGTGGAAATAGTTCCCGGTGTGGGGTAGAAATCCTGCACCTGCTCGGGGCGGATATTGTGCTTTTTAAGGAACACCGCAAGCTCCACCGCTTCTTCAAGCGTACAGCCCGGGTGGCTCGACATCAGGTACGGTACGAGGTACTGCTCCTTGCCACACTTTTTCGTGGCTGCGTAGAACCGCTTTTCAAACTCCTCATAAACCTCGATATGCGGCTTTCCCATCAGGTCGAGTACCTTATTGCTGGCATGCTCCGGAGCTACCTTGAGCTGACCGCTGACATGATACTGCACCAGCTCGTCCAGGAAGTCGTTGTTCTTGTCCTGGAGCATGTAATCGTAGCGGATTCCCGAACGAATGAATATCTTCTTCACTTTTTTGATGGAGCGCAGGCGGCGCAGCAGCCTGATATAGTCGCTGTGGTCGGCGATGAGGTTCTTGCACGGCGTGGGAGCCAGGCACTTTTTCCCCTTGCACATGCCGTATTTCTCCTGCTTCTCGCAGGAAGGGTGCCGGAAATTCGCGGTAGGGCCTCCGACGTCGTGGATATATCCCTTGAAACGCGGATTCTCAGAGAGCTTCACGGCTTCCTCGTAAACGGAATCCTCGCTGCGGGTCTGCACTTTTCTTCCCTGGTGCAGGGCGATGGAACAGAAGTTGCAGAATCCGAAACAGCCGCGGTTGTGTGTTATCGAGAACTCCACCTCCTGGATAGCCGGAACTCCTCCCTCCTTCTCATACATCGGGTGGTACATGCGCATGTACGGCAGCTCGTAGGTATAGTCGAACTCCGCCTGCGTTACGCTGCGCTGCGGGGGATTCTGCACCAGCATCATGTTTCCGTGGCGCTGTACTATCGTCCTGCCGTACACCTCGTCCTGCTCGTCGTACTGCTTGCGGCAGGATTTTGCGTACGCTTTCTTGTTATCGCGGACTATCTCGAAGCTGTCGCACTGCACCGCGCCTATCGGAGTGTTCTCCGGCTCCGTGAGGTAGCATATGCCGCGCAGGTCGTGCATGTCCTTTAAGTGAAGCCCCGCCTTAAAATTGTTCAGCATCTGGGTCAGCGTGACCTCACCCATGCCGTACATCAGGTAATCCGCTCCGGTGCTCACCAGAACCGACGGCATTACGCTGTCGCTCCAGTAATCGTAATGCGCGAAACGGCGCAGCGAAGCCTCCAGGCCGCCTATGGATATTTCAACGTCCGGGTAAAGCCGCTTCAGATTCTGGCAATAGACCGTGAGCGCCCTGTCGGGACGCCTGCCGCCCTTTCCTCCCGGGGAATACGCGTCGTCGAAACGCTTTTTCAGCGCAACTGTGTAGTTCGACACCATGCTGTCGATGTTGCCTCCGCTCACCATGAAGCAGTACTTCGGCTTCCCAAGCTTCATATAATCGGCGTCGCACAGCGGCTGCGCGATAACTCCGACCGTGAACCCAGCCGCTTCGATCATTCGCGAAATTATCGCAATTCCGAAGGTCGGGTGGTCGATGTAAGCGTCACCGGTGAAGCAGATGAAATCAAGCTGCTCTATTCCTCGTTCTTCCATATCCTGTCTGCTTACAGGCAAAAACGGCATTTTAATTCCCTCACTTTATCTTTGCTGGAGTTTCCTCTCAGCCCATTCCTGTTTTGTCATCAGAACCTGACGGGGCTTGCTGCCCTCGAGAGGTCCGACTATTCCCATTTCTTCCATTATATCGACAAGCCGCGCGGCTCTTCCATAGCCCAGCTTGAGCCGTCTTTGCAGCGATGATGTGCTGCAAGTTCCGGATTCCACAACGAAATCTATCGCTTCCTCCAGGCGCTCGTCGCTTGTGTCTATATCGCCGCTGTCTGAATTCCCGGAGGACTTGCTGTCCTGCGCGGAAGCCACCATCTCAGTCTGGCGCTCGACCTCTTCCATGACAAGCTCGTCGTATTCAGCCTGGAAGGTCTGCTTGATGAACTCCACAACGCGCTCGACTTCCTTATCGGATACGAAGCAGCCCTGCACTCTGACCGGTTTCGGAAGTCCCACGGGCATGTACAGCATATCGCCGTTTCCAAGGAGCTTCTCCGCGCCGCTTACGTCAAGTATAACGCGGCTGTCCGTCTGGGAAGCCACCATCAGCGCGATACGGCTCGGGATATTCGCCTTTATCAGACCGGTCACGACGTTAACCGTCGGGCGCTGGGTCGCGATAACAAGGTGCATTCCGGCGGCTCTTGCCATCTGGGCAAGGCGCACTATGCTGTCCTCGACGTCCTTTGGGGAAGCCATCATCAGGTCTGCAAGCTCGTCAATGAATATTACTATGTGCGACATCTTCATGAGCCCGCTGTCCGGGTCCTTTGCAAGCTCGTTAAAGCCGGTGAAGTCGCGCACGTTGTTGTCGGAGAACTGCTTGTAGCGGTTCAGCATTTCGTTTACCGCCCATGCCAGCGCGCCCGCCGCCTTCTTCGGGTCGGTGACTACCGGGATAAGCAGGTGCGGGATTCCGTTGTACATCATGAACTCCACCTTTTTCGGGTCGACCATTATCAGGCGCACGTCCTGCGGGGTGGATTTCATCAGGATACTCATAATGATGGAATTTACGCACACCGATTTACCCGAACCGGTGGTTCCCGCAATGAGCAGGTGCGGCATTTTCGCGATGTTGCATGTCACCATTGCGCCGCTGATATCCTTGCCGAGAACGGTTTCGAGCTTCTTGTCGAAACTCTTTTTGAACTCCGTGGTATCAACCAGTTCGCGGAAGAATACGGTGTCCCGCGCCTTGTTCGGAACCTCTATTCCCACCGCCGACTTATTCGGGATAGGCGCTTCAATACGCACCCCGGCGGAGGCAAGATTCAGCGCGATATCGTCCTGCAAGCCCGTGATTTTGGATATCTTTACTCCCGGCGCAGGCTGAAGCTCGTAACGTGTAACGGAAGGTCCGCGGCTCACGCCTACAAGTTTGGTCTGAACTCCGAAGCTCTGGAGCGCTTCCACCAGCTTCTTGGAGTTGCGGTCGATCTCATTGTCGATGTCAGCCTGAGTCAGTTTCTTCTGAACCGGATTCAGCAGATTCACCGGAGGAAGCGTGTAAACATCGCTGAAATTCAGTTCCTCCGGAGCCGGCTTTTTAAGCGGCATTGCGGGACGTTCCGGTGCTGGTGCGGTGGGCGGCGTTACGGGTCTGTCCGGGCGCGGAACTTCCACTATCTCAGGCTTTACCGGATTCTCAGGTCGCTCAGGCTCCGCGGGCTTCGGCGCGGAGGCTTCCGGAACTGCGGCGCCCTTCTGCGGCTGCGATTCTGTTTCCGGCTCGTCGGCAACATCGTCGAGGTCGAACGGAAGCTCGCTTTCCTCGGAGCTTGTTATCGAATTCTCCGGGAGATCCTGAATGCTGCTCACTGGAGCGTTCTCCGGGTTTTCCTCCTTGAAACGGTGCAGCGCGTCTATTATCGGAACAAGCTCCGCGTCCTCGTCCTCGAGAGGATCCTTCTCGGAGCGCTCAGCTTCTTCAAGAACCGCGCGGTTCTTCTGCATTATGTAGTCCTTTATCTCCGCCATGTAGTCCACGCTGTCCTCGTGCTGCTCCTCAAGGAGCTGCTCCGTTTCGGCGGGATCAGGCTCGGCGGGAAGCTCGGGTTCGGCGGGCTTCACCGGCTCGGGGCGCGGAACCTCGATTATCTGCGGCTTTTCAGAGGATTCAGGCTCAGTATGCGCCGACGTATCCTCGACTATCGGCTCCGGCTCTTGCTCCTCTGGGTCGGAAACGCTGAACACTGCGCGGCTCAGCTCGGCTACGGAGCGCTTCTCCTGCTGCTCCGCGTCTATCTCCGCCTGTATTTTCTCTATTTCGTCCTGCTGCATGTGGAGCTCCTCCGCGGCTATGCGGTTCTCCTCGCGTATGCGGTTGTGGTGCTCGACCGCCTTATCCTTCGCATTGCGGACTGGCTTCACCATGCGGTCGGTGAAGTCCGCAACCGTGATCCCGGTGCAGAGAAGCACGCAGACCAGGATCAGAATTATAATGAGTATCGTAGCTCCCAGCCTGCCCAGCAGAAGCAGCAGGCCTCCGATGAACAGCGCGAAAACGCCGCCACCGCGGAACTCCTTGCCGTCCTTGAAAAGATTCGCGATCACTTCGCCGAAATTCTCGCCCGGAACAGCTCCGACGGAGAAAATCTGCACCGCCGCGCACAGCAGGAGAATGCCTCCAACGCATTTGAGCACATCCATGCCGAGCTTGTGACCTTCCTTGAACGCGGAAAGACGTATCGCAACAAAAATAAGAAGGGGTCCGACCAGGAAAGCGGAGTAACCGAACAGTCCATGCATTATGTCGAAGAATCCGCGCCAGCCCTCGCCTTCCCCGGCGGGAATAACCGCGGCGAGCGTCAGGACGATCCCGACTGCGAACATTATCACCGTTGCGATGTGACGGCGGCGCATGCTGGCTTTCAGAGCCTCCTCGCGGAGCCTGAGCTGCTCAGCCTCGAGAGCCTTCTTTGATGGTCTTGAGCGCCCGGTGCTGCCCTTCGAGGAACCGGAGCGCGGTCTTGTTGTCTTATTCTCAGCCATTTTATCCGACTTCCTTTACGTGATTTCAGCCCATTAGGAGGGAATGGAGCGTGTTTCCGGAAATGTGCTCCCACAGACCCGCTGCCACGCAGACTGCGCCCAGAACGGCGGTGTAAACTCCGAATATCTTGTACCTGTCCTTCTTGACGAGCCAGCTGACCAGCTTTATCGAGAGGATTCCAACGACCGCAGCGATGACGAATCCTATTCCGAGAGCGACCCAATCTAGCTCCATATCAGAATGCAGCGCGTCGCCGAGTTCCAGGACGCTTCCGCCGAGTATCGCGGGTATACCGAGTATAAACGCGAATGTGACCGCGGTCTCCTTTTCAAGACCGGAGAGCAGTCCGCCCGCCGTTGTGGAGCCGCTCCGGGAAACACCCGGGAACAGCGCGACGACCTGGAAAAGCCCGACCGTAACCGCGTCTTTGACGGTCATCTGCTCCGCTGTGCGCGTGCCGTGGCCGAATCTGTCCGAAAGGAACAGAATCAGCGAAGTAAACAGGAATGCGGCTCCCTCGAACACTATGTCTCCGTCGCCCTGCCTTCCGGTGAAGAATCCCTCAAACGGGTAAAACGGAACCAGAATCACCGTCGCAATAATCACCATAAACATCATGCGGCGGTTTCCGTTCATGTTCTTCCATGAGAATTTTCCCGTAAAGATATCGCCTATAGTAAGGAAAAATTCCTTTATCATGCCCCATATCGTGCCCCAGAAAGCTACGAAAACCGCTGCAAGCGTTCCCAGATGGAGCACCAGCGAAAGCACGAGCGCCGCTTCCCCGTTGACTCCGGTCACATGCTGAACTACCGACAGGTGTCCCGAGCTTGAAACTGGCAGGAATTCTGTCAGTCCCTGCACCACCGCCTGAATAATTACCGTAATTATGTCCATATTTTTCCCCTTATGTATCGTTATGTATCCGCCCGGAGGCGGGTTATCTGTCGCCGTGCCAGTCTGCGGAATTCAGTGCGCTCCTGCGGCTCTGGGTCTCGGCGGGTCTTAGCTGCACGAATGCGGTTTTCTGCGCAGAGGGTTTCAGCGGTTTTGTGTGCGAAGTGGTCTTTCCGGACTTTTCCGCTTTTTCTGATTTGGCGGACTTTTCTGCTTTGTCCGATTTCTTCCCCTTCGCTGAGGACTTCGCAGGCTTTTCAGGCTCTGCGGGCTTCCGCTTTTCAATGAGGGAGTACAGGCACTGCACCGCGTCGGATATCCCGCCGAGGTGGTCTATCAGCCCTTCCCTGACCGCTTCGCTGCCTTCAAGGACGGTTCCGATGTCCATTACAAGCTCGTCCTTTTCCATCAGCAGCTCACGGAAGCGCTCCGGCTTCATGCGGCTGTTTTCGGTCACAAACCGCGTTATCCTGTCCTGCATTTTCTGGAACCACGTCATTGTCTGCGGAACTCCGAGCACCATGCCGTTCGTGCGGACCGGGTGTATCGTCATTGTAGCCGACGGAACTATAAAGCTCACGTCGGTGCTGACCGCCAGCGGTACTCCTATAGAATGCCCGCCGCCGAGCACTATCGAAACCGACGGCTTCGACATTCCCGCTATCATCTCCGCAATCGCAAGTCCCGCCTCCACATCGCCGCCGACCGTGTTCAGCACCACCATCAGCCCTTCCACCGTGCTGTCCTGCTCAATTGCTGCGAGCGCCGGTATAAGGTGTTCGTACTTCGTGGTCTTGGTCTGGGGAGGGAGAAGAAAATGTCCCTCGATCTGCCCGATTATCGACAGACAGTGTATGTTATGCGGAGCGTTGACCGTCGCTATCATTCCGTTGTCGATCATCTGCTGGTTCTGCTCCTCAGTAAACGGAGCTTCATTCCTGTTTTCATCGCACATGCTGAATTTTCCTCCTGAAACAATTTTTTGTATATATTATTTCAGTTACACGTGAGATTATGCAGATATATCACATCAATAATAGTCATTGAGTGCGTACATATTTAGTATAGCACAAATCTCTCTATAAATCAAATACTTTTTGGCACATTTTTTCGCCCCGGATATTTTTTCCGTACAACTCATCATATAAGCCCCCGAACAAGCATATATTGCTGTTGAAAGCAATACCTACGCACCCGTGAAGGAGGATACAATGGAAGAAATGAACAGAAAAGCTGACGCGGTGTTCATGACCGAGACCCTTTTCGACGGTCAGACCGAGCAGGGCGTTGAGCTTGACCATGTGCTGCCGGACTATTACCCGGAGATCTTCAGGATACTTAAATGCTGTCTGTCGCCGAGAGTGATCTCCGCTGCGGTATCAGGGAACAAGATAATGCTTGACGGAGTTGTGCTCATCAAAGTGCTGTACCTCGCTGAGAACAGCACCGCGCTGCACTGCGTCGAGCAGAGGTACACCTGGTCGAAAACGGTGGATATCGCCGGAAAAGCCGAGAACCTCTGCGGCGAACCCCGTATCACCGTGGTTCCCCGCACCGACTACTGCAACTGCCGCGCGGTCAGCAGCAGGAGGCTCGATATCCGCGGAGCGATCAGCTGCCGCATTACCGTCACCTGCCCTGCGAAATTCACCCTGCCCGCTCTGCCGGACGGCATGCAGGTGCTCACCCGGGAGGTTAGCTGCTGCACCGAGCCTATCTACGCCGACAAACAGCTCGCCGTCCGCGAGGACATCGAGACCGGCGCTCCCGGGATCGACTACATAATAAGCTGCGACGCCGTTCCGCGCATCGACGACCTGCGTGTTATCGCGAACAAGGCGGTAGTCAAGGGGACGGTCAGCATAAACGCGCTTTATGGAGTTCACACCGACGAGCACAGCGGCTGCGACGAACTCGAAAAAATGACTGCGGATATCCCGGTCAGCCAGATACTGGATATGCCGGGGCTTTCCGACCAGCACTCCTGCACGCCGGAATTCATCGTCAGGAACTGCGAGCTTGTTCCCAAATCCGACAGCGGCGTAATTTCCTGCGAACTCAAGATGGAATGCCGGTGCAGCGCCGTCCAGACCTCCACCGTGGCGATTCCCTGCGACGCCTACTCGACGGAATACGAAACCGAGCTTACCACTGCCTCGCTTAAAATACCCACTGACCAGCGCCGCGCAGATTCCCAGACATCTGTGAAATCAACGGTGGCATGTGACGGCGGCGAAGTCGACTCTATCTGGGACTGCCGCGGCGAACTTTGCAGCGTGTCCTGCCGCCCTGACGGCGAAAATGGACTGCTCGTGACCGGGCAGGTCTGCATGACGGTGCTTGGAAAATGCGCGGGCGGTACGCCGTTCGTCGCTGAGAAGCAGGAAGCCTTCGAGCATACGATACCCGCCGCGAACGTCACCCCGGACACCTCTGTAAACTGCCGCGCTTCGGTCAGCAACACCGGATTCGCTATCCGCTCGGACGGCAGCGTTGACGTCACGGTGCAGGCTGATATCTCCGCAGAGCTTACAGACTCAAGGCAGTTCAGCGTTATCAGCAGCGCGGCGGTTCATCAGGATAAGCTGAAGGAGCGCTCCGATGAATTCGCGCTCCGAATCTGCTACACCACCGGGCACGAAAGCTGCTGGGACATCGCCAAACGCTGCGGCACCACAGTCGAAGCAGTCATGGAAGAAAACGAGATCGCCGACCGCAGCGCGGAGCTTTCCGGCATGGTCGTTATCCCGATAGTTTAAGGAGCGTGAAATATGGATCACTCAATTTATTCTGACATCGCACACAGGACTGGCGGCAACATTTATCTCGGTATCGTAGGTCCGGTGCGTTCCGGCAAATCGACATTCATCACACGACTGATGAACACCCTGGTTATCCCGAACATCGCCGACGATTTCCAGCGTGAGCGCGCAAACGACGAGCTCCCGCAGTCCTCCGCCGGCAAGACCATCATGACCACCGAGCCGAAATTCGTTCCCGAGAAGGCGGTCACCATCGTGCTTGACGGCGGCGTCAAGATGAACGTCCGGCTAATCGACTGCGTTGGGTACATAGTTCCGAGCGCCATCGGCTACATTGAGAACGAGGCTCCGCGCATGGTCATGACCCCCTGGTTTGAGGAGGAGATCCCGTTCAACATGGCGGCTGAGGTCGGCACGCGGAAGGTCATCACGGAGCATTCCACCATCGGTATAGTCGTCACCACCGACGGAAGCATTACCGATATCCCACGCGAGGAGTACCAGCAGGCGGAGGAACGGATAGTTTCCGAACTGAAGGAGATCAACAAGCCGTTCGTTGTGATACTCAACTGCCAGAAGCCGGATTCCCCGGAAAGCCGCGCGCTTGCCGCCTCCATGCAGGAGAAATACTCCGCGCCGGTGATGGCGGTAAACTGCCTTGACCTCACCGAGGAACAGATAAAGGAGCTTCTCGGAATGGTTCTTTTGCAGTTCCCCGTCAGCGAGATACGCGTCAGAATGCCGAAATGGATCACCGCTCTCGACCGCGACCACTGGCTGCGCAGGGAGCTTTTCAGCACGATAAAGTCCGCCGCCGCGAAGATAGACGGCATAAGCAGCATAAAATCCTGCGCCGACGAGATCTCAGCCTGCGAGTACACCTCAAGGGTTATTCCGGAGGATATCGACCTCGGCACCGGCTCGGGAGTCATCGACATAACTCTGAAAAATGAGCTGTTCTACCAGATACTCGGCGAGACTACCGGTCTAGTACTCCACGACGAAAGCGACCTTATGCCCTGCATGATAGAGCTTGCGCAGATAAAGAACAAATACGAACGCGTCCGCGGCGCGCTCGAGGAAGTCGAGGCGACCGGCTACGGGATCGTCATGCCAACGATGGACGAACTAAAGCTCGATGAGCCGAAGATAGTAAAGCAGGGCGGCAAATACGGAGTCCGGCTGCGGGCGAGCGCGCCTTCAATACACATGATGTCCGCGAACATCACAACCGAGATAAACCCGATAGTCGGCAGCGAGAAGCAGTCAGAGGAGCTAATCGCATACCTGCTGACCGATTTCGAGGAAAACCCGAAAAAGATATGGGAAAGCAACATCTTCGGGAAGTCCCTTCACGAGCTGGTTAACGAAGGGCTCCACAACAAGCTCTACCGCATGCCCTCCGACGCAAGAATGAAGCTTCAGGAGACGATACAGCGCATCATCAACGAAGGCTGCGGCGGTCTCATATGTATCATTCTGTAAACAACAATATCCCCCCGCTGCTGCGGAGGGATTTGTTTATGCGTTATTCAGCGTGATTACTGAGCAGAGTTCTGCTGAGTGTAGCTTGCGATCATGTTCTTTACCATCTGACCGCCGATAGAGCCTGCCTGCTTTGCGGTGAGCTCGCCGTTATAGCCGTTGGAGTTCAGCGGAACGCCTACCTCGCTGGCTGCCTGCATCTTCATGGAATTGAGTGCGCTCTTTGTCTGCTTATTAGAAGCCATAATCTTGTTCTCCTTTAATAAAACCTTTTTTATTATACGGAACTTC
>ENA-ORCM01003064-ORCM01003064.1-human-gut-metagenome-genome-assembly--contig:-NODE-3064-length-11295-cov-36.190943_pt1 | contig 11295 bp, 8 predicted proteins | sample MGYA00242906_ERZ507928 | MGnify/ENA primary metagenome ERZ507928 (study PRJEB26167, sample SAMN06115497) | human gut metagenome | host: Homo sapiens | place: China:Shanxi | collected 2015-05-07...
CTTAGTACCGCTGCCAGCGACAACAAGCGAAAGCGCTCCTGAAAACAAACAGTTCTATTTTTTATATTTCTATACACCTTGTTGGCATGCAATTAACATAACCTGCGAAAATCCGTGCCACCATCTACAAGCGGCAGTTCATAAGTTAAACTCCGGTTTAGTTCGCACTTACAACCCCGCTCTCGCAGTCCACTTCAACGTAGGCACTGGTCTTTAAGACATCCAATGCATTTTTAGCTGCGATAAGAACCGGGATATCAAGGCTCAACCCTGCGATTGCTGCATGACAGTTTGCACTCTCTGCTTCTACGATCAGTGCGGAAGCCTGACGCATCTGTGCCATCATTTCATTTGTGGTGTCTGCTGCGACAATGATATCACCGTCTTTGAAGCTTTTTAAATCTTCATTGCTGTGGCACACACACAGATTTCCGGAAATTTTCTTTCCGTTTAACCCTTTTCCTGTCACAAGGATATGTCCTGCGACCTGTACTTTGATGAGGTTCGTTGTACCGGATACGCCAAGTGGTACTCCACCTGTCAGAACAACTAACTCTCCTTTGGAAACAAATCCAGCCTGTTCAGCCACGTCTACTGCTTTTTCAAATAACTGGCTTGCATCCTGTTCCTCTGTGATAAGAATCGGTTCTACACCCCACTCAAGGTTTAACTGACGGCATACCTTTTCTGTCAGACACTCTCCGATGATCGTACAGTCTGGACGGTATTTGGAAATCATTCTCGCAGTACGTCCGGACTTCGTCACTGTCACGATTGCCGCTGCACTTAAATCACCAGCCATCGTACAGGTTGCATGTGAGATTGCGTTTGTCACATCCGGGTTACACATGGTTCTGCGCTGTCTGAACCTCTGTAAATAGTTGATATCATGCTCTGTACGGGTCGCGATTCGGACCATTGTTTTTACTGCTTCAATCGGATACATTCCTGCAGCAGTCTCTCCGGATAACATGATCGCACTCGTTCCGTCATAAATTGCATTTGCAACGTCTGTGGACTCTGCTCTTGTTGGTCTTGGATGTTTCATCATGGAATCTAACATCTGAGTTGCTGTGATAACGATTTTTCCAGCCTCACATACTTTTTTGATGATCATTTTCTGCATTACAGGAACATCCTCTAACGGGATTTCAACACCCATGTCGCCACGTGCCACCATGATACCGTCGGACACGCGGATGATGTCATCGATATTGCGGACACCCTGCATATTCTCGATCTTGGAAATGATCTTAATATCCTCACCGCCTTTTTCTGCAAGGATTTTGCGGATTTCCATAACATCCTCAGCGGTACGGACAAAGGAAGCTGCAATAAAATCATAATCATTTTCTACCGCAAAACAGATATCCCCGTAATCTTTTTCGCTGATAAATGGCATCGTGAGGTCAACGTTTGGAACGTTTACACCTTTTTTATTGGAAATCACGCCGTCATTTAACACTTTACAGACAATATCTCTTGCGTTGACCTTGGTATTCACTGGTTTTGCAACCGGTTTGATCTCTACAACTTCCAGTCCTACCAGGCCATCATCGATCAGGATATGATCGCCCGGCTTTACGTCATCTGCAAGATTTTTGTAAGTGATAGATACTCGCTCATCTGTTCCAAGAATATCATCAGTTGTCAGTGTAAAAGTCTGGCCTGTCTTTAACTCTGTTTTTCCTTTTTCAAATTCTACGAGACGGATTTCTGGTCCCTTTGTATCAAGTAAAGCTGCAACATATTTTCCCAATTCTTTGCGCAGTTTGCGGAGCATTTTTAATCTTCCCATCTGCTCATCATGCGGTCCATGCGAAAAATTGAAACGTGCAACGTTCATTCCCTCTTCGATCAATGCTCTCATCACCGCTTCATTGTCGGTGGATGGTCCTAACGTACAGATAATTTTTGTTCTTCTTGTCATAAATTCTTCCTTTCTTTTTATGGTTTCATTTTTCAAGTGTTCCTGCTGATTTTTATTCATTCGAAATGCGTATGCCTCTCCTGATTTCTGTTATAGTTTTAACAATCTCCTTAAATCAGCACGGAGTCGACGGACCAATCTCTGCAAAACTTAAAACTTATACACTTTTCACAATAATACAGTCTCTTCTCTCCGTTTTTATTCGTATTCTTGTGAAAAATGTATAATAAATTTTAAGTTTCTTCTTTGGTACGGCGACTCCATCTACGGAGAGATTATACGAAATAAACATAAAAAAAGCAAGCTTTCTTTTGTAAAAAAACCTGCTCTTTTTGTAAACATTATGTTAAAAACATTATTTTGTGATCATGGTTCCCATACCGCCATGAATATTAGAACCATCTTTGTTCAATTTTGTGATCAGAACGGATCTGATCGCAGAGTCACCGATAAAGTTGATGGCTGCCTCTATCTTAGGAAGCATATCGCCCTCACCAAACTGTCCCTGCTCCATGTATTTCTTTGCTTCTGCAACAGTCATGGTTGATAATGGTTTTTCATCCGGCTGTCCATAATTTAAGCATACATTGTCAACACTTGTTAAAATAACAAGCATGTCTGCATCCAGAAGTTCTGCCAATTTTCCTGCTGCAAGGTCTTTTTCAATAACAGCACTGGCACCCTTTAAGTTGTTGTCCTGCATTAATACCGGGATGCCGCCGCCTCCACAGGCAACTACGATCTGATCAGCATCGGACAATGCTTTGATTGCATCAATCTCCACGATATCCATTGGCTTTGGTGCTGCAACGATTCGTCTGTACCCGCCTTCTACTTTGACAACGTGATTTCCTTTTTTCTCCTCTGCCTCTGCTTCCTCTTCCGTCAGCACACGTCCAATGACTTTGCTTGGTTTGTAAAACGCCTCGTCATATGGATCAACCACAACCTGTGTAAGGATCGTAGAAACAGGTTTATAGATTCCCTTGTTCAATAATTCCGCACGGATCGCATTCTGTAAATCGTAACCGATATATCCCTGACTCATTGCAGAACATACAGACATTGGTGTTGCAGTATATTCCGGATATAATTTACAAAATTCATTCATAGCAGTATGGATCATACCAATCTGTGGTCCGTTGCTGTGTGTGATCACAACCTGATAATCTTCACGGATAAAATCTGCCACTGCCTTTGCTGTTCGTTTCGTTGCCTCTTTCTGTTCAGGAAGTGTTGTTCCCAATGCTTCATGTCCAAGAGCAATCACAATTTTCTTCTTTTTCATCTCTACCATCCTCCGATGCGCCTTTTCTATTTGTAGAGCACCTGGAAAGCATCTCCGGGTGCTGCTATCTCTCATAGTTAGTGTATCCTATTCAAAAACGCTCCAGCAAAAGTCAGAAAAACCTGCGGTTTTTCTGACTCGCGGGTGCGTTCACATGAAACACATCCGTCCACCGCATGCAAGCATGCGTGTCCGTATTGCTTCATGCTCACTTTTGCCTTCGCGTATATTTTACCATGAACGATTTTGCAGTGCAATGTCATTTTTACATTACAGGCCGCAGGCATTCTGCGAACTGTTATTTATCTTCTTCCTCAGTTTCCTCCTGTGGCAGAACAAAGGAATCAATAACCTCCCACAGTTCATCCCTTCCCTGCTTTGTCTCGGAAGAGAATGGAATGATCACCGTACCCGGCTTTACTTTCAGCCCTTCGCGGATTGCTTTTACATTCTTCTGGATCTGGCTTCGTTTGATCTTATCAAGCTTTGTGGCAATGATAATCGGTGTAAATCCCTGATAAACCATCCAATCATACATCATTTTATCGTTTGCAGACGGTTCATGGCGGATATCGATCAGCAAAAAGACTGCCTGCAGTTTTTTTGAAGTATGGAGATAATTCTCAATCATTTTTCCCCATTTTTCCTTCTCACTGGCAGAGGTCTTCGCATATCCATAACCGGGCAGATCGACCAGATACATGGCATCGTTGACATTGTAAAAATTGATGGTCTGCGTCTTTCCCGGCTGCGCCGACGTCCTTGCGAGCGACTTGCGGTTTAACAGCGCATTGATCATGGACGATTTTCCTACATTTGACTTTCCTGCAAATGCTACTTCATTAAATGGATTGTCCGGTATTTTACTTGTGATACCACAGACAGTCTCCAAATTCACACTTCTAATTACCATTGTCTTTTCCTCTTCTTAATTCACTTCTTTACAAACGCCACATCCAGCACGTCTTTCATCTGCTCTACAAACACGATTTCCAGACCTTTTTTGATCTCCGGTGAAATCTCATCAATATCCTTCTCATTCTTCTTCGGTACACAGATGGTCTTAATCCCTGCATTTTTGGCTGCCAGTGTTTTTTCCTTCAGTCCACCGATTGGAAGCACACGGCCGCGAAGCGTGATCTCGCCTGTCATCGCGACATCAGCACGGACCGGTGTCTTTGTGATCGCCGACAGCATGGCTGTCGCCATCGTGATCCCGGCAGATGGTCCATCCTTTGGCACTGCTCCCTCCGGGATGTGGATATGGATGTCATTCTCCTGAAAAAACTTTTTCGGAATGTGATATTCTTCACTGACCGAGCGGATATAGCTGATCCCTGCCTGTGCAGACTCCTTCATCACATCCCCCAACTGTCCCGTCAACTGGAACTCACCTTTTCCCGGCATGATGTTGACTTCAATCTCTAAAGTATCTCCACCAACGCTTGTCCATGCAAGTCCACGGACGATTCCTACTTCATCCGTATCATTTTTCTTATCAAAACTGTATTTCTCTTTGCCGAGGAACTTTTCAAGATTCTGTTCTGTAACTTTAATCTTCTCTTTTTCTCCCTCGTAAAGCGGTCTTGCTGCTTTCCTGCAGATCTCACCAAGCTTACGTTCAAGATTACGCACACCGGCTTCCCTTGTGTAACCACTGATGATCTTTGCCATCGCTTTGTCTGTGATGGCGAGCTGCTCCGGTCTGATCCCATTGCGCTCCATCTGCTTTGCGAGCAGATGCTCTTTGGCAATGTGAAGCTTCTCATTCTCTGTGTAACTGGTCACCTCGATCAGTTCCATACGGTCTAACAGCGGTCTTGGGATATCCTGCACAGAGTTTGCTGTTGCAATAAACAGCACTTCTGAAAGATCGATCGGTATCTCGACATAATGATCCCGGAACTTCTTATTCTGCTCCGCATCAAGGACTTCCAGCAATGCAGACGCCGTATCCCCTTTGTAATCGCTGCTCATCTTATCGATCTCATCTAACAGCATGAGCGGATTTTTCACGCCGGCGCTGCGCAGTCCGTTCACGATACGTCCCGGCATTGCTCCGACGTAAGTTCTTCTGTGGCCGCGGATTTCTGCCTCATCCCGCACACCACCGAGACTGATCCGCACATATTTTTTATCTAACGCTTTTGCAACGGACCGGGCAACACTCGTTTTACCGGTTCCCGGTGGTCCGACCAGACAGATGATCGGGCTCTCGCCCTTGCTGGTGAGATTGCGGACAGCCAGAAATTCTAACATACGCTCTTTTACTTTTTCCAGACCGTAATGATCCGCATTTAAAATCTGCTCGGCATTCTTCAGATCCTTGTTATCTCTGGATGTCTTATTCCATGGAAGCTCCAAAAGTGTTTCAATATACCCTCTCGCCACAGCGCTCTCAGAGGAGCTGGAGCTGATATTTTTAAAACGGTCGATCTCTTTTCTGATCTTCTCTTTTACTTCTTTGTCTGCCCTGATCTTACCCAGAGCCTCCGCAAAATGATCTGCGTCTGATTCCGTATTATCTTCGCCAAGCTCCTCACGGATTACTTTCATCTGTTCTCTCAGCAGATATTCTTTCTGGTTTTTATCCACATGCGCCTTGACTTTCGCCTGAAAATCATTCTTGATGGCTGTGATCTCGATCTCTTTTAATAAGAGTGCCATCAGAACCTCATAACGTTCGGTCATAGAAACCGCATCTAAGATTTTCTGTTTTTCCTCAAAATGTACCGGAAGGCTGTTGGCAAGCTGATTCATCAGTTTTTCCAGATCTGTGATCTCACTTAACTGGCGTTGCAGCTCTTTTCCCATTTTTGGATTGACAACCACATATTTTCCAAATGTCTCCTGAATGCTTCGAAGCATTGCTTCCCTCGCTTCTTCTGGCAGTCCGTCATCCACTTCCTCATCAAATCGAATGATCTCCGCAAGCAGATAGTCCGGATTTTCAAGAAAAGCGGACAATTCTGCCCGCTCTTTCCCTTCTACCAAAATGCGTACAATATTATTTTGTAACTTAATTACCTGCTTTACCTCAGCAATGATCCCGATCTTAAATAAGTCCTCGATATCAGGATTTTCCTGTTCCACGTCTTTCTGTGCCACAAGAAAAATCTTCTGCTCATCCATCATGGCTTCTTCCACTGCCTTGATGGATTTTGCACGGCTTACGTCAAAATGGGCTACCATTCCCGGCAGGATCACCATTCCACGAAGCGCAACTGCAGGCATTTTCATAATCATTGTATCCATTTTCTATAATTCCTTTATCTGTAACAGCTTTTCCTGCTGTTATCTTTTGTTTAAGAAGCCTGTTCTATCTTCTCAACAAGTGCTTTTTCTTCTTTCTCTTCAATTGCAAGATTCTTTTCTACATCTTCTTTGGTGATCTCACATCTTGTAATGCTCTCATCGGATGGAATATGATACATCAGATCTAATGTAACAGCCTCCATGATTGCACGAAGACCACGCGCTCCGGTCTTTCTCTCAAGCGCTTTGTCCACGATTGCTTCGAGTGCATCCTTGTCAAATTCCAGATTGACGCCGTCTAATTCAAACAGCTTTTTATACTGTTTTACAAGTGCATTCTTCGGCTCGCATAAGATACGGATCATCGCATCCTTATCTAACATATCCAGTGTTACGGTTACCGGCACACGACCGATAAATTCAGGGATGAGTCCGAATTTCACAAAATCCTGTGGAAGTACATGTTTTAATACTTCCCCTACATTGTACTCATCTTTGGCGTGTACTTCTGCATTAAATCCAATGGATTTCTGGTCGAGACGTGACTCAATAATCTTCTCAAGTCCGTCAAATGCACCACCGCATATGAAAAGAATATTAGTTGTATCAATAGGAATAAGCTCCTGCTGAGGATGCTTTCTTCCTCCCTGAGGCGGAACAGATGCTACTGTTCCCTCTAATATCTTAAGAAGTGCCTGCTGTACACCTTCACCAGATACATCTCTTGTTATTGAAACATTTTCTGATTTCTTAGTAATCTTATCTATCTCATCAATATATATAATACCATATTGTGCTTTTTCAACATCATAATCCGCAGCCTGAATAAGCTTTAAAAGAATATTCTCTACATCTTCACCAACGTATCCTGCTTCTGTAAGAGTTGTAGCATCTGCAATTGCAAAAGGTACATTAAGAAGTCTTGCAAGATTCTGTGCAAGAAATGTCTTTCCCGAACCTGTTGGTCCAAGCATAAGAATATTACTCTTCTGTAATTCTACATCCAGATCAGACTGTGACATTATTCTCTTATAATGATTATAAACAGCAACCGCAAGAACTTTCTTTGCCTCGTCCTGTCCAATAACATAGTCATCAAGGAATTCTTTTATCTGCTTTGGCTTAAGAAGGTTGATATTCATTCCGTCAACTGCATCTACACCATCTGCCTCTGTCTCAAACTCTTCATCAAGGATATCGCTGCATATTTCTACACATTCATCACAAATGTAAACACCATTATGTCCTGCGATAAGCTTTTTAACCTGATCCTGTGTTTTATTACAGAATGAGCATCTAAGCTTCTCGTCAATATTTCTGCCTGCCATACTATCCTGTTACCCTGGGTACTCAAGGTATATTCTGTGATATCTTTTTCAAATGCAGGCTGTAATTCCCCACCGGATATCTCCAGCTTTTCGATTCCAGTCACATCCGGGTAATCGCTCACAATGTTCATTTGGCATCTTTATTACCTGCTTTACTTCAGCAATAACACCAATCTGATATAAATCATCCCTGGCCGGCTCCTCTACGGAAGCATCCTGCTGTGTAATCAGGAATATTTTCTGGTCTCCAACCATCGCCTCTTCTATGGCATGAATGGAACGGTCCCTGCTAATATCAAAATGAGCCACCATTCCCGGCAGAATGGTCATTCCACGAAGTGCAACTGCCGGTAAATGAATTACTGTCCTGCTCATCTTTTTCTCCTCTTTTTTATGCGTTACGATATTCTATCTCCGCTTTCTTGTCTTCTACCGTTTCTTTTGTAATGGTGCATTTTACAATACTCTCATCAGAAGGAATCTGATACATTAAATCCATCATGGTATCTTCCATAATTGCACGAAGTCCACGGGCACCGGTCTTACGGGCTAAGGATTTCTCTGCAATTGCTTCTACTGCATCATCTTCAAATTCCAGCTCTACACCGTCAATTTCAAACAGCTTCTTATACTGCTTAATCAGTGAATTCTTCGGCTCCTTTAAGATACGGATTAACGCTTCCTTATCTAGCTGCTCTAAGGATACATTTACCGGAACACGTCCGATAAACTCCGGAATCAGACCGAATTTAATAAAATCTCCCGGCAGTACCTGCTTTAAGACTTCGCTCAGATTACGCTCGGTACGGTCTGCAATATCTGCGTTAAAGCCGATGGATTTCTGATCCATACGCTGCTCGATAATCTTCTCTAATCCATCAAATGCTCCACCACAGATAAATAAAATATTCGTAGTATCAATCTGGATTAATTCCTGCTGTGGATGCTTTCTTCCACCCTGTGGTGGAACGGAAGCCACAGTTCCCTCTAAGATTTTTAATAATGCCTGCTGTACACCTTCACCGGACACATCTCTGGTAATGGATACATTTTCAGATTTCTTCGTAATCTTATCAATCTCATCGATGTAAATAATACCGCACTGGGCGCGCTCGATATTGTAATCTGCTGCCTGAATCAGTTTCAGAAGGATATTCTCTACGTCTTCACCGACATAGCCTGCTTCTGTTAATGTGGTGGCATCTGCAATGGCAAACGGTACATTTAAGACTCTTGCCAGTGTCTGTGCCAGAAGGGTCTTACCGGAACCGGTCGGTCCTAACATCAGAATGTTACTCTTCTGCAATTCCACATCATTCATATCTACATCAGAAGTAATTCTTTTATAGTGATTATATACGGCTACAGAGAGGACTTTTTTGGCTTCGTCCTGACCGATTACATATTCATCTAAAAATTTCTTCATCTCTTCCGGTTTAATCAGGTTGATTTCTTCTAAATCTTCCTTTCCTTTTCCGGAAATCTCCTCATCTTCGAATTCCTCCTCTATGATTTCTGCACAGATGTCCACGCATTCATCACAGATATATGCACCGTTTGGTCCTGCAATCAGCTTGCGTACCTGATCCTGTGATTTTCCGCAAAAGGAACATCTGATTTTGTCCTCGCTATTTCTTCCTGCCATCTTTCCACCTCGATTATTTCCATCTATCTTTTCTAAATCCTTCGTAAAAAAGGTAAAGGCTGCCCGTAGTCGAATTCCGCATATGTGCTTCGGATAATCCGCCCAGAGACAGCCTCTTTCTTATTTCTCTTATCTTGCTGTAATTACACCGTCAATCAGGCCATACTCCTTTGCCTCTTCTGCGGACATATAATAGTCACGCTCTGTATCTGCGGCAATTACATCATATGGCTTTCCGGTATTTGCAGCTAAAATCTCGTTCAAACGTTTCTTGGTCTTTAAGATATTCTCTGCTGCAATCTGAATCTCAGTTGCCTGTCCTTTTGCTCCACCGGAAGGCTGATGTATCATAATCTCTGCATTTGGTAATGCAAATCTCTTTCCTTTTGTTCCACCGGACAACAGGAATGCACCCATGCTGGCTGCAAGTCCGATACAAATTGTAGATACATCACATTTGATATACTGCATGGTATCATAAATTGCCAATCCGCCTGTTACAATTCCACCCGGAGAATTGATGTATAACTGAATGTCTTTTCCCGGATCTTCGGACTCTAAGAATAAAAGCTGTGCCACTACCAGACTGGCTGTGGTCTCATTTACCTCTTCACCAAGGAAAATAATTCTATCCTTTAATAATCTGGAGTATATGTCGTAACTACGCTCTCCTCTGCTGGTCTGTTCAATGACATAAGGTACTAAACTCATATGATAACCTCCATTTCTACCATACATTCTGCTGCAACTTTATCTCTGTTTCAAGTGATTTGCGTAAAACAGACCGACCTGATTCCAAGTCAGTCTGTCTCTTTACGTGCTTCTCTTATGCTTCTGCATTAGCTGCTTCTGCTTCTTTTTCTTTCTTAGTCTTAGCTTTTGCTCTTTCTTTTACATTGTCCATGATGAACTGAACTGCTTTTTCAATTGCAATATCACGTTTCATGGATTCTTTCTCGTCATCGCCAACATACTCTTTGAGCTTATCAGCTTCCATTCCGTATGCTTTTGCCATCTTCTCGATTTCAGCATTTACATCATCTTCTGTAATCTCGAAGTTTTCTTCTTTTGCAATCTGTTCTAATACTAAGCTGCTCTGGATTCTTGTTAATGCTTCCGGACGAACCTGCTCTTTCATCTTGTCCATAGTCATTCCAGAGAACTGCATATACTGGTCAAAGCTTAATCCCTGCTGTGCAAGTCTCTGGGCAAATTCCTGAATCATATTCTGTACCTGTGATTCAATCATTGCATCTGGAATTTCCATCTCAGATTTCTCGATAATCTTCTTGATTGCTTCGTCCTCTTTGGTACGTTTTGCATTGTTCTCTTTGGTCTCTTCTAAGTTCTTCTTCACGCTCTCTTTGTACTCTTCTAAGGTTTCGAACTCAGAAACATCAGATGCGAACTCATCGTTTAACTCTGGAAGTTCTTTTGTCTTAATCTCGTTAATCTTAACTTTGAATACTGCTGGTTTTCCAGCTAAATCTTCTGCATGATATTCCTTCGGGAATGTAACGTTTACTTCTACCTCATCACCAGTGTTCTTTCCTACTAACTGATCTTCGAATGTATCGATGAAGGAATGGGAACCGATCTCTAATGGATGATTCTCTCCTTTTCCACCTTCAAATGCAACACCGTCTACGAATCCTTCGTAGTCGATAACTGCTGTATCACCTTCTGCAACAGGTCTGTCTGTTACAGTTACAGTTCTTGCATTGTTATTTCTTTCTCTCTCTAATGCTTCTGCAACTTCTTCATCAGATACGGATGTATCGATCTTTGTTACAGTTACACCATTGTATTTACCAAGTTTAACTTCTGGTCTCTTTGCAACTTCTGCTGT
>ENA-ORCM01003068-ORCM01003068.1-human-gut-metagenome-genome-assembly--contig:-NODE-3068-length-11280-cov-5.459252_pt1 | contig 11280 bp, 10 predicted proteins | sample MGYA00242906_ERZ507928 | MGnify/ENA primary metagenome ERZ507928 (study PRJEB26167, sample SAMN06115497) | human gut metagenome | host: Homo sapiens | place: China:Shanxi | collected 2015-05-07...
GATGTTCCGATGGAAGGCGAAAAGATTCCGATTTTCTACAATAACAGTGACCCCGCTGATTATGAGCTTGTCAAATACGACTGGTTGACGAAGTCCTATATTCCTCTCAGTGACAAAGGCGATATCTGGCTTTTTACAGCATTTCTACTACTGGGATTTGTTCTGCTTCTGATTCCGATGAATCTGGAAAATGACCAGGTGCAGGGCGTCATGATTGGAAGCGGACTTCTGCTATTTGGTCTTGATGGTATCGTAATGGGTACTATTATGCATAAATTTCAAATGTTCTTCCTGGCTATCTTTGGTATCTTCGGCGGCATTATCCTGTTCCGCTACCTCTTTATTCCAAAGGAGAAACGCCAGAAAGCCGATGCGGTATCTGCATCCCTGCGGCTGTTCAAGGTTGTTGATATTTATGTAAATCCACAGACCGGTGTGAAAACTGTGGTATTTTCCATGCCGGAAAATAACGGTGCGACCTATGAACTGTTTTCCCTTGACGATATTTATAATCAGTATAACTACTGGGATATGTACCAGATTGACAAGACGGTTCTCTTAGGATTTGGTCTGGGACGACAGATTAACGGCTCTTATACCATTGATATTAATGGTCTGAACCCTTCCCATATACAGCCTTTGAACCCTATTCTTAAGAAAATGTTTTCACGGGTATAAAAACTGCGAGGGACACGATTTACGTGTCCCTCATTTTATATGCTTTTTGTTTATTTCTGGTTTGCCGGTTCCATATTAACGGCTTTTCCTTTTATCTTCGCATGCTTCATGGCATTTAAGACTTCTTTTCCATATTCTCTTGGCACTTCCACAAAGGTATATTTATCAAACATATCAATGGCTCCCACCAGTCTGCCCGGCATACCGGACTCTCCGGCGATGGCGCCAAGAATATCTCCCGGCTTAATCTTATCTTTCTTTCCAATGTTGATAAACAGTCTTACCATTCCCTCTTCTGCACCGGTATTGGCAAAGTCGTATTCTTCTTTTTCAGAAGAACTCTCCCCTGCACCCATTGCCTGATAGAGGAAGGCTGCTGCAATATCCATGGCAGTATAATCAGCTTCATTTACCTGCTTCTCAATCAGCTCTATCATATCAGAAAGATTCTCTTCCTCAATGATAGTTCCAATCTGTTCCATGATATTTTCAGCTTTTATCTGTGCCACATCATCGGTGGATGGAATCGGCTGTGCTAAAATCTTTGTCTTGCAGTAGCGCTGGATATCCTTTAATTTATAGACTTCCTTGCCTTTTACAAAAGAAAATGCCTTACCACAACGGCCTGCACGTCCGGTTCTTCCGATTCGATGTACATAATATTCATCATCCTGCGGCAGGTCATAATTAAATACCGCTTCTACATCATCTACGTCAATTCCTCTTGCTGCCACATCCGTTGCAATAAGAATATCCGTCTTTCCTTTCCGGAAATTATTCATGACCCGGTCTCTCTGGGACTGCTTCATATCTCCATGAAGTCCCTCTGCACTATAGCCTCTGCCGGATAATTCCGTTGCCAGCTCATCGACCATTTTCTTGGTATTACAGAATACCAATGAAAGCTTCGGATTATAATAATCCAAAAGTCTCGTAAGGACATCTACTTTATCCTTGCGCTTTACATCATAGTAATACTGGTCAATGTTGGCTACGGTGAGTTCCTTTTTTACAACCTTGATATTGACTGCATCATGCTGGTATTTTCTTGTAATGTCAAGAATCGGCTTTGGCATGGTTGCAGAAAACAGTACGGTCTGATGCTCTCCCGGAATATATTCTAATACAGTTTCTATGTCCTCACGGAATCCCATATTTAACATTTCATCCGCTTCATCCAAGACGATGGTATGGACAAAATCCGGACGGATGGTTTTTCTGCGAAGATGGTCCATCAAGCGTCCCGGTGTTCCGATAATAATCTGTACGCCACCCTTTAGGGCTTTAATCTGGCGGGAAATGTCCTGTCCACCATACACTGGCAGCACTTTTACACCGTGCATATATTTTGCCAGCTTACGGATTTCGTCTGCCACCTGAATGGCAAGCTCTCTGGTGGGAGATAAAATCAAAACCTGCGTTTTCCGTAAAGACGGGTCTACTTTCTGTAAAATCGGAATTCCAAAAGCTGCTGTCTTGCCGGTTCCGGTCTGAGCCTGTCCGATAACGTCCACACCTGATAAAACCACCGGGATTGCCTGACTCTGAATCGGTGTTGCCTCTTCAAATCCCATGTCCGCAATTCCTCTTAAAATCTGCGGATTTAAATCTAATTCATCAAATCTGATTGTATTCATTCTTTTCCTTCCTGTTGCGGGAACTTTTTCCCATCTGTCAGTAACCTGTTCTCCAGTAACTTTATAAAAAGCCACCGCGGCTAATCATAACAGACTGTTTTTTGCTTGTCAATTTACTGCAACAGATTTTTCTTCGACAAAATCAGCGCATCCTTCTGCTTTCTGGTCAGCTTTTTATAGGCTGCTTCCTTCTGCATGGCCTCCTCCTTCGTCCCGGATTCCTCTAAATACCGCAGCTCCACCGGTCCCCGGTTTCTGGTATACTTTGCTCCTTTTCCACTGTTATGTGCTTCAATCCGCTTGTCGATATCAGTCGTCCAGCCGGTATAGAGGCTCCCATCCCGGCAGAGCACCATATAAGTGTAATTATGTTTCTCTTTCATGTAATCCTTCCTATGTAGACCGGGCTCCGCCCAGTCTTATCTCTATATAAAGCAATCGACCAAAAAAGTATCTTACTCATATTCCATAAACTGGTAAAAAAGTATCGATTGCGGATTTTTGGCCGTTACATTTTATCTTATGCAGTTTTCTTATGTATGTTCCATTTACCGGCAGCTTCCAATACAGATTCCTCCCCGGTTTTCTTCTTTTACCTGATAGAGTAAATCATCGGCTTTCTGTAAAAAGTTCTTCATCGTTCTGTCCTCATCCGGTATATCATAACAGACCCCCTGGGAAATGGATACATAATGCTGTGCCTCTGAAAAAGCGTGCTCCATATCAAGGTCACGGATACTACGTTTTAATTTTTCTGTAAGAATGACTACGGCTTCTCTGGAATATCCCTCATAAATTAAAATGAATTCATCCCCTCCATACCGTGCACAGAAAATATCATCCTTTTCCGCTAACTTTTGAATTTCCTTTGCTACACGGCAGATACATAAATCACCCTTCTGATGTCCATAGTTATCATTATATTGTTTAAAATAATCGATATCCAGTATTTCCACTGCCACTGGAATTTTCTCTGCTATGGCATGTTCGAATACCTTCTGCGCATGCTGTTCTAACCGATAGCGGTTCGGGATTCCGGTCAGTGCATCGGTCTGGGACTGCTCTAAGAGAATCCTGTTTTCTTTTTCCATCTTCTTTCTGCTGTGGTTCGTCTCTTCCAATGTATAACGCATATCTAAGATGCAGGTCATGATATATTTATTTTCTTTTTCCAGTATCTCGGACAATTCAAAAAACAAACCGCATGCCTGCAGATATTCACGATTCTTTTCCTGCCGCTTATAATAACGGATTTTTAAAGTCAGAATCCGCTTCTGCATATAAATAATCTTAGCTTCCCTTGCCATCTTCTCTAAAAGTTCTACTAATTTCCAGAATTCCTCTTCCTTTCTGGTATCTAACAGCATCTCACAATAAGCATAAAGATCATCAAAAATATCAAGAATCGGCATTCTGGTATCTGATACCTTCTGCACAATTGCTATATTCCGGTCACATTCTTCTTTCTTTCCCATGGCATTACAGAGTCTTGCTTCAAAGCAGGCAAAGGCAATCTGCTCTAACTCTTCCAGATGTCCACTGCACACCTCTTTTGCCCGCAGTGCATATTCCTGTGCCTGCATATACTCTTCCTGATAAAAGCAGCTGTTTCCCAGTCCTATATAGATATTCAGAAGATAACTGTAATATTCCGGTATTTCCTTATTCTTCTGTAATAAATCATATGCCTGCCCTAAATATTTTTCTGCCTGCCGGTATTCCCCAAAATTATTGTAAAGCATACCGATATTAATATTGATAATAATACCAATATCGTATAATTTATATTTTTCACAATACATTCTGGCGTTCAGATAATAATCCATAGCAAAAGGAGCATTTCCACGATTCATGGACGTAATGGCAAGAATATTATAGGCTCTTGCTAATAAACCATGCTGTCTGGAATGCTCCAGGTATGGCAGGGAACAAGAAAGATTGCGAAATAGTTTATCCACATCATTCAGAAGATAATATGTCTCGCCACTGTAATAATAGGCATAGCCTAACAGTTTCTCATCATCCTGCTCTCTGGCATAATCTCTTATATTTTTACATAGCATCAATGTTTTCTCGGCATCTGTTCCCCGATTCTTCCGGACACCCTCTAACCATTCCAATACTTCGCTGCTGTAAGCATTAAAATCCATCTTTTTGCGCACCCTTTTTCGTATTTTTTAATGTCTTTTATTATATAGGTATGCGGCTCTTTTTTCAAGTATGGCTCTTTTACTCAAAGAAGCTTACCGGGTCTACCGGTTCGCCATCTTTCTGCAAGGCAAAATAAAGATTACTTCCTTCCACGGAATAATATTTCGTCGGTTCTGCAATATAACCTACCAGTTTTCCTTTGCCGACAATGTCGCCCACTTCATACGGCACTTCCTTAAGCTGCCCGTAAATAGCACTATAACCATCTCCTAAATCCATAGTCACGGTACATCCTGTAACAGCACTGTTGGAAATATCCGTTATCTTTCCTTCTGCGGCTGCGGATACCCTGTCATTTACTTCTCCGGCAATAATCACTGCCGGATTATATTTGTACTGATCCAGTGTTGCAAAATACACGGTCTGATCCATGCTGTAATTTAAGACTACATTACCCTGTAATGGCCAGTTTAATCCATCCTCTTCCGCAAAATGCAGTGTTTTTGTGGTGGCTGCTGCCGCCTTTGTCTCTGGCTCATTTTCTGCCTCAGCCGCTGCATTTGCCACATTTTCTTCTTCTGTCTGCCCGCTGTCGGACTGTGCCTGTCCATCCGAATCCTTTGAAGCAACTGCGTTATCAGAAGGTTTTATGATACTGTCTGCTTCTGCCAGTTTCTCCGATGCTTCTTCCTCTGTCTTTGGAAGCGTTGCCACAAAATCATCCGAAGCTCCATCTTCTTTCTTATTGCCTTTGTCTTCTCCTACATCCTTATCTGCAACATTTTCCTGCTGCTTTTTTTCTTCCTTCTGGGAATAATTATATACTGCTGTCATTGCTCCTGCTGCCAGTACCATGACAGCCAGGGCAATCATCCATGATCTTCTTCCTTTCATTTTCTCACCATCCATATCTTATTTTTTATAAGTATGAACAGTTTTTTCATATATTATTCTTTTTTATATTTCATTTTTTTGTAATTTCAATTCCAGAATAATAATAACTTAAAATTTCCTGATAAGTTTTTCCCTCTTTTGCCATCTCATTTGCTCCATATATGCTAAGTCCATAACCGTGTCCTAAGCCTTTGGTCACAATACGTACCCTGCCATCGATTTCCCTGATATAAAAGCAGCCGGAATTCAGGGAAAATGTCTTGCGGAATTCCTCCCCGCTGACACTACTGTTCCCAACCTGTATGGTTTTTACATATCCGCTTTCTTCCCGCTCTGTCACCACCAGCGTATTCACCCAGTCCTCCGCTGTAAGTCCTGCTTCCGGAAATGCCTGATTGCAGGTATCCACCAGTTCTCCTGCATCATAGAATTCCACCTTAAGAAAATCCTCTGATGTAATGTCCCATATGGATTCCACACTTTTGAGATAAGGAAGCTCTGTCCCTCTCGTTTTCTCTGCACTGACTGCAAAATAGGGAGCCTCAATTTCCTGTCCCTGATATGTTAAGACTTCCCCCTCGGTATCTATCAGGCAATTTTCTAATTTCTGATAATATCGATTATAATTTTCATTTCCAAACAATTTGGTCTGCTCTGCAACACTCAGTCCTGTCTCCGGTGCTTTTCCCTGCGACAGGGCATATTCATAATTGGTCCGCACAATAACTGCCTGCGCACGAATCGCTTCTTCTTCATAGGTAACCGGGATATCCCGTGCCAGAATAGACACAAGAGCAGCCATCTTCTCTTCTTCATCGGGATGACTGCTCTTATGTTGTATTTCATTGCTGTCTGTATCCAATAATATCTCATCTCCCTGGAACACCAGGGTCATAAGTATCGGTAATCCTGCAATAATCAGGCACAGACACAGTATCATTTTTATTTTTTCTTTCATATCCTGTCCACTCCTGTTCTACATATATATGTAACAGAAATGGATGTATACCAGTAAAATATTACTGTTTCATACGCTGTCCTATCTCATTGGAAAGTTCCGCAAACTGCTCTAAGGACAGTGCCTCTCCGCGAATGTTCTCCGGAACTCCAAGGCTTACAATGCTCTCCTGTATTACTTCCTTTGGTAAATGAATCTCCGGGGAATTGTTCAGACCGTTTGCCAGTGTCTTTCTGCGCTGGTTAAAGGATGCCCGGATAATGCGGAACATCAGCTTCTCATCTTCCACTTCTACCGGCGGCTTCTCATGACGGGTCAACCGGATAACCGCACTGCCTACATTCGGTCTTGGCATAAAACAATTTGGTGGTACATTTGCCACGATTTCCGGCTTCGCATAATACTGTACTGCAAGTGAAAGTGCTCCATATTCCTTGCTTCCCGGTCCCTCCTGCATACGTTCTGCCACTTCCTTCTGCACCATAATCGTAATGCTGTCAATTGGCACATGGCTTTCAAACAGTCCCATAATAATCGGTGTGGTAATATAATAAGGTAGATTCGCCACTACCTTGATTGGCTTTCCCTGGTTCTTCTCTTCTGCCAGCTTACAGATATCAAGCTTTAAAATATCTTCATTAATTACTGTTACATTGGAATAATTCTTCAGTGTGTCCGACAAAATCGGAATCAGATTCTTATCTATCTCCACCGCAACCACTTCTCTTGCCCTCTCGCAAAGATACTGTGTCATAGTTCCGATTCCCGGACCAATCTCCAATACAAAATCATCCTCCGTCACTCCGGATGCATCGATAATCTTATCCAGCACATGAGTATCTATCAAAAAATTCTGTCCGAATTTCTTCTGAAAATTAAACCGGTACTTCTGCAGTACCTCTATTGTATTCTGTGGATTTCCTAATTCCGCCATGCCTGCTCCTTTATTTAACCGCTCTTTCTATCTTTTTCGAATAAATGTTCGTTTTTTTCTTGCCAGCTGCATTTTTCTGTGTTACAATCATTTTAGAACAAATGTTCTGATTTGTCCAGTCCTTTTTATGATAACAGAGGAAAATAGTTCTACGCAACTATTATTGGGGATTTTCATAAAACTTACAATGGAAGATGGATGGCTGGAAGCCTGTCTTGTCTTTTTCTTATGGAAAAGCGGCACTGTTCATCGAAGGACAGATGCCTGATAAGGGCTGCTAGGGGCACTTGGAATTTCATCTAAAAGCAGGCAACGCTGGTACAAGGATGTACCAGCGAGGCACATATGAACAGGGATGTGAATTTGTGCCGGTTGCCGGATAAAACTACATACTACAAAGAAATTCCTAGTGCCCTTTGCAGGCATTATGCGGCATCTGACGTTTGATGAACAAGGCTGCTCTTATCTGATAAATCATTAAAACAGGACAGGCTTCCACCACTACTTCCTTTGCAAGTGCTTCTATATATTTGATAGAAAAAGAAAAGGTGATTGCTTTGAACATAACAGAAAACATGTCTTTAATGGAAAAACTGACCATCCTTTCGGATGCCGCCAAATATGATGTTGCCTGTACCTCCAGCGGTGTAGACCGCAAGGGAAACGGCCGTGGCATGGGTAATTCCGTTGCTCCGGGAATCTGCCATACCTTCTCTGCCGATGGCCGCTGTATTTCCCTGCTTAAGATTCTTTTTACCAATGAATGCATTTTCCGCTGTGCCTACTGCCAGAATAACTGCAACAATGATGTGCCAAGGGCTTCCTTTACACCGGACGAAGTCTGCACCCTTACCATGGAATTTTACCGCAGAAATTATATCGAAGGTCTTTTCTTAAGCTCCGGTATTCTCATCAGCCCGGATTATACCATGGAACTGATTTATCAGACCCTTTATCAGCTTCGTGTCCGCCATCATTTTAACGGATATATTCATGTAAAAGCCATTCCCGGTGCCGACCCGGTTCTTATTGAAAAAGCAGGCTTTCTTGCCGACCGCATGAGCGTTAATCTGGAGCTTCCGACCGCAGACGGACTGAAGGCTCTTGCACCAAATAAGTCCCGCAAAACCATCTTAAAGCCCATGCGTCTGATTCAGAATGGCATTACGGAAAATCAGAATGAGCTGATGGTTTACCGTAAGACCCCGAAATTTGTACCGGCAGGCCAGAGCACCCAGATGATTATCGGTGCCACCCCGGAAAACGATTATCAGATTATGAAGGTTGCAGAAGGCTTGTACCAGAATTTCCAGTTGAAACGAGTCTTCTACTCTGCCTTTGTCAATGTAAATCACAATTCCAATCTGCCAACCCTTCCCGGTGGCCCGCCTCTTCTGCGGGAACACCGCCTGTATCAGGCAGACTGGCTGCTTCGCTTCTATGGTTTTTCTGCCGGAGAACTATTAAGCGAAGAGCGTCCGGATTTTAATATCTTCTTAGACCCGAAATGCGACTGGGCACTCCGCCACTTAGAAGCCTTTCCGGTAGAAATTAACCGGGCAGATTACAACACCTTACTACGTGTTCCGGGCATTGGTGTGAAATCTGCCAACCGCATTGTAAAAGCCCGCCGTCACAGCCGCCTTGATTTTTCCGATTTAAGGAAAATCGGTGTTGTCTTAAAACGGGCTGCCTACTTTATTACCTGCTCCGGTCGTATGATGTATTCCATTCCACAAAATGAAGATTATATCTGCAGCTGTCTGATGCAGGATAAAACTCAGATTCCGAAGGAAATACGGGATTCCAGTTATAAGCAGATTTCCTTCTTCGATGAAGATGCCTTAAGTGATTTTAAACTGACCACCAACGATTTATGCGTCGGATAAACTGCTATAACCATGATTTTTCAGTAAACAGGAAAGGACTTTTTCTTATGCATATATTTCTCTGTGAAGATTCCATCGATGGCATCTTTACCGGCATCTATGATGCCTGGGCCAGCAGATATGGGCACAAAAATATAAAGCTTTGTATCAATGATACGATAACTTACGAACTCTTTTCTGAATATATTACTGTCACACCGGATTCCGAAAAGAGCAAAAAGGTTGGACGCACCATTATTGCCCGTCTTGGCATGGAGGTCTATCAGGATATTCTTCAGGCGGTTCTTGCCCATGATGATAAGAAAAAGAATGAGCATCCGGACAAAGCCGACTGCATTTACCGTACACTCTTATATGGATTTTCTTTAGCGGATGGTCATCGGATTTTACAGGCTCTTGGCAATCCTTATATTGCAAGAGTCTTTGAACTGAGCCGTTCCACCGGAAATGAAGCCCACCATCTGCTTGGTTTTTTACGTTTTCAGGAACTGGAAAACGGAGTCCTGTTTTCTGCCATCCACCCTAAGAATCAGGTGATTTCCGTTCTGGCAGAACACTTTGCTGACCGCCTTCCGCAGGAACATTTTATGATTTATGACGCAACACACCAGATTGCCGCCATTCACAAAGCCGGCAGTGGATACTTCCTTACGGATGCATCCAATTTAAATCCGGACGTTATCACACGGCTTTCCCCTGCCGAGAAGGAATACCAGAAGCTCTGGTGCGGTTTCTTTGACAGCATTGCCATTGAAGCAAGAAAGAATCCGAAGCTGCAAAGTCAGAATATTCCAAAACGATTCTGGAAAGACACGGTGGAACTGGCATCCGATAAATAAATGTTTCTATTGTTTTCTGGCAGACTTTACCTGGCAGTCTCTACCCGGCAGACATTACCCGGCAGCAGAGTACATGCAGATGAAACCATAAACTGGATAATGTCTACTTTGCGCCATATCCTGGAAAAGATTTGTGTCCTGCCGGTATGACAGAAGAAGAACGTACCGATTATGCACTGTTTGAGCTGAATAAATTATTGAAATATATTGTCTATCCGGAAGATGTTGCCTGCATTTATATGAGCCGGTTATGGGCGAAGGCGGCTATGTCGTTCCTTCCAGGAAATTCGTACAGAGTGTCCGTGAAATTTGTGATAAACATGGTATTCTCCTGATTTTCGACGAAATCCAGTGTGGCTACAGACGTACCGGAAAAATGTGGGCAAGCCAGAACTTCGACGTTGTGCCTGATATTATGACAGTTGGTAAAGCCATTGCCGGCGGTCTTCCAATGAGTGCCGTGATTTCCACCCCGGAAATTATGGATAAATGGCCGGTTGGTACCCATGGAACCACTTTTGGTGGAAATCCTTGCGCTGCCGCTGCAGGATGCGCTGTCTTAAAGGAATTTGAAGATGGCACCTTAATTGAAAATGTCAATAAAATGGGAGCTTATTTAAAAGAGAAATTATTTGCTTTAAAAGAAAAATATCCTTGCATCTCCGATGTCCGTGGTATCGGTCTTATGGTTGCCATTGAATTTTCCCATGAGGATGGCTCCCCGGCACCAGACATCTGGGCAAAAGTAAAGAAGGGCTGCTTAGAACGCCATATGCTTACCTTAAACTGTGGCGTAAATGGAAATGGTATGCGGTTTGCCACTCCATTAAATGTCAAAAAAGAAGAAATCGATGAGGGACTTTCCATTTTAGAGGCTTCCATTCAGGCATTATAATTACGGGAAACACGCCTGGCGAGCTACTCACATAAATAAAAGCCTTGCATTTTATTTTGACAACGTTTAGGATGAGAATATCAGTAAATTGACAGAACAGAGGAAATGCTATGGGAACATTATTATACCAGTCCATTGCGGACGATATCGAACAATTAATTTTACATAAAGAATATAAGGATGGTGACTGTCTGCCTTCCGAGCGTGTTCTTGCAACACAATATGGAGTCAGCCGTAATGTCATCCGGGAAGCCATCAAGATTCTTACCGAGAAAAAACTGGTTACGAATGTAATCGTAAAAGGCAATTATGTTACGCTTCCAAAAGTAACAATTTCACTTGCCCCCAGAAAGTCATCCCCGGTACAATAGCATCAATATGAAAATAAGGATTGATCGGGAAAAT
>ENA-ORCM01003073-ORCM01003073.1-human-gut-metagenome-genome-assembly--contig:-NODE-3073-length-11268-cov-3.204450_pt1 | contig 11268 bp, 10 predicted proteins | sample MGYA00242906_ERZ507928 | MGnify/ENA primary metagenome ERZ507928 (study PRJEB26167, sample SAMN06115497) | human gut metagenome | host: Homo sapiens | place: China:Shanxi | collected 2015-05-07...
AAACTACATTACGCCGGTTATACCAAGGTATTTGTGAATAACGAGGAGATCATCCCGGAACGTTGGCGTGCGGCATGAGCATTCTGGAAAGCAAGGAGCAGAAGTACGGTGCCCCCATGATGCGCGAACTGGAGCGTATCTGCCTGCTGCGCAATGTTGACTCCAAGTGGATGGAGCACATTGACAACATGGATCAGCTGAAGCAGGGCATGAGCCTGCGCGGTTACGGCCAACGCGACCCCATTGTGGAATACCGCATTGAAGGCTTTGCCATGTTTGACGAGATGATCGCCACCATCCGCGAGGATGCCGTACACATGCTGCTGACCATTGAAGTGCGCCAGCAGAACCAGGAGCCGAAACGCGAACAGGTTGCCAAGCCCACCGGCGAAGGCGCACCGGCTCAGGCTGGTGCCAAGGGTGCCACCCCTGTGCGCGTGACCAAGATTGGCCGCAACGATCCCTGCCCCTGCGGCAGCGGCCTGAAATGGAAAAAATGCACCTGCAAAGAGTATCACCCTGACTTGTAATTGAACCTTTTCCACCGTGCGGCGCGGGACTGACCCCTGCGCCGCACATTTTGATTTTATGATTGCTGCCTGCCCGGCTACGGGCAGGCATAACGAGGTATTGTTATGAAAGCCAGAATCCAGCAGGAACCGCGCTGTGTGCTGCTGTGGCAGGTTACCCCCGGCAGTGCCGAGCACGCCGCGGTAGAACACGCTGCACGCCTGAGCCACCTGAAAGTCCGCCTTTTGACCGCTGCCGACCTGGGCACCACCATGGAAGCCCTTTGCACCGGGCGGCACACTGGCGGTGAAGCCGCCCCCGCCCCGGATGTACCGGAGCGCCCGGCCATGATTGTGAGCGGGCTGCGGCATGACAATGGCGATCTGGGCCAGTTTGTGGATGAAGTGCGCCGCGGCGGGGCGGTGATCCCGCTGCGCGCCATGGTAACCCCCACCAGCCGCGGCTGGACCCTTGCTACCCTGCTGGCCGAACTGAACCGCGAGTATGAACACGTGGGAGGCCAGGCATGAAGCGCCGCCTGACCTGTGCGGTGCTGGCGCTCTGCCTGCTGCTGAGCGGCTGTGCGGCAACTGGAACCACCAGCCCCCAGCGCTACAGCGTAACTTGGTGGGATGTGTTTGACACCGTTACTGTCATCAGCGGCTATGCCGACAGTGAAGCCGACTGGAACACCCAGATGACCGCCCTGCATGCAGACCTGCTGCGGTATAACCAGCTGTATGATATTTACAACCACTATGACGGCATGACCAACCTGGCGGATGTAAACGCCGGAGCCGCCGCTGCCCCCGTTGCCGTTGGGGATGAGATTATGAACCTGCTGACCTTCGCGCAGGAGATGTACCAGGCAACGGACGGTGCCTGCAATGCCGCTGCCGGGGCGGTGCTGCGCTACTGGCACGATGCCCGCACCGCTGCGGGCGATGGAGCCGAGGTAAGCGCCGATATCCTGCCCAAAACCGCCGACCTGCAGGCTGCGGCTGCCCACTGCAATATGGATGATTTGATTTTGAACCAGAATACCGGGACGGTGTATTTTGCAGACCCGGAATTGCAGCTGGACGTTGGCAGCATTGGCAAAGGCTATGCGGTGGAGCAATGCGCCCAGGCAGCCGAAGCTCGCGGCCTGACCAGCGCCCTGTTGAACGTGGGTGGCAATGTGCGCGCCATTGGCACCAAGCCCAACAGCGGGCCCTGGGTTGCCGGGGTCGATAACCCCTGGCCGGATCAGGACGGACAATACGCCACCGCACGCTATGTGGATACCGTGGAGCTGCAGCCGGGGCAAAGCCTTGTGATCAGCGGGGACTACCAGCGTTACTTTACCGTGGACGGTGTACGCTACCACCACCTGATCGACCTGACCACCCTGCAGCCTGCCCGCTACATGAACAGCGTTGCCATTGTAAGCAGTGACAGCGGCCTGGGGGATGCGCTTTCCACCGGTGTGTTCTGCATGCCGGTAGAAAAAGGGCAGGCTTTGATCGAGCAGCTGAACGATGTGGAAGCCCTGTGGATGCTGAGCGATGAAACCATGCTGCAAAGCAGCGGGTGGGGAAAGTGAACGGCATTATTCCCCTGTAGAAACCTTTGTTTTTTATACAAACAGGCAAGCGTTTCGTCCCCCCGTGCCCTGACCTCATTGTTCCGTGGAGAACTTTCGTTTAATTTTAAAAGAACAAACAGAAAAATCCGTATCCTCCTGCCCTGCTTGGCATTCGGGATACGGATTTTTGTTATATTGCTGATTTCATGCACTGGGCATGTTATTTCTGTGCAAAAAAGTCTTTGACCACCTGCACCACGGCTGCGCGGTCGGCTTCGGTCAGACCATAGTACAGCGGCAGGCGGGTCAGGCGGTTGCTTTCCTTTGTGGTGTATTCATCCACACCGGCAAAGCGGCCGTATTGGATGCCCGCCGGGGCGCTGTGCAGCGGCACATAATGGAAAGCCGATGCCACACCGTGGGCTTTCAAATAAGCAATGAACGCGGTGCGCTGTTCCAGGTCCCGCAGCTTGACATAGAACAAATGCCCGTTATGCACACAGCCTTCCGGCACGTGGGGCAGCTCCAATAGGCCTGCTTTAGCCAGCGGTGCCAGCTCCTGTGCGTAATAATCCCAGCTGTGGGTACGGTCTGTATTGATGGTATCGGCCTGTTCCAGCTGTGCCCACAGGTAAGCGGCATTCAGATCACTGGGCAGGTAGCTGGAGCCATAAGAAACCCAGGTATATTTATCTACCTGGCCGCGCAGAAAACTGGCGCGGTTGGTACCCTTTTCCCGCAGGATTTCGGCCTTGGTCACGGTTTCGGGGTCATTGATGACCAGCGCGCCCCCCTCCCCCATTGAGAAGTTCTTCGTCTCATGGAAAGAGTAGCAGCCAAAATCACCGATGGTGCCCAGTGCCCTGCCCTTATAGCTGGCCATCACTCCCTGGGCGGCATCTTCCACCACCTTCAGGTTATGGCGGCGCGCAATCTGCATGATGGTATCCATATCGCAGGCCACACCGGCATAGTGCATCACGCAGATGACTTTGGTTTTTTCGGTAATGGCGGGTTCAATTTTTGTTTCGTCAATGTTCATGGTGTCCGGGCGGATATCCACAAACACCAGCTTGGCCCCAGCTAAAACAAAGGCCGTTGCCGTAGAAGAAAATGTGTAACTGGGCAGGATCACCTCATCACCGGGCTGGATGCCGCACAGCAGGGCAGCCATTTCCAGCGCGGTGGTGCCGCTGGTGGTCAGCAGCACCTTTCCCGCATGGAACCGCTGTTCCATCCATTCATCACAGCGGCGGGTAAAAGGGCCATCGCCACAGATCTTATTGTTGGCCATGGCCTGGCGCATATAGTCCAGCTCTGTACCAACCTGCGGGGGAATATTAAAAGGAATCATTGTTTTACTGTCAACTCGCAATCTATTATAACCACTCGGTCTTACTGGGCGCGGGTAGTATCATTTTCCGGCGTTTCGGGTTCAAAATTCAGCCGTTTTTCTTCCACCACCAGGGGGCGGTCCATAATACGGGCGTTCATTGCCATGATGTACTCGCCCAAAAATCCCAGAAAGGTCAGCTGCACACCACCCACAAAGAATACAGCAATGATCATTGGGGCATAACCCGCAGCAAAGGTATTCCAGTGGATCAGCTTTGCCACCAGGAACACAAGCCCCAGGATAAAGCTGACCGCCGCGCAGAAAAAGCCGAAGAACTCCGCCATCCGCATCCCAATCTTGGTGTAGCTGGTAAAGCTGAGCATGGCGGCATCAAACAGGCTGTACCAGTTGTTGTGGGTCTTGCCTGCCCGGCGCTTGGGCTGGGTGTATTCAATCTCCTTGCGCTCGGGGCCAAGCTCCGCCACAATCCCGCGCAAAAACGGGGTGGGGTCGTGCAAATCACGCAGGGTCTGGATAAAGCTTTTATCGTACAGGCCAAACCCGGTAAACTGCTCGATCATTTCCACATTGCTCATCTTTTTGATGGTTTTGTAGTAACAGTCCCGCAAAAAATACATGACAGGGTTTTCCTGGCTGGTGGTCTTTTTGCCGATTACAATTTTGTAGCCTTTTTCCCATTCAGCCACAAACTTTGGAATCATCTCCACCGGGTCCTGGAAGTCCGCGCAGATGGTAATGGTGCAGTCCCCTGTGGTATGGATCATACCGTAATAGGGGCTGTTGAACTGACCAAAGTTCTTGCTGTTAAAAATGGCTTTGACCTTGGGGTCCTGCGCGCAGATGTCCGTAATGATCCGGCGGGTACGATCCTGGCTTTTATTATCAATAAAAAGGATCTCATAGTCATAATCCGGGCAGTCCTTCCGAATCTCATCTCGCACCGCCTCATAGATGGGGCGGGCGTTCTCCTCCTCGTTATAGGTAGGGATCATAACAGAGATGACTTTTTTCTTCTCGCTCATGCAGGTTTCATTCCTTTAAGTTTAGTCTTTGGCCCACTGCCGCAATAGCCGGGCAGACCCTTATCACTATACACTATTTTGCAAAATAGGTAAAGAACAATTTATTTTCACAGTTTTGCGTTTCAAAGTTCAGGCTTACAGGGCGGTCCGCCAGGGTGTAGGGCTCCTCGTTTTCCAGGCAGAAAGTCCCCTCTTTGGCAATGTGGCAGATGCCGCGGTAAATTTCCATGGCCGGGGTGCAGGCACCGATCAGCAGCGTTGCCGCCAGCAGAATGGTCACGGCATGCTGTGCAAGCGTACCGTCCCGCCATTTGGTGCCCACCAAGGCGATAAAGTACCGGGCACAGAGGGTCATCAGGATAAAGATAGCCGGGATGGACACCCGCATGCAGAAATCGCACCCCTGTCCCACCTTAAAGAACGGAATGATGAAGAGCGACACGGCGCAGGTATAAAACAGCCAGCTGCGGCGGTTCTGCCGCCAGAGCAGCAGCAGATAGATGCCGGCATCCAGCAGGTAAAATACCAGCATGCCTTTTTGCAGGCTGGTCAGAACGTTTTGGCCAAAAGTCTGCTGCGCTGCCTGGTTCCCGGCGACAGTTTCGCCCAGAACGCTGTAGCCAAAGGCGTTATTGGCCAAAAAATAACTGGCCGTAATGCTGAGCACCACAACCAGCACCAGCACATTGGCCGGGGAGAACGCCGATTGCAGCACGCCTTTTTGACGCTGTGCCAGCAGAACAATGCCGCGCACCACCATAAAAATAACCAGCCCCACAAATGGGAAGGGGCCGCACATCAGGCAGGCCGTGCCCAGCAGCAGGTAGTTGCGGCAGTCTTTCTCCTGCAAAAAGCAGACGGTTGCCAGCCATGCCCCCACTGTCTGGTTGAACACCCAGAACAGGCAGGTCGTCAGGGAGCTGAACTGGAAATCATTCGTCCACCATTCCAGGTGCATAGCGTCATAGGCCAGCAGGTCCGGCAGTCGGCTGCTGTACAGTGCGCCCAGAATATCCATGCCGCTGAAGAAAATCAAAAACAGCAGGCCGATCCCCTGCTTTTTGCCGGTATCGGCACGCAGGTAGACCAACAAATTCAGCGCCGCCAGATAGGTGCCCAGCGCCGTCCACCCCCAAAGGGCCATACGGGCGAACATCCAGGCGGCATCCAGCCCAAACAGGGCGTATACCGGTTTGGTCAGCGCCGCCGGGACCAGCCAGTGCCCGATATAATACACCAGCGCCGTATCCTTTTGCGGGTAATACACCGGCCAGCTGTTTGTGATCAGATCCCGGTAAATGGCGTTGCGGTAACCCCAGTCCGAGTTCTGGTAAAAAAAGCCCGTCTGACCGCCCAGGTAGCCCCACAACAGCATCAGGGCAAACAGCAGCACCAGCTTTGGCACCGAAAGCGTAATGCCCTGCTCTTCTTGCCCCACTTGCTTAACCTGCGGCGTTTTGCACACGGCATACCACCAGGCAAAGGCCAGCACGGCCAGGCCCGCAACGGCAAACGGCGCGCGGAGATACCCCGCAAAAAACACCGCCAGCGGCGCGGTGAGATAGGATAAGGCAAACGGCTTTAACTTTTGGTAGGTCAACTGCATAAATACTGTCTGGCTCCTGTTCGTCCATGCGGGTCCTGCCCGCACGGACGGGGTTATTCCTTATTGGCTTAATTGGTTTGCTTTTGCGTTTTTGCCCACGCAATGGTGGCGCGGATGCCATCGGCAAAGGCGGTGCGCGGCGCAAAGCCGGTATCCGCCGCAAGCTGGGTGATATCCGCCTGCAAAAACATGACCTGCTGCGGCCCGTAAGGGATTTTGCCCAGGCCAAGCGGCAGGGCCAGGTCGATGGCATCACGCAGGGTCTCAATATATTCCCGCAGGGGGCGGGTGGTGCCGCTTCCCACCGGGTACACGGCACCGCTGCGGCCATGGCAGGCCATGCGGTACAGTGCATCCGCAGCATCGGCGGAGTAAAGATAATCCCACTTCTGCTCCCCTGCCGTCAGGGCCGGGCACTGCCCGGCCAGCAGTTTTTGGATGGTGGCGGAGATCATCGTGTTGGGGCCGTCATGCGGGCCGTAAACCGAAAGGATACGCGCCCACACATGGTCCATGCCCAGGGCGGCGGCCTCGGTACGGCTCATCTGGCCTGCACACAGCTTGGCCATGCCGTACCCGTTTTCGGGGTTTGTGGGGGTATCGGCCCGCAGAACACCGTCCACACGGCCATACTCTGCCTGGCTGCCGGTACCAACAAACACACGGCAACCCATTGCCGCCGCGGTGCGCACGGCATCAATGGTATAGCGGATATTCTCAATCTGAGCCGGCATATCATTGCGGCCCGCGCCAATGGTGTGCGCCCACGCCAGGTGGAAAAAGGCATCCGCCTGCACGGGCAGCCCGGCTGCGGCCATGCACTGCGGCAAATCCGCCAGGTTGGCGGCATCGCAGGCAACTACATACAGGTTTGCATCCTTGGGCAGCGCTACGGCCCGCGGGCTGCCGGGGCGGCAGACCGCCACCACGGTACACCCGGCCTGCAGCAGCCGGCTGCACAATGCTGTGCCCACGGCCCCGGTGGGGCCGGTTACGATTACGGTTTTAATGTTACGTTCTATCATCATTCACTGCTCCGGCACCAGGGGGATAAACATCTGCTTTTCCAGCTCTTCCCGCGGCAGGAACGGTGCCAGGTCCTCCAGCGGCGGGCTGACCAGTGTGCCGTCCGGCAGGCGCTTGGTGGCGCTCTTCGGCTCCCAGACCTGCTGGGTATCGGTAAAGATCTCGCAGAAAGTCGGGCCTTCTGCGGCAAGGGCGGCATCCACCACCTGTTTCATCTCAGCGTTGGAATGTGCGCAGGAATACGGGTAGCCGAACGCTTCGGCAATTTTGCGGAACTCCGGGAAGGACAGATCCCCGCTCTCCGGCCCAATGCCGATCTTGCAATGGTCTTTGAACAGGTTGTTCTGGGTCAGGCGGATGGAGTGGTAGCCGTTATTGTTGATGAGGAAAATCTTGATCGGCAGCTTATTTGTCAGGATGGTCTGCAATTCCTGCAGGTTCATCATGATAGAGCCATCGCCTTCCAGGCAGATGGTGGTACGGCGGCCGCCTGCAATGCAAGTACCAATGGCGGCGGGCAGGCCGTAACCCATGCTGGCAATGGCGCTGTTGTTGGCCATGCGGCTGCCTTTTTGGATGACATACGCCTGATTGCCTACCACGCAGCAGGCGCCGTTGGAAACTGCGGTCAGGCTGTTTTCCGGCAGACGGGAACTGAGGTAGCGCACAAAGGCGTACACATTGGCGGTGGTGCCGTTTTCTTCCCACTGGCGCGGCAGCACGGCGGGGTAATCTTTTTTCCATCGCTGGCAGGTTGCCAGCCAGTCCGCTGCCTGGCTGACAGGGGTCAGCGGCGCTGCGGCGGCATCCAGCTTTTGCAGAAAGTCCTTGGCATCCGCCCACACGGGGTGCTCCACATGCAGGGTGTGCTTTTTCATCTCGGCGCGGTCAATATCCACCATGATGACTTCCGCCGCGCGGGCCCAGGTTTTCCAGCTATAGCCCACCTGGCGGATGGAAATGCGGGTGCCCACAGCCAGAATCAGGTCTGCGTTCTGGATGGCCCAGTTGCCAGGGCGGTCGCCCATATTGCCGGCACGACCGCAGTAAAGCGGGTTTTCGTCCTCGATCAGGTCCACGGCGTTCCAGTAGGTCACAATGGGGATGTTCAGCTTTTCCGCCACGGTGCGGAACGCTGCGTACCCGCCGGAAAGTCGGATACCGTACCCGGCGTGAAACACCGGGCGCTTGGCGTGGCGGATTTTTTCCAGCACCATCTGCACGGTGGCATCGTCCACCGGGGGCGGCAGCCGGGCATCGTCCTGCGCCGGGTCATAGCCGGGCAGGCTGTCGGTTTCAATGTAGCCGCCCTGATAGTTGACCGGGATATCGATCCACACCGGGCCGGGGCGACCGGTGGTTGCCAGGTGCCATGCCTTTTCCAGCACATAGCGGATCTGGTTCGGGTCTTCCAGCATGGTGGCGTATTTGGTCATGGGGGCAACAGATTTGGTGATATCGTATTCCTGGTCGCCCACCGCGCGCAGGGGCAGGCCATCGGTAAACTGCGCGGCATAGCGGGCCGTGGTATCGTACCGAACCTGGCCGGAGATCACGAACATAGGGATGGAATCCAGCCAGCCGCCCACCACACCGGTCAGGGCGTTGGTGCCGCCGGGGCCGGTGGTAACGCACAGGGCGGCAATTTTGTTATCAATACGGGCGTATGCTTCCGCCGCAATGGCACTTGCCTGCTCGTGATGGTTATAGGTAACGTGCAGCGCCGGGTGGTGGCCCAGTGCATCATTCAGATGCATGGCGCCGCCGCCCACCACGCTGAACACATCCGTAACGCCGTGCGCCGCAAGAAAATCGGCCACATAATCGGCCAGACGCTGTTTCATTTTAATTTTACCCCTTTCCGTCCCACGCCTTACTGTTTATCTCTGCTTATTTTGCTTGTAACAAGAGAAACGCATTCTTTCATCAGCGGGTTTTTAAGCAACAGCAAACCGCCCCCGTACAAAAGTACGCAAATCACAATTTGAACAACCATGCCAGCAAACGCGGAAACGGCCAGACTTTGCACGACTTTTCCTGCGATTGGCACTGCCAGCGCTGCCACCAGGAGGTACTGCCACAAATAGCGATACACCACACGGCAGGAAATCACATTGCGGCATTGGAACGTGCACATAAGGAAAACCACAAATTCCGAAATTACCGTTGTTGCCGCAGCGCCCACTGCCCCCCATCTGCTGATGAAGAACAGATTTAACACAAAGTTGACCACCGCCCCCGCTGCGGTAGAATAAAACACTTCTTTTTCGCGGTTATACGGAACCAGAATCTGCCAGGCAAAAACGCGGTTCAATGCCGAGAAGATAACGCTGAACGCAAGAACACTCACGATCCTGTAAGCCTGGGTAAAACCGCTGCCGCCAAACCATGTTACAAGCGGTTCACTGATGCTGATCAGCCCAAGACCGCTGGGGATTGCAAGCAGCAGAATAAAGTTCAGTGTTTTATAAATCAACGCATCAAATTTATCTTTCTGCCCTTGGCCAAGGTAATAGGTAACGCGCGGGAGAATGACTGTTGAAATGCAGGCAAACAGCATGGAGATCGCACGCACAATGCGCACCGCCACGGTATAAAGCCCAACTTCCTGTGTGTTGATCATATAGCCTAGCATTACGGTATCCAGGTTGAGGTAAATCGTTGATGCAAGGTTGGTGCTGAAAATAATCAGGATTGGTTTGATGTGCTGTTTCAGGTGCAGCGACTTGAGTGGTTGGAACTGGACATGCCTGCAAAGATAAAAAAAGTTTATAATACCAGAACCTGCCGTTGCAAAGACATTAACCGCTGCGTAAAATATAATATCCTGTTCCGTTTTTACAAAGCAAAACAGCATAATCAATGCCAGAACCTGAAAAATCACTGCGCGGACGGTAATATACAGGTAATTTTCTGTGGCGGTAAAGTACCACTCTGCCCCCAGGGCATTGCACAGGATAATACTGCTTTGCACCCAAAGCAGCGCCGCATAAGTGTTGAAGGATGGCAGCTGAATAAATACTGCCAGCGCTGCATAGGCAATCAATGCCGTGACCACGTTGATGAGCATCAGCTCGCTGATCAGCTGATTCGCCTGTTGTGCATCCTGCCGCTTTTTAGCAAGCTCTCTTGTGCCGTAAGCAACAATTCCAAGCGCAGCAAACAATGCAAAATAACTGACGATTGATTCAGCATAGGTAACGTCCCCCAGCCCGCCTTTGCCCAGTACCCGTGTGGCATACGGTAGCGAAATCAATGGGAAAAGAATCGTTGTCAGCGTTTTGATTGCATTCAGAACCAGATTTTTTTTTGTAGAAAGCTTTTTGGCCGTTGTCATGTAACTTAAGTCCTGTTCTTTCCTATTTCTTTCCCCCCTGGTAGTCTTTCAGGGCATCAATCAGGATTTTCATGGATTTCACTTCATTCTGAAGGGTAAAAACGCGCTTTTTAAACTCCGTTTTTGCCACCGCGTTGGTTGCTGCATCTTCCAGGTGGATAATCTTCAGTTCCGGATCATAATAGGTGTGCAGTCCGTTCTTTTTCAAACGGATAAACAGCAGCTGTTCCTCCCGGTAAAGGAAGGTCCTATCGTCCAGGCCGTCAAAACGTTCTACATAATCTGGCGAGAATATCCAAAAGCACCCACGCAGCATAATATCTTAGGTGCCTGCTCTTTAGGCTTTCGGAGCTTACCAACGCAGTTTTTGACTGCATCCACAGCATCAAAAAAGCCAGGGATAAATCGGCACAGCACCAGCTGGCACTGGATCAGCCAGCGGTGCACAATATATACCGCCCGGGGGGCGATTGGTTCCATCAGCGATATTACTTTTTGATCTTTTGATAAGATTTGCGGCCCCAGCACGGCAAAATGGTGTTGCTGATAATCTGCACAGATCCTGGACAAAAAGTCATCCTGCATTAAAAGGGTATCGTTGTTGATCAGGCAGATGAAATCACTGTTGAGTGTTTTTTTTGCAAATTCAAATCCGACATTATTACCCCGTGCAAAGCCCAAGTTTTCCGGGTTCAGGATCACGTAAATGTTTTCTGCCCCCTGGTATAGTTGCTGCAATTCGCGCCCGGTTCCATTTGCGGATGCGTTATCCACAATCACGATAGAAACCTTCATCGGCTCCGCTTTTGTTTTTTCCAGGATAGACGCAACGCAGTCTATGGT
>ENA-ORCM01003075-ORCM01003075.1-human-gut-metagenome-genome-assembly--contig:-NODE-3075-length-11259-cov-4.977017_pt1 | contig 11259 bp, 8 predicted proteins | sample MGYA00242906_ERZ507928 | MGnify/ENA primary metagenome ERZ507928 (study PRJEB26167, sample SAMN06115497) | human gut metagenome | host: Homo sapiens | place: China:Shanxi | collected 2015-05-07...
GTTCAAAAATCGCACCGCTGTAACCAAAGAAGAACGCCTCCGGCAGCGCAAAAATTGCGCCGCAATAGTCAAAGATAGGGCATCCCCTTCAAATGATAACTTTTTGATAACAGTTCGGTTTTCCAGTAGCTTTGTTCCCTTGGTTACGGTATTGTTCGTTGCGAAAGGGGCTGATACCATGCCAAAACGACGAGCAAACGGCGAAGGGAATATCCGAAAGCGCAAGGACGGACGCTGGGAGGGAAGATACACTGTCGGTCACGATCCGGAAACCGGAAAGGCCATCATCAAAAATGTCCTCGGCAAGACGCAAGCGGAAGTAAAAGAAAAACTGAAAAAAGCCATCGAGGAAAATGTCGGCATCGACTACGGACGGGCCAAGACCTACACGGTGGGGAGTTGGCTGGAGGTCTGGATGGAAAACTACGCAAAAATCAAGCTGCGCCCATCGACCTTCAAAACCTCGCAAGGCTTTCTGAAAAACCACATCAAGCCGCAAATTGGCGGCATCCCGCTGGCAGATTGCACTTCTCTGGACTTACAGCGGTTCTACAAGCACCTGCTGGACGGTGGTCGGGTTGACCGCATCGAAGCCAAGAAAAAGCCGAAAGGTTTGGCACCGAAAACCGTGCGAAACATCCATCAGATGATCGGCTCGGCGTACAATCTCGCCCTGGAGCAGCGCCTTGTCACGAAAAATCCAACGCAGGGCTGCGCCCTGCCGAAAGTCGAACACAAGGAGATGAAAACGCTGACCGCCGACCAGCTCAGCGCCTTCTTCCGGGAGGCCAGGGACAGCGGCGTGTACGAGCTCTACTACCTCGACCTCGCCACGGGATTGCGGCGTGGGGAACTGCTGGGGCTAAAGTGGACGGATGTGGACTTCCAGCACGGAGCACTGAAAATTCAGAGAGCCATCTCTCGGCAGAATGGCAAAGTGGTCGAGGCACCGTTGAAAACGAAAAACGCCTACCGCACCCTGCCGCTGTCGGCAGACGCGATAAGCGTTCTGAAAATGCAAAAGTGCAAGGTGGGTAACAGCGAGTGGGTGTTCCCGTCACCCACCGGAGGCCCCATGTCACCGGACAGCGTGCTGCACATGCTCCAGCGGGTGCTGAAACGAGCGGGGCTACCGAGAATACGCTTTCATGATCTCCGCCACACCTTCGCAACCATGGCGCTCCAGAACGGCGTGGACGTGAAAACGGTGTCCTCGATGCTGGGCCACTACTCCGCGGGTTTCACGCTGGACACTTACGCCCACGTCACCACCGACGCCCAACTCAAAGCGGCGCAAACGATGGGCAATATCCTATCCCGTGCGGTATAGTGCTTTCCGCTACCCCGCCCCGTTGGGGTCAGCGTTTGGGTCAGAAAAAAGCAACACCATAAAAACGGAACTTATGAAAAGCAAAAGTCCTCGAAATCAGATGATTTCGAGGACTTTTGGTACGCCGTGAGGGATTCGAACCCCCGGCCTTCTGGTCCGTAGTCTAATAAGCGCGATTACGCTTGTTCACGTATGTTCACGCTGCATCCCTCTGAATCCCTTGTGTTACAAGGCTTTCAGGCATAGTGGAAGCGTCGGCGATTGAAAAATCAGAGTTTGAAAAAATCTGGTTCTGAAGAAAATTGTTAGAAGAGTGTTAGAAGAGCGGTTTGCTATTGTGGAATAGAAAGCTGGGGAAGTATGACCTTGGGAGAATATTTTTAACCAGCATTTTGAGTCATTAAAGTGTCAACTTCTTTTAAGTATTAGGAGAAAAAATTATGAGGGAAAGCACAGTAATATCTATTACAAATTCAAAAGGTGGTGTTGGGAAAACTACCACCGCATTAAATCTTGGTGCTGCACTTGCGGCAGCGAAGAAAAGAGTCTTGCTGATCGACAACGACCCGCAGGGCAACCTCACTGCTGCATTGGGCTATACGCCCGGGGAGCAGAAAAACACCTTGGCAAAACTCGTGCTCGTTCAAATTGACTCGCCAGAAGATTTAGACCTGCACCTTCCGCGCACCGTGATACATACCGAAACCGGTATTGACTTGATTCCCGCCAATAAACGTCTTGCGGACGCTGCGGCCCGCTTACAGGTCATGCAGCTTTCGCAATATAATGCCGCCGGTTTCTCCGATGCCCTTTGCGAGAAGATAATGGACAAGCTGCTGACTTCTCTCCGCGAACAATATGATTACATTATTATTGACTGCGGGCTGAAACATGAGCTTTTGACCATCAACGCACTCGCCGCTGCCGATTATTGCATTATTCCAGTGCAGGCACATTTCCTTGCAAGTGAAGGAATTCCGGATGTATTGGAAATGGTGAAAAATGTTCAGAACCGATTCAATCCTGATTTGAAGATTGCAGGCATTCTCTTGACTATGTATCAATCGCGCCCGCAGCTCTGTCAGAGCGTTCGAAACAGTGTAAATGATATCTACGGCGAGAGTCTACATGTTTTTGAGCGCCCAATCGAGCAGACAATCAAGGTCGCCGAGTGCCCTGCTGCAGGAATGAGCATTCTTGATTATGCACCCAAGAATCCTGCCGCTGAGTCATACCGCAGTCTTGCCCGGGAGGTGCTTCATCTTGCCTAAACGCGACATGAATGACCTGCTAAAAAAGCGTATGAGTGCCACACAGCAGGCTGCTGAAATTGTGGTGGGCGACGAGGCATATGAAACGCTGTTTAGAGGTGCACCAGCACCGGAGACCTCGAGATTCTGCGAGCTGCCGATGGACAAGCTTCGCCCGTTTTTTACTGCCGACATCGGGTTCCATCCCTATCCGCCAGAAAAGCTCAAAGCGTTTTCACAGCAACTTGCCGAGCAGGGGATCTACGAGCGTGTTATCGTCCGCCCTATCCCGGGCAGCAACGATTATGAGATCCTTGCCGGTCATAACCGCACGAGGGCTTGGCAGATGACCGGGCATGACATGATCCCCGCCGAGGTGGTGAGTGCCGACGACGCAAGGGCTGTCTCTATTGCTGTTGCCACCAACCTCCTGCGGCGTCAAGACCTTACCATCATTGAGCGCGGCAAGGCATATCGTGCGCTGCTGCGCGAAAATAATCGGCACGGTCAGTGGGATGCAAATCAAGCAGAAACAACTTTTGGCGATTCTCGCCAAAAGTTGCAAGAGGGCGATGCGGACAGTACCTTTGGCGATTCTCGCCAAAGGTACAATGCCCGCAAACTCGTGGCGGATTTCTTTGGCGTGACCGAGTACGAGATCCGCAAAGCAATCAAGTTGGCAGGCCTGATTGAACCGCTTGCGGAGATTTTGGAAGACACTCCACGCAAGCTGCCGATTGCTTGCGCTGAGTTGATTGCTGACTATGACGCGACCACCCAGCAGGCATTTGTGGAGATGTGCGCTATCGAGGGTTACACGCTCAATAAGGTAACAGTGCAAAAAATCACCCGCGCCTGTCCGCCACCTTCTGCGGGAAAACAGAAGATTTACGCTGTATGGCGGCAGGCTCGCGCTGAGGAAGCCCAGCGCCGTACTGCACCTCCAAAGAAGATCAGCTTTGACCGCAGGAAGTTCGCTCCGTACCTTGAAAAGCTGGGCAGCGACAAGGAACTTGAAGAGTTGTTTTTGGCGTTCTTGCGGCAGCGGGTCGGCTGATGTATAATGAAAAAGAATAAAAGAAAGGATACCGAACGCTATGAGCGAACAGGAAAAAATCCAGCTTTTTGAAGATCAAAAGATTCGCACAGCTTGGGATGAAGATAAGGAAGAATGGTATTTCTCTGTTGTCGATGTAATTCGTGTGCTGACAGGCAGCGAGAATCCGCGGCGATATTGGAGTGATTTGAAGCGAAAGCTGAAAGCAGAAGGCGCCGTTGAACTGTACGAAAAAATCGTACAGTTCAAAATGACTGCTCCAGATGGGAAAATGAGACTGACTGATGTGGCGAATACAGAACAGCTTCTTCGTATTATGCAGTCTGTCCCCTCGCCAAAAGCCGAACCCATACGAGCATGGCTTGCCGAGGTTGGCCGCGAGCGCATCGAGGAAACCATTGACCCGGAACAGGCCATTGACCGTGCTTTAGAAACCTATCTCAAAAAGGGCTATGACCCGGACTGGGTTCACCAAAGGCTCCTTTCTATCCGTATCCGCAATGAGCTCACTGACGAATGGCAGAGGCGCGGAGTGGAAAAAGGCAGGGAATTTGCGATCCTGACCGATGAGATTTCAAGGGCGTGGTCCGGTATGACGACCCGACAGTACAAAAATCTCAAGGGACTAAAAAAAGAAAATCTGCGGGATAACATGAGCGATACTGAACTTGTGCTGACTATGCTGGCTGAGGCATCCACGCGGGATATTTCCAAGGCATCAAAACCCGTTGGTTTTGATGAGAGCGTAAAGGTTGCCAAGCGTGGCGGCAATGTTGCAAATGTTGCGCGGCAGCAGCTTGAGGCGGAAACCGGTCAGCCTGTTATTACTTCGCAGAATGCCGTTCAGTTAAACGCGGCGGTCACAGAAATGATCGAAGCATCAGCGCAGGTAGTTGACCGTCAGGATGATTCAAAAAGCAAATAGAGTTTTCTTGATATGGAGTAAAAACGATGAAGGAGTATGCGCGATGAGCACATTGTCTGCAAAAGAGTATAAGCGCTTTGAAGATATCAAGCGAATTCGTCCAGATGGCTCAGAATACTGGGCAGCGAGAGAGCTCGCTCCCGTGCTGGACTATGCAAAATGGGAGAACTTCTATAAGGTTATCAAGCGTGCCATGATTGCCTGCGAGAACAGTGGACGCAGTACCTTGGAATGTTTTCCTGAGGTCAGGAAAACATCTCCCATGCCGAATGGAGGAGTAAAAGATATCCTTGATTACGAGCTTTCGCGTTATGCCTGCTATCTGATCGTCCAGAATGGTGATCCACGTAAAGAGGTGATCGCTCTCGGTCAAACATACTTTGCAATTCAAACCTACCGGCAGGAGGTCGCAGACCGCTTTAATCAGCTGGATGAGGATAGTCGCAGGCTTGTGGTTCGCGGTGATATCAAGCAGTGGAATCAGCTTTTGGCAGAGACCGCGCGAAACGCAGGCGTTATCACGGCGGAAGAATTTGCAATCTTTCAGAATGCCGGATATATGGGCTTGTATGGCGGAATGACGGTAGATGATATTCACCGCAGAAAGGGACTTGCCATCGGCCAAAAGATACTTGATTACATGGGGAGTACGGAGTTGATTGCTAACCTGTTTCGCATTTCGCAGACTGAGGAAAAGCTGCGCAAGGATCAAGTTTCGACTTCCGATGCCGCGACCGCTGTTCATTATGCTGTCGGGAATGAAGTAAGGGAGGCAATCCGAAAGATCGACGGCACTATGCCGGAGGATCTTCCAACACCTGAAAAGAGCATTGCGCAGTTAGAGCGCGAGCAGATGGAACGCCTGAAACAAAAGGCGATTGATGGACAGCTCATGCTGGATGAATAGGCCGCTTCCACGTAAGATCTTAAAATAATTGAATAATTTGCTGAAAGGCTCGACACCGTGAGGTGCCGGGCCTTTCCTTTTGAACGAGGTGAAAAATGAACAACCTATGGAACCGCAGCGTTGGCCCGTTTGATGAGGCTGCTGTACAGAGGCACAGACACATGGGGCTGCTTGATTGCAATGGGGATGTGAACGCGGATGCAGTAAATTTCCTTGCCCATCTTTGCGCAGGCCTATTCTTTGACGCCCTTTGTGATTCTTATGTTGAAATGCAAACCGTTTCCAGGATATGTCAGGCTTTCTGTAAGTCTGAAAATGTAGAGGCGCAGAGAGTAGTCTTAATGATCTGCTCAGAGTATGACGCGATGAACCATCCTGTCCCAGAAGCTATCTGGTGGATCTCCGGCAGTAAATTATTGGTGCCGCCATTCATTGAAGAATTTCTCAGTTATCTGAGGGAATATTTAAAAGAACTGGAGGTGATGTGATTTATGCGAGCAATTAAAGTCTACTGCCCGCCCGGAGTGGAACCTCCGCTTTACGCTTTCATTGATGCTCTGGACGGGAAACTCAAGGCTATCAGAAGCAATCTGGAGCGTTGCTTGGATATGGTGAAAGCGCAGTTCCCTGACAAGGTGCCCTTGATCCAAGAAATGATTCGATCAATAAGATAGGCATAGCAATCATGCGGTTTCGATAATTCTATCTGCTTTTATCGATCAAGAATAAGCATAGAGGCGCTGGGAGTATACCGCTCCCGGCGCCTCTTTGCTTATTCTATGCAACAACAGTTCAGAGTTTTTCGGGTATTTGCTTTAACCGACACGCCCAGGCATTCAGCCAAGCCTTTGCTTTTTCCGATTCAGGCCACTTTACTAACATTCCTTCCAGTATTTGAATCTGCCGCTGAGCTAAAATGAAGGCGTTGCGCGAGCGATGATAATCGTAGTTTTGCAGTTCTGGCTCTGTGGCGTCCTCAAATGTGTTCCAATCTAAAATATCCTTGAAAATGTGATTTTCTGCATTTTCACCGTATAGCGCATCTACGCAGTTCAAATAGAGTCCTATTGACCTAGGAATATCCGAGGCGGTTTGGCAGTCTTGAATTTCTCGTTTTAAGATTGGTTCTGCCCTTGCCAGCAATTGCTTCTGCGGATGAGAGTTTTCCATTCTTTCAGCAAGTGCCATAAGAAGAACTGCTCGTGATACGGCATTGCTATCATGCAGCCAATCTAACGCGGTATTTATTACCTCACCGCTGCACGCAGGAAGGTCGGATGCTAATTTGGACAGCAGTACCTCTTGAATTGCTTGCCACTGCGCCTCTGATTCTAACCGCCGTGTCCTAACGTGAAATACAACGTTAGATAGCACGATAGCTTCCTGTAAAGCTCTCACATCCGGTTCGAAGCGATTCCAAATCTCTCTGGCAACTTCAAACTGTGACCTTTCGTCGCGAATAGCATTAAAAAGCCATTCTGCACTCAATAAGCGGACATATAGCAGTTCCGAGCAAGCTGCTGCACAATATAGTTCTCTATCGAGTGGCGAGATTGCCATTTGAAAGGCCAGTGTATCAAACATCATTGGAGAACGCAGCTGACTTAGCAGCGTCAGGAATCCTGCAATATCTAATTCGAGCATCATATGGTATCCGCAGTTTAACCATGTGAGTCCGCGTAAATGGATATGTCCTGCATGGTCAATCAGCAAGTGGTACCCCTGTGGGCTTGGCCGAGCTTTTCCGTTTAGTAGTGCCCACAGCGTATATTCTGGAGAAGATGCTCCACACTTCAGATAATCACACTGCTGCTCAGCGGCCTTTGCCAAATTTGGAAACTCTGATAAGAACAGAGCCTTAACTCCACCCGCGGATTGAAGCATTTCCGTTAGCAGTTCCACTTGGCTCGTGCAGATATTGCTCAGCGCATAACAGAACATTTTACATGCATCTATTCGATCACTTTGTGCTCGCTCTGCTACGGCCGTAAGGACTGTAGAGAAATCATCTTTGCAAATACATATCTGCTTTGACGATTCATCATACCACTGCCGCAAATACCTTTCCGCTGCTGACTCTACTGAAGTTTCGCTTTGAACCTGACACCGGTATGTCTCAGAGCAAAAAAGAACCTCATTTGAGATCCTCAATGCTCTTGGCTTCTGCTGTTGGATATCGGAATCAGAGAGACTATTCAGGTACTCACAAACTTCCATGCATACCCGATGCTCCAGCGGAGCTATGACAAGCGGAAACTTTTGCGCCATAGAGTTGAGAGAATTACTCAGAAGGAATCCATCGATCGTACCGTCCTTGTGATATCGAATCAGATATCGGTCGTGAAAGACGCCTTTTTCACCACGCGTCAGATTTCTTACCACCAGATTGTTGTGGAGAAGGGGTGCTGTCCGCTGTAAAAAAGCGCGAGTTTCCTCGCAAACATTACTTTTTTGATTTGTGTCCGGATCAAGCGAGCCAAGCGAGGTAATGATCTCCAGTTCAAGGTCTGTTCGTTGTATTCTCGTCAACAGCTTTTCTGCTGCCCGTGCAGAGAAGTATGGATCGGCAATTACCGCCTTGCAAACAGAGGATTGCTCAATATATGCTCTTACCTGCAAAAAGCTATCGATCTCTCCGGTTGTGGGGGCGTTAGAAATAAATGCCCCAGTTTCTTTTTTTCCCTGATAATCTTTAAAAAGAGAGTAGCCGTCCTCCATCGCCTCATCTAACACGGACTCATGTTCGCTGCGAATGCTGATTGCACGATCCGTAGTGATGCGTTGGACTTTCATGAGTTGAGTTCGAATCAGTTCGCTGCTCTTTGCTGCAGAATGTAATAATTTATTTGTCCAAGAGTCTCCGATTTGATATGGAGTACCGCCCCACCTCGAGATGATGGAGAGTCCCATCATCAGCGCAATGCTTTGGGAGACGATTAGCTTTCCTGTGGCGACATTCCATGCGTGGACCACAACCGATGTCATTGGCTCATTAGCCTCGAAGTAGATTTCCTTTTTATTTGCAGGCCATACTTGTGTCTGATTACAGATCACATAGTCTTTATACTTTCCGATACAGTTAACAATGATGTCTTCTGCAAAATCTTTGCGCTTGCGAATCGTTGTAACCCGCAGGCCTTGATCCTTGTGGATATCTATTTCAAAACTGCTATTCTCAGGGGTACGATAATAAACTTCGTAGTTGCCAAAACGACGTCCATCTATACAGAAGTCAATTCCACAGTTGCATTTTGCCCATTTAAGAAGTTCAAGTGTCTGCTCGTAGCGTGTTCTACCATCTGCACTGAATTCATTTTGTATCTCACTCAAAAGAGAAAGCTTTTCTCTGTTCCAAAATTCAAAGAGATAACAGAATTCGGATATGGGCACAGCCTGCTGTTCTTCATCATCGGAATATAGGAGCTGCTCTCTTTTATACAACTGCGGCGATTTGAGAGTTACCCTTTCGCATAACATGATTGGTTCGGTGCCCGTCAGACTTATCAAGAAATTATCTGCTTCGCTTGGCGATAGAATCGCCTTTGCAATCAGCTTTTGCCCCTTCCTGTCAGCAGGAAAGGCCTTCCACGGATATGAGGATTCTTCGGTTTCACTGCTGAACCCATAGAGAAGTCTGTATTGTGTATCCACCTTAAAAAGTAATAATTTGACAAACCTTTTCCGCATTTTGCATCCCCTTCGTCCATGTTGAGCAGGCTTTTCAAAGTGCGCTGCTATTTTCCCGTTATGATCTGGTATCATTATAGCAAGTATACCTCTCCACTATCGATGCTCGCAATATTGGAATCCAGCAATCTGTGAGATTCCAATATGCAAGCATTTTATAGTAGACAATATGCAACGTTTTTCGACACGCAACACACCACAAATGTGGGAAGTCGTTTCACGGCTGCAATTCAAAATGGAGGGACTTTTATGAAAATCAAAAACGTGGCTATCAAAAACTTTAGAGGCTACAGCGATGAGATTAATAGCGACTTTGAAGATTTAACAGCATTCGTTGGGAAAAATGATATTGGAAAGTCAACTATTTTAGAGGCGCTTGACATTTTCTTTAATGACGGGAAAGGCGTAACAAAACTGGACAAGGCAGATCTGAATGTTGAAAGTAAAGCGCGTCAGGAAACAGATATCTCAATTGTTATCGACACAACAAATGAGACATCACTTAGCGCAGAGTATCTGCTTAATTCGGACGGCTTGCTTGAAGTTGTCAAACGTTATCCTAATGCAGGTACACCAAAAGTTTTTATTTGTGCGATGCATCCGACGAATCCGGAATGTGCAGACCTACTTACTAAAAAAGATAGTGATCTTAGAAAAATAATTGAGACGAGAGATATCCCATGTGAAGATAAGACGAGAAACTCTGCAATGCGAACAGCAATTTGGAGCTATTACGGTGATGATTTGCAGGTCAATTCAGTCGAGCTTGATGTAACTAAAGGTGATGCCAAACCCATTTGGGAGAAGCTCCAAAAGTACCTTCCGGTTTACTCCTTATTTCAAGCCGACCGAAAGAACAGTGATAGTGACAGCGAAGTTCAAGATCCTTTGCATGCGGCCGTAAAAGAGATATTGCAAGATGAAGATATCAGCCAAACCTTAGATCATGTCGCAGAAATTGTAGAAGGAAAGCTGCAAGAGGTTGCGACGCGTACTCTTGAAAAGCTGCGAGAGATGAGTCCTGATATAGCCAATACATTGAGTCCTGTCATTCCACCTGCTTCGAGCCTGAAATGGGCAGATGTGTTCAAATCGGTCACTATTTCCGGAGATGAGAGCATTCCTATTAACAAACGTGGTAGCGGATCTAAGCGACTGATATTGCTTAATTTCTTTCGTGCAGAAGTTGAGCGTCGCAAGGATGAAGCAAATGCTCCCGGCATTATTTACGCCATTGAGGAGCCGGAGACGTCACAGCATTCAGAAAACCAGAAAAAACTTATCAATGCATTGATCGCACTCTCCACTGAAAGCAATGTCCAAGTAATCGTCACTACTCATAGCGCGGTACTTGTTAATGCGCTCGACTTCAAAAATATCCGACTGATTTGTGCGGATGGATCTCAAAAACGTGTTGAGGCTGTGCGCTCGGGACAGTTACCTTTTCCTTCACTTAATGAAGTCAATTATCTTGCATTTTCCGAGATATCTGAAGGGTATCACGACGAATTATATGGCTACCTCGAAGAACAGGGATGGCTTAACGAGTATAAGCAAGGTAAGACAACCGTTCCTTATAAAAAAATCAGCGCCAATGGCACAACGCGAGAGCAGCAGATATGCATGACAGAATACATTCGACACCAAATTCATCATCCTGAAAACACATATAATGCGCGGTTTAATGATTCGCAGCTCCGGAGGTCTATTGAAGACATTCGAGCTTTTGTTACTTCTAAAGCCCAAACTCCGGAAACCACTTAAATACTTCCATAAAGATGAGAATTCTAATCCGAACAGGGATTGCCTTTCAGAAAATTAAAGCACTATTTGTCTTTGACGGAGCGGATGAATTGAAAAACGCAAGGGATAGAATCGTTGGTAAATGAAAAATAATTTATAATCGCTGGACACATTCTGAAAACACATATAATACGAGATTTAATGATTCGCAACTCCGAAAGTCTATTGAAGACATGCGAGCTTTCATTACTTCTAAAGTCCAAGCATTAAAAACCATCTGAATTTTCCTTTAAAAATGAGAGTTCTAAACTTGCCTTTCAAAAAAATAAAGCATCATCTGCCTTTGTTAGGGCAGATTGA
>ENA-ORCM01003081-ORCM01003081.1-human-gut-metagenome-genome-assembly--contig:-NODE-3081-length-11245-cov-2.973854_pt1 | contig 11245 bp, 9 predicted proteins | sample MGYA00242906_ERZ507928 | MGnify/ENA primary metagenome ERZ507928 (study PRJEB26167, sample SAMN06115497) | human gut metagenome | host: Homo sapiens | place: China:Shanxi | collected 2015-05-07...
AGCTGTCGTCTATTTCCATCGTGGACTTTAAGCAGCTGATCTTACCGGTTGCAGCGTTCATTTCCTGTGCAACTTCCGGACGTGCCATGTATTCAAGGAACAGCTTTGCAGCATCTGCATTCCCGGTGTCTTTCCAGATACCGAACGTATCGCCCTCACCGATGCCGACATGCTCTTTGCCGCCTTCTTTGGATGCGAAAGAGGGCATGAATGCGAAGCGGGCATCAGGATTCAAGCTTAAGCAGGTCAGCATAACGGACGGGTCATTGCCAAGGCTGAATGCGCCCTTACCAGCTGCAAAACGCTCTGTCATGTCTGTGTCCGCCATGGTCAGGATGTCGTCATAGTAATATCCGGAGTCAATCCAGTTTGCCATGTATTTTACAAGAGAATCCTTGTAATCCTGCCAGTCGAAGGAGCCGTCCAGCATCGCTGCGGAATCCTCAAACATTTCGCCCTCATAGCTTACGAACGTACCGGCGAAGTTTGCCAACAAACCGGGGTTAGATACTACGTTGAGCGGTGTAAGTCCGCTTGCTTTGATCTTGGCACATGCTTCTGTAAAATCATCCCAAGTGTGGATCGCATACAGATGTATTTTTTCCAGAAGCGCTCCTGCTCCTTATCCATCGCATCAAAGTTCACCTTTTTATAGCCGCAGGCATCCAGATTTACCAGCGTGCCGTTGATCAGTTCAGAAATCATCAGGACGTAAATTGCACCGTCGTCGTCCTGAATAACGCCGAGTGCGGATTCATCATAATCGGAAACCCACGGCTGATCCTGTAAGTTCATCAGATATTCTTTGTAACGTAAGAGCGACCATCCGTGTGTCTGGAAAACGTCAGGAAGCTCGTTGGATGCCATACGGGTCTTTAACGTATTCTCATAGTCGTCGCCGTATTCTGCGATATTTACCGTAACACCATATTCTTCTTCAAATTTATCAACCAGTCCCTGAAACGTCGTCGCCTGATCGCCAGTATAGGTAACTGCAACTTCAAGAGTCGATCCGCTGACATCTGTATCCGCTGCTACTGCGCTTTCCGCAGGCGCTGCAGCTTCTTCTTTAGTTGCAGAGTCATCGGTTGTTGCTGCCGGTGCACTTGTGTTCTGGCTTCCGCAGGCTGCCAGCGACATTACCATTGCTGTTGATAATAAAATACTCCCAAGTTTCTTCATACTCATACGAAAGTCCTCCTTCAGAGCTATGAATCCAAATACTCTTTGTATACCTTCTGCCTGTTCCCCTTTTCACCATATCGTTACAGTTTTTTTGTATTAGCAAACAAATTCACTGTAATGCTGCTGTTTTATCTCTTTTTTAATTTGCTAGACAGATGTTTGCTTTTTTCAGCTAAAATAATCTTTTTGACGAATTGATAGCGCTATCTTTTATGTCAAGTTCATTATTTATGTACTTATTGTATATGAGAATTCTGAAAATTTCAATAGTTATCGTTTAATTTGCATAAGATATATGTCAATGCAAATTTTAGTACATTTTTTGTGTAGCTTTTATTTTGTCATGGATCAAACAGTGCAGTCAGACCGAATCCACGAACTGACTGCGCCTGTTTTTTGACTTTTCACATATTCCGTCGATGTATCGTTTTCCGTCGCCCGGCGTCTGCTTTTTGATCTGCTCGCCGACTCATCGCTTTCTACCGCCAAGTGCCTTACGCACTCACCGGCATATTCCACCGCCCGACTTCTTACGTGCTTGCCGATGTATAATTCTTCACTGCCTGATTCCACACCGCTCGTGCGATCAAAAAGAACACGACTGGTGCAGCGACGCCCCAGACCGCCATCGGAGCAGACAACTCGCCCATCAGAAACAGGCCCGGAAAGTTCGTGATGACAAACACCGGCAGCAGAAATGTTCCGATACGCTGCATCCACTTGCCGTAAATGAGCTGCGGCATGTTGTTGAAGTCCCACACCGCCGCCGTCAGATCCGCGATGCCGTTCGTTGCCGTCGTCCAGAACACCAGAAGATGCGGCAGCAAAAACAGGCTGTAGGTCAGGAGCGCGCCGCAGATCAGGAAAAAAAGAAAGCCTGCGATCGAGCCGACCGTCACAGGAAGTCCTGCCCGATGCCAGCCGATCCCGATCATGACGATTCCCGCAGCCGCATCCGGCACAAGCAGCGACAGATCCAGTCGCTGCATTGTCACCAGAAACTGCGCCGCAACCGGTTTTACCAGATACATGTCGAGTTTTCCATCCCGAATCATCGTCGTCAATGACGTAAAGTTCGGGTAATATAGCATGTAAACGCCGGTCAGCAGAATGTACACCCCAATGAACAATAAAATATGATCCGGCGTCAGGACTCCGATTTTGATGCCTGCCCGGTAAACCACCGCCACATACAAAAGCTTGATCAACAACCAACCGGTTTCCACCAAAACGCCCGCTGCAAAGTTGATCCGGTATTCCAGCTGCGCCATCAGGGACATTTTCAGAAATACGAACAGCAGTTTCCCATACCTTATAAATGTATTCAAAATACCAGTTTTCTTTTTCATCCGTCAGCCTCCTACCGCTGCAAAGCGCTGCAGTCCTTTTTTCCACATCATCTGCCCCAGTCCCCAGAAAAATGCGATCCACGCAAGCTGGCACAGCATTCCGGTGCCAATTGCTCCCATCGAAAGCTTTCCATTGATAATGTTGACCGGAAACTGCGTCGTATACCCGAATGGAAGCAGAGAGATCAGAAGCGCCGCCGTTTTTCCGAAAATATCCATGGGGAACACGCCGCCGCTGACAACAACCAGCACCACGCTGACTGTTCCGAACAGCAGATGCACGTCCGTCAGCCAGAAGCTCAACAACGCCACGCAGTAAAAGATAAAGAAATTCAGGATCACTGCCAGAACCAGCCCCACCAAAAACAGCACGATTCGAACCAAAGACAGCTTCAGTCCGAGAAATATGCTTGAAAATGCAACCAGTACAGACGTACAAATCAGCAGTAAAATCAGCTGCGGCATCTTTTCCCCGAGATAGCTGCAGAACCGGTAGCCGCAGTAGTTGACCGGGCGGATCAGATATTTATTCAGCCCGCCGTCCTTGATGTCCTCGTTGATCTGATATTCGAACCCGGTAATAACCAGCTTCGACACCAGCCCGGCAAGCAGCGTATACACGATAATTTCCGTATAGCTATAGCCCGTCATCGCTCCCGCATCCCCGTTGCCGTACAGATAATTCCACAAAAAGGTCTGAATGATGATTGGAAAAATCGTACTCAACAATGTCAGCACCATATTTGCCCGGTATTCCAGAGCGGTTTCCACTCCCATCTGATACACGCATCGATACAGCTTCATCCTGCCACCTCCCCGGTGAAAATTCTGGCAATGCTCTCTTCCAGCGGAACCTCCGTCACAGTAAAATCATCCACCGGAAACAGGGAAAGCATCTGCGATGCCGTTTCCTTGATCCGCTCCTTCGGGATTTCCAGAACTGCCGTCAGATCTTTATTTTCCCGTACCCGCCCGAATACGGACAGCTTCCCGTTTTCTACCGGGCTGGAAAAAGAAAGGGTCAGCAGGCGTTTATCCCCCATTCTGTGGTTGATATCAGAAAGCGCGCCGTCGTAGACCAGCGTACCGCTGTTGATAATGACTGCCCGGCTGCAAAGTGCTTCGATATCCCGCATATAATGGCTCGTTAAAATGACCGTTGTTTTCGTCTGTTCGTTGTAATAGTGTAAAAAGTCACGGATTTTCTGCTGGGACACGATATCCAGACCGATCGTCGGCTCATCTAAAAACAGAATGCCGGGGCGGTGAATCAGCGCCGCCAGGATTTCCATCTTCATCCGTTCTCCGAGAGAAAGTCTGCGTACCTGAATATTCATCAGCTCCCGCACGCCAAGAAGCTCCGACAGCTCGTCCACGGTCTTTTTGTATTCCCTGTCGTCCACATCGTAAATGCATTTATTCAGATACAGGCTGTCGCTGGCAGGCAGATCCCACCACAGCTGATTTTTCTGACCCATGACGATGGCAAAGCTTCGCTTGAACTCATTTTTCCGTTCCCAGGGCACAAAGCCATTCACCAGAACCTCTCCGGATGTCGGATACAAAATACCGGACAGAAGCTTTAATGTTGTCGTCTTTCCTGCGCCGTTTGGTCCCAGCAGCGCCATCATTTCCCCTTTTCCCACGGAAAAAGAAACGTCCTTTACCGCTTCCTTTGTCAGCATCTGCCGGTGGAACAGGTTATTTAACGATCCCTGCAGCCCTACGCCCTTTTTATAATAGGAAAATTCCTTCCGCAGATTATTGACCGAAATCATCTCTTCCATTGTTTTCCCTCTCTTCTCTATTTTGGTTCACTCGCTGTCTCACTCCAGAAATTCCGCATGCCGGATCCACGCCTCGTAGCGCGCCATGACTTCCGGATAGCGGTAGCGGCTAACCGGGAGCCTGCTGCCATCCTCCAGCTCTATCATTTCCCTTCCAATCCGGCTGATCTGCCCGGGATTGACCAGAAAACTTTTGTGGACGCGTAAAAACGACCTGACGCGCAGCTTTTCCTCCCAGTATCCGAGCGTTTCCGACGTCAGGAACACCTTCTTTTCGCAGTGCACCCAGATCTCGTGCCGCATACTTTCCAGATACAGGATTTCCTTTTCCCGCACCCGGATTCTGCCGTCGGACGAAGGGCTTTCCCGATACGGAAAGCTCCGGTAACCGCTGCCCGTGCGCCTCTGTTTTTTCAATTTCGCAAGCGCCGCCTTCAAATCCTGTTCCAGCGCGTATCCCCGCACCACATGAAAAAAAGGCTTTGTCAGTGCATCAAACACCGCTTCCGGGCTGTCCGCCACAAAAATCACCGCAAGGCGGGGATATTCTTCCAACAGGCTGTCTACTTCCTCCGACAGGACATTTTCACAGCTGCCCGACCAGATCAGACAATCCAGAGCTTCCAACGCTTCCGCAGATTTTTCCGTGATCCGCACAAACTCTGTCTGTCTGTTTTTTTCCGCCCGGACTGGCTCTTCTTCCGAAAACTGCCCCTGCAGGGAAAGCGCCTGCATCATGTATTCAATTTTTTCCAGGGCTTCCTTCGGCTCTCCGCACAATCCAACAAGCGGCATTTTATCCTCCATCCCACAGATGTTCTGCTACTACCTTTTCATCTTAGCAGACCTCGTTAAAAAAACAATCCGCTATGCACCAATCGCAGTCCGTGCGCCCCAATGGTATGCGAAAGCACAACGGCAACACAGCGTAAAACCACTGTCGGTCGCCGCTCCTAACACACTGCACTGGATTTTCTCACAAAATTTTTTCTTGACAAATTTCAAATCCCTCTATATTATTATCAGTGGTAATTATCAAAGATAATCATATAGAGGGATTTAGTGTGAACAATAAGCGTGATCGCTTATTGTTCACACAGCTATTTGTACCGCAAGCGTCACAAAGTAGCTATGATCGCAGAGCCGAACTGGACGTTCGCCTCGCGATTCCTTCGGCGCAAAGCGCCTGCGGAATGGAGGATTTTATGACAATCGAACTCATCAAACGGCTGCTGGACGCCTGCTATGAGGCAAAGCGCATCCGCGATATGCTCCCGCCGCTGCCGGACGGCGTGACATCATCCTATATCCATTTTCTGGATGTCATCGAACAGATGGAAAAAAACGGAACTTCCGTAAAAGTATCCGACATCAGCGATGCGCTGAACCTTCCGCGTCCCGGCGTGACGAGAACGGTAAAGGAGATGGAGAAAAAAGGCTATCTGACCAAAAAGCCGTCCGAAGAGGATGCACGCATCATGTACCTTTCCATCACAGGCGAAGGCAAAAAGCTCTCTGCCAAGTACAACGAACAGGTTTTTAACGCCCTGCTGCCCGATCTGGAGACCATCTCCGGTGAAGATGCGGAATGTACCATTCGTACCATTGAAAGATTTTATCAGGTAATGTGTGAAAGGAGAAACGACCTTGACAAGTGATAAGACAGATTTTACACAGGGAAATATTTTAAAGAAACTGGTACCTTTTATGATTCCGATTCTGGGCGCGCTGGTACTCCAGGCTGCCTACGGCGCCGTCGATCTGCTCGTCGTCGGCAGATTCGGCTCCACCTCCGGACTGTCTGCGGTTTCCACCGGCAGCCAGGTGTTGAACCTTGTCACCTTTGTTGTGACACAGCTTGCAATGGGCGTCACTGTCCTGATCGCCCGTTATCTCGGGGAAAAGAACCCGGAACAGATCGGCTCCGTCATCGGCGGCGCGGCGGTTGTATTCACACTGCTTTCTGTCTGCCTGTTCGCAGCGATGGTTTTCTTTGCCCGCCCCATCTCTGTACTCATGCAGGCTCCTGCTGAAGCAGTCACTCTGACCACAAGTTATGTTCGTATCTGCGGCAGCGGGATTTTCTTCATCGTCGCCTACAACCTTCTGTCGGCGATTTTCCGCGGACTTGGCGACAGCAAATCTCCGCTCCTGTTCGTCCTCGTCGCATGTATCGTCAACATCGTCGGCGACCTCGTTTTGGTTGCCGGTCTGCACATGGACGCAACGGGCGCAGCATTTGCAACCGTATTTGCACAGGCAGTCAGCGTTGTCTTTGCGGTGGTTATTCTTTTCAAAAAGCAGCTGCCCTTCCACATTGGCAAAAGCGATCTTGGCTTCAATTCCCAGTGCAGCAAATTTTTAAGCATCGGACTTCCTCTCGCCCTGCAGGAATTTCTGACCCAGGTTTCGTTCCTCGCCCTCTGCGCCTTTGTCAACCGCCTCGGCCTGGAAGCCTCCTCCGGCTATGGTGTCGCCTGCAAAATTGTCAACTTTGCAATGCTGATCCCCAGCTCCCTGATGCAGTCCATGGCGTCCTTCGTTTCCCAGAATGTCGGTGCAGGCAATCTGAAACGGGCCAAAAAATCCATGTTCACCGGAATCGGCATTGGTCTGATCTTCGGCTGCCTTGTCTTTACCCTCATCTGGTTTAAGGGTGACCTGCTCGCATCTTTCTTTTCCACAGACGCTTCCGTTATCCAAAACGGCTTCGCGTACTTAAAGGGCTTTGCGCCCGAAACCATCGTCACCGCTGTTTTGTTCAGCATGATCGGCTACTTCAACGGTAACAACAAAACGCTCTGGGTTATGCTCCAGGGTCTGATCCAGACCCTCTGCGTCCGTCTCCCCTTCGCTTACTTCATGAGTATCCAGCCCAACGCCAGCCTGACAAGGATCGGACTTGCCGCACCGGTTTCCACAACTGTCGGCATCCTGTTGAACGTTGGATTTTATCTCTACCTGAACAAGAAAGAAAAACGCGCCTGACGGCGCGTTTTTTTATGCATCCGATCTGGAATATGCGTTTTTCATCTGGCTGCTCAGCTCAAACAACACCTTATCAAGCGTATCGTCTGTTTCCTTCTGCAGCATCGCAGCAATCTCCGCATTTGCCTGCTGCCGCAGCGCTTTTCTTACCGCCGGATCCTGTTCTGCTGCCAAACGTGCATCATAGCGGTTGATCAGCTCGTGTCCCTTTGCTGCAACTCTTTCCTGATAACGCTCCACATGGAACAGAGATTTATGATAGGAAGCGTCCGCCATCGCTGCGATCAGACGGCTCGACCAGTAAAAGTTCTCTGTCGAAACCCGCCCGGTCGTGTTGTTTAAATACTCCGGTGTTTCCTCCACATCTGCATAAAATGGAACAAGGGCGTTAAATGCATTGGACCCGTAGGCAATCCATTCCACCGGCCTGCAGTCCGCTTCCATATCCGGTCTGATCTGGATCAACGCCATGAAATCATTTCGGTTGATGCCGATGGAACGGTATGCACCACGCATGGATTTATCGCCATAGGATCCATAGGGATCATACGGCGTCCCCTGATAGTGACCGGACAGGACATATTTCACATCCTCAACTGTGATCTTTTTTTCGGGAACCATGCACCACGGCAGATCGTCGGAAACCGGTGTAAAATCAGCAAGCGCACCGTCTAAGCGATAGGTATTCGGATTCAGATACCGCTCCATAAACCATGCCCGGGGTGTGTTGTATACATGATCTGCATCGTCATGACTGCCGAAGACATCCCGCGGATTCAGCGAACCGTCCATCGAAAGGTTCAGATGGTAGGTTTCGATAAATTCTTTCAAATCTGCAGAGCAGAGGAAATTTTTCTGTTCTCCGTAAGCATCTTCCAGATCAAAGCTGTCGATTCCGAGCTGGTTTGGCATCACGACATAAACCTCATCCGGCACTCTTCTTGCCATCCAGTGATGTCCTCCGATGGTTTCCAGCCACCAGATCTCGTCTTTATCCTGAAAAGCGATTCCGTTCATCTCATATGTCCCGTATTGCTCCAACAGGCTACCAAGACGTAAAACGCCCTCTCTGGCGCTTCTGATATAAGGAAGCACCAGACAAACCAGATCCTCTTCCCCGATTCCTCCGGCAATCTCTTCCTTTCCATCCGCTGCAGGCTGATAAACGACCAACGGATCCGCTCCCAGCACGCGCGGATTGGAGGTAATCGTCTCAGTAGCAGTCATCGCAACATGTGCCTCATTGACGCCGCTGGCAGCCCAGATACCTTTTCCCTCCACCGCATTCGGCATCGCTGTATAGCGCATCGGATTCTCCGGCAGTTCGATGGTCACATGAGAGAGCACGGAATGATAGGTTTTCGGCTGCTGCTCCGGAGAAACCACTGCAAACTTCTTCGCTGTAAAATGTCCGGCGCCGGAATCATCATTTCTCGCGATCATCGTTGATCCGTCATAGGTCGCTTTTTTCCCGACCAGTATTGTTGTACACCCCATATCTGACCTCCTATTTTTCTAATGCTTCTACGATTTTTGCATACCCCATGCCGTGGGAAGCCTTGATCAGTACCGAATCCCCAGGATGCAGAAGTCCAGGCAATGCTGCAAGCAGTGCGTCGGTATCTGCGAAATGTTCCGCCTGAGAAATTCCAGCCTCCTTCGCCGCCCGGTACATCTCTTCCGAAAGGCTTCCTGCACAATACAGGCAGTCTATGCCTTGTTCTGCGGCATATGCGCCAACCTGCCCGTGCATCTCCCTTTCCTTTTCTCCAAGCTCAAACATATCACCGAGTACCGCAACTTTACGTCCGTCTGCCAGACTTAAGAGATCCAGCGCAGCCTTGGTCGAAACCGGGTTTGCATTGTAGCAGTCGTCGATCAGCACCAGATCTCCCGCCTGCACAACACGGCTTCTGCCGCTTACTGCCTGCACGGCAGCGATTCCGGCTGCGATCTGCTCTGTCGTCAGTCCGATCTGTAAACCAACTGCAGTCGCCGCCAGCGCATTTAACACCATATGCGTGCCCGGCAGCGGAATCTGTACATCAAACGCAGCATCCGGCGTGTGGATTGTCGCTGTACTGCCCAGCAGTCCACGGCTTACGATGCTATCTGCGTAAATATCGTTTTCGGGAGAAAGTCCAAAGTGAACCGGCCTTTTGCCGTGTACTTCCTCAATCGTCATAAGCTTGTCATCGTCTCCGTTGACACAGACCGTCCCTTCAGGATTCATAAAGTCAAAAATCTCGGATTTTGCCTTCAAAATACCGTCCCGGCTTCCGAGGAATTCCAGATGGCACTGACCGATATTTGTCATCACGCAAATATCCGGCTTTACCATCTCGCTTAAACGGTGCATCTCCCCGAAATGATTGATGCCCATCTCCACAACGGCAGCCTCCGTATCCTCCGGCATGGCAAGCAGTGTCAACGGCACGCCGATTTCGTTGTTGAAATTGCCCTGCGTCTTGTGTGTCTTGTATTTCTGTGCAAGCACTGACGCAACAAATTCTTTCGTACTGGTCTTGCCGACGCTTCCGGTGATCCCAACGATCGGAATTGGCATCTGCTCTCTGTAAAACGCAGCGATCTGCCGAAGCGCAGCCAGACTGTCCTCCACACGGATGCAGGGACCCGGCAGTTCTTCCGGTTCTTCTTCACACACAACCGCAATCGCGCCCTTGTCAAAAACTTCCCGGATAAACTGATGCCCATCCACCCGTTCTCCGCGGATTGCCACAAAAATATCGCCCGGTTCCACTTTGCGGGAATCGATTACGATTCCTGCCGCTTCTTTGCCGGAATAGCCGCGGATTACAGCCATTCCCGCCGCCGGACAGGTTCCGGTATGCTTTCCCGCCGGCACAGCCAGATGCCCCTTACAGGCTCTTGCAATATTCCATATCGTCATGTTTTTCATATCACTTTTGGTCTCCATTTTGCAGTTGAAAAGCTGCATCCTTTTCAATCCTCAAACGCCATATCCAGAATCTTCTGACAAAGCTCGTCATAGCTGATGCCGACCGCTGCTGCTTCCTGAGGAATCAGGGAGGTAGGCGTCATGCCGGGGAGCGTATTCGCCTCCAGACAGTAGGCGTTTCCGGCCTCATCCATCATAAAATCCATCCGGGCATATTTATGCAGGCGCAGGGCATCGAATACACGCTCTGAAATCTTCTGGATCTTTCTGGTGCTCTCTTCGCCGATCGGCGCAGGGCAAATCTCAATGGTGCTGCCCGCCTGATATTTGTTTTTGTAATCGTAAAAGCCTTCCTTCGGCGCGATTTCCACGATCGGAAGTGCTTTGCCGTCCAGCACGCAGCAGGTTAACTCCCTGCCCTTGATATATTCTTCTACAACGACCTCGTCTCCATATAAAAATGCATCATCGAGTGCTGCCTGATAGTCCTCTTCTTTCTGCACGATGGAAACGCCGATGCTCGAACCACCGGAGCTTACCTTTACCACGCAGGGGAACTTCGGCTGCTGGCCTTCTCCCGGCTCCTGACCTTTTTTCAGGCGGAAGCCTGCTGGGGTCGGAATCCCGTTTTGCATAAACAGTTCTTTTGCAAGGCACTTATCCATCGCCAGCGCGCCGCTGACAAAGTCTGTGCCGGTGTAGCGGATTCCCAGCAGATCAAATGCCGCCTGCACCTTTCCGCCTTCTCCGTCTGCACCGTGCAGTCCTAAAAAGACAACGTCCGCCATCTGACAGATCTTGATCACGTTGGGGCCAAAGTAACATTTGCCACCGTCCTTGCGCAGTGCCTTTACCGCACTGATATCGGGATTGATCTCATGAATCGCTTCGATTCCTGCAGAAAAATCCTCATCACTTTCAAAAATATGATCAATGTCGTCCCGTTCCATTCCAAGAAAAACGTCCAGCAGGACAGCCTGATGTCCCAGTCTCTTCATCGCCTGATAAATCATCTT